>Ga0265296_1003569_pt1 | contig 14285 bp, 12 predicted proteins | sample MunlanPumphouse1_FD_189073 | JGI IMG/M metagenome (GOLD analysis project Ga0265296, IMG submission 189073) | Groundwater microbial communities from a municipal landfill in Southern Ontario, Canada - Pumphouse #1 | ecosystem: Environmental > Aquatic > Deep subsurface > Groundwater | place... | reverse complement strand
ATAGTTGCCGATGCGGATCTGGTCGGAACCGTCGGAAATCTGCTGGAACACTGTCTTGCTGCCGTCGAGGTCTTCGCGGCTCTGGTCGACACAGGCCAGTTGCACGGTTTCGCCGACTTCGATGGTGCCCGAATCCGGTTGCTCCTTGCCCATCAGCATGCGGAACAGCGTGGATTTACCCGCACCGTTACCACCGATCACGCCAACGATGGCGCCTTTAGGCATGGAGAACGACAGGTTGTCGATCAGCACGCGGTCGCCATAGCCTTTGCAGACGTTCTTGAACTCGATGACCTTGTCACCCAGGCGCGGACCGGCCGGGATGTAGATTTCGTTGGTCTCGCTGCGCTTCTGGAATTCCTGGGACTGCATTTCCTCGAAGCGTTGCAGACGGGCCTTGGACTTCGACTGACGGGCCTTGGCGCCTTTGCGCACCCATTCCAGCTCGTCTTTCATGGCCTTTTCATGGGCCGACTGCTGCTTGGATTCAGCGGCCAGACGGTCGGACTTGGCTTCCAGCCAACCGGAGTAGTTGCCCTCGTAAGGGATACCCGCGCCACGGTCGAGTTCCAGGATCCAGCCGGCGACGTTGTCCAGGAAGTACCGGTCGTGCGTGATCGCAACCACGGTGCCCGGGAAGTCATGGAGGAAGTGTTCCAGCCAGGCCACGGAGTCGGCGTCCAAGTGGTTGGTCGGTTCGTCGAGCAGCAGCATGTCAGGGGCCGAGAGCAGCAGGCGGCACAAGGCCACGCGGCGCTTTTCACCACCGGACAGGTGCTCGACCTTGGCGTCCCACGCCGGCAGGCGCAGCGCATCGGCGGCGACTTCCAGCTGGCGCTCCAGGTTGTGACCGTCACCGGCCTGCAGGATGGCTTCGAGCTTGGCCTGTTCGGCGGCCAGTTTGTCGAAGTCGGCATCCGGCTCGGCGTAGGCGGCATAGACCTCGTCCAGGCGGGCCTGGGCGTCCTTGATGACGCTGACGGCTTCCTCGACCACTTCACGCACGGTCTTGGACGGATCCAGGATCGGCTCTTGCGGCAGGTAGCCGATGTTCAGTTCGGGCATCGGGCGGGCTTCGCCTTCGAACTCGGTGTCGACGCCAGCCATGATTTTCAGGAGCGTGGACTTACCCGAACCGTTGAGGCCGAGCACACCGATCTTGGCGCCCGGAAAAAAGGACAACGAAATGTTTTTCAGGATTTCCCGCTTCGGTGGAACAACTTTGCCCAACCGATGCATGGTGAAAACGTATTGAGCCAAAATATGGACCTCGTAAAAAGATGAGAACAGGGCCTGCGTAGCGGCATGGCGCTGTACGTAGCACATCGAATGATCAAGGTTAACCTAAGTCAGCGGCGGCGGGCAGGTTGACAGGTGCTTTTCAGCCGCGCTTTTTCCTGCTGTAGGCCAGATAGAACACAAACCCCAGCGCCAACCCCCAAAATGAAGAAGACACATGGAAGAAGTCGGGGAAATACACGGTGATCATCAAGGTGGCGACAGCCGGGTAATAAAGATCACTTTTGAGCGCGTCCCTCAGGGCGTCCGCCAGCGTGCTGAACAATGCCAGTGCAGCCAGCGCCAGCACAACCGCCGAAGGAATGACCGATAACAGGCTCACCAACCCGGCGGCAAAGAACGCCATGACCCCGTAACTGATGCCCGCCGCACAACTGGCGATATACCGCTGCGACTTGTCTTCGCAGGCCAAGGGCCCGGCACACATGGCCGCCGTCAGCGCTGCCAGGTTGAGATTGTGGCAGCCGAACAGGGAGGCACAACTGGTGGCGAATCCGGTGACGAACAGCATCCCGGGGAAATGGCTGGTGTAGCCGTTATTACGCAAAATCAGATAGCCGGGAATATTCTGTGAAAACAACGTGACCACAAACAGTGGGATCGACAGGTTGATAAACGAGGACAAGGTGAAGACCGGCACTACCCACTCAAACGTCAAGGCTGAAGCCTCCACCACCGGTGCCAGCGGTGGCTGGAGCAGGAAATAGGCAAATAGCGCACAAAGCGTCATCGGCAAGGCGAATAACGGTTTGAAGATAAACAGCACCAACCAAAGGGCGGCCACCACTCCCATGATCAAGGGGTAGCGCTCAAAGGCCGGTACAAACGAGGTGGACAGTGAGAGCAAAACCCCCGCCAGCATCGCCGATGACAGGCTGGCGGGTATTTTTTCAATATAGCGGGCAATGTTCGGTACCACGGCCAGCGCCAGCATCAGTACCCCGGACATGAAAAAGGCACCGACTGCTTCACCAAACCCAACCAGGGGCTGGTTATACCCAAGCAGGATCGCCGACCCCGGTGTCGACCACGCAAACGCGTACGGCTTTCGGGTTAACAAGGAGTAGGCGATCCCCAACCCTCCCTGAAACAGACACAGTACCGCCAGGGCGCTGACCGCCTGGCTGGGTGAAGCCCCCACGTTGTAAAAACCCTGCAGCACAATAAAAAAAGTACTGATAAACCCTATCAGCGCTGCACTCGCACCTGTGCTGATCAGGCTCCACCAAGCCACGGGTAGACCACTGCGCGCACTCCATCGCTTGCTTGAAACACTCATCACCGCCACCTCGCTTGTCGACTTTTCGAGCCGTGAGAGGAACAAACTTGCACAATCGAAAATACGATGCTAAACCAATATCCAATGGATATTGGTTGCTTCGTCTGAATAGTAGTGAGTAGTAGATTTGAAAAGCAAACGGCTTAGTGACCTGGGTGAGATTCAACACAGAACAGCAAGCGAGCAGATTGAACAGGTGCTGAAGCAGGCAATCCTGGAGGGCCGGCTCCCTCCCGGAGAGGTGTTGCGCCAAGAGGAGCTGGCGCAGACCTTCAACGTCAGTCGCATGCCGGTTCGAGAAGCGCTGAAGAAACTGGAGGCACAGGCGCTAGTGGATTTCGTGCCTTACAAAGGCGCGATCGTGACGCAGATATCGAAGGCCGATGGCCTTGATAACTACGCGATCCGCCTGGCACTGGAACCGGCCGCCATACGGCAGTCGATTCCCTACTTGACCCACGAAGATCTGCAGATGGCCAGGGACTTGATCCAGCAGATGAATGACGAAACGGAAATGGACCAACTGGGGGTGCTGAACAAGCGTTTTCACATGTGCCTCTACGGGAAGACGCCCCATGCCAAGTTCTTGCAACTGGTCGAGAAACAACTGTCCGTGGAGGATCGTTACCTGCGCTTTCACTTGTCTGCCATGGGCCGTGAGCACATGTCACAGGACGAACACCTGGCGATGGTCGAGGCCGCCACCCACCAGGATCTGGACCGCGCCGAGGAGTTGGTGCGCAAGCACTTGATAAAGGCCGCTATTGCACTGGAAAACTTTTTCGACCGCAAAACTTAAAAGTGAGTGCTTACCGCACAACAAGGAGGTAGTCGTGGTAGAGGTCATTTCAGCAACCGCCGTGGATTCGGCGCAGAACCTGGCTGGGAAGTCGATTTTCCTGGAAATGGGCGCACGTTTGGGCGTTGTCGAGCTGCTGTTGCAAGCAGAGCCCTTCGATGCGCAACAGGTCGTAGACCTGAGCGGCGCCAAGCACCATTTCGTCGTGTCCTACCTCAACGCGCTATGCAAGCTGGGGCTGGCCGCGCCTGGCCCTGACCCCGAAAGCTACAAGGGCACCGCCGAACTGCCAGCGGCCGTGAACAACTGCGGCTACCTGCTGTGGGCCTTGCAGTCCTGCGCGCCGTTGATCGAACACCCTGTGCAGTTCGCCAATGATATGCAGGGTGCTATCGACACCTACGTACGCAATGGTGAGCACGTGGCCAGGACGTCCAAATGGATGGGGGCGACCGACTTTTATCCCCATGCCGAAAAGGAAATCCTGCAAGCCAACCCGCAAAAAATCATTGATTTCGGCTCAGGCACTTGCGGCCTGCTGATCCGCCTGCTTGAGCAACTGCCACAGGCCACGGCAATTGGCATAGACCTGAGTGCCAGCGCTTGCCAGAAAGCCCGGGAAATCATTGAAGGCAAAGGCCTGAGCCAGCGGATCCAGGTGATTCATGCACCGGTTGAAAGCCTTATCAACGATCCGGCCTTGCTCAAGGACGTCGATGTCATTCACGCAGGCTTCGTGTTCCATGACCTGAACCCGACGCAAAGCCAGGTTCTGCCGCGCCTGCTGGCGGCCATCAAGGGCGCATCCCCCCGCGCCAAACTGGTGATTGCGGACGCCATCCCCGACGACACGCCTTGGCAAAACAACGCCTATTCGCTGGCGTTCACGTTTTTACATACCCACTTCATGGATCGACGGTTTCCTTCTGAGCAAGGCTGGCGAGCGCTGCTCGAACAGGCTGGGTTCATGGACGTGACCATCAGTAAACCCGGCCTGTCGGGCAGTCGCCTGATCGTCGGTCACTAAAGCACCACCCTTCCTTTAAAGCAGTAAGGAACCCTATGTCGTAACCAATCCTTGGGAGATCGATCATGCGTATAGAAACCCTTGTGGACCGTGTCAAAACCCATCGCTGCTACAGCCACCCCATCTTCCACAACTGGGCCCGGGTCAACCCCGGAACCGAAGCTATCGGCGCCTTGTTCCACCATATACGCAGCTTTTGCGATGCCACCCGCCCGGGCTGGAACCTGCCTGAAGGCTTGAAGCAGATCGGCCTGCCCACCGAAAGCCATCTGCTGCAGGAAATCGTCGACAGCGAGGAAAACCATGGCCCGGAACTGGCGATGATGGCCGGGCATATCATCAACCGCTCAGTGCCGGGCAAGGCGCTGTTCGACGACCTGTCCGACCAGGCCCATATCGAGTCCATGCTCAAGCGTTGCTCCGACGAGTTGCTCGGCCAACTGCCAGGTTACGACTTTGCCACCGGCCTGATGCCGCAAACCAAAAAAGCCATCCACACCTTTGAAGCACGCAAATCGACGGCGCCCCAGGATGTGTACAAAAGCCTGGGCACCGCGCTGGCTCTGGAGATCATCTCCAATCGCCAACTGATACCCGGAGAAAAAGCCTGCCTGATTGACAGCGGCCTGTACCGCGCCAGCTTCGACGAGCCGGCCATGCACTACCTGCTGGAGCACTACGGTGAAACCGGCGCCGAATGCCAGCACGAACAGAATGCCATCGAAGCCGTAGGGTCAGTCCTCAGCGCCGAGAACAGCACGGCAATCGTCCAGGGCGCTGATGATTTCCTCAATAACCTGGAAGCGTTATGGGACTTGCTGGACGCCACTCTCCTCCAGGCCGAGGGTAGCCGCGCCGCGGCCTGAAGCGTACCGACGGGCCGGGCGACCGGCCCCTTTCACCGACCAAACCACAGGTGAACCATGAACCTACAAGCACTCGACACCCTCTTCGAAGAGTTCTTCCGCAGGCCCGTCGCCAATGCCGAGGACATATTTGACCTGGGCGCGAACTCCTTGACGGCCATTCAATTGATCGGCCGGGTCAATGAGGCGTTTGGCGCGAATATCAACATGGAGCAGTTTTTCCTCAAACCGTGCAAACAAACCATCATCGATCAGTTGCAGCCGGCAACGGCGGCCCATTACGCCTGATGAGGTACGCCATGCACAGCCTGTTCCCCTTGACCCTGAACCTGCCGCGCGCCGGCAAGGTGATCTGTGTACAGAGCCTGCCAATTGATCCGGCCCGGGAGACCTTGCTGCTGTTATCGCCAGTCGGCACGCAGTGTTTCTATATGAAGAACGCCGCATTGTTTTTCATCAGCCGCTTCAATGTGATCATTCTGGAAAGTGACGCCCTGCTGTCCTATGCCTCCACAGCGCAACTGACACCGAGCGCGGGGGTCAGCGATTTTTTCACGCAGCTGCGCACTGCGCTGCCTGAGGGCGTATGCCTGGATGCTCTGGTGGGTTACTGCTCTTCCGCACCTTTGGCGCTGTTGGCCGCGACCCAGGGTGCCTGCCGCAAATTGCTATTGCTCAACGGCGCCTACTTTCTCAGGGGCGATGAAATTGCCAAGAGCCAGTATGAACGCGACGTCGAACGCATGATGCAATCGATCGCGCAGGGGAACTGGGCCCAAGTGTATGAAGCCGTCAGCCTGATCCACACCGCGTGCAGCTATACCCCCAGCGACTACCGCTACCAACAGGTCCGGCCTTTGCGCGAGCTACAGGCCTTTCACCAATACCTGACCTTCCTCAACCACTTGGCGAGCCTGGAAGTGGCGAGCACCGCCCAGGCCGTCAAGACACCCACCCTGGTCTGGTGTGGCAGCAACGATCGCTACACCGACACTGCGTCTTCAAAATACGTGGCGCAGTGGCTGCCTGACTGCCAACTGATCGAAGACCCGGCCGGACATCATCACGACTTTGTCGACGGCCATGAACAGCTGTACCAGGCCATGAGCTGTTTTCTGACCCGCGCCACAGCGCAGGCCAGCCGATGATCGCACATAATCGGTCCACGACCCGGGTGTTTCGCAAGTTCCAATCGATTTGCACGGTGACGCCCGATGCGGTCGCGGTTGTCGCTGAAGACGCGGCGATTACCTATCAACAATTGCATGAGCGAGTACTGGCGCTATGCGAGCAATTGACCCAGCGGGGCCTGGCCGATACCCCATGCCTGCCGCTGGTCGCCAATCGTTGCCTGGACTATCTGGTGACGCTGCTGGCTTGCGCCAAGCTGGGGCTGGCCTATGTTGCCATCGATCCCGGCACCCCCGCCAAGCGCATTGTCGCGCAGCTTGATCAACTGGGCTGCAACCATGTTTTGCTGCTCGACCAGCCCGAAGCAGTCAATTTAGATCCACGCCTGACCCACTTGCGTCTTGACGAAAGCGGCGCCCTTAGCGCCCAAGGTCCAGCCTTTCGCCGGCCCACCCGGCCGTATCCAATGGACATCGATCCGCTCACGGTGATGTTCACCTCCGGCACCACTGGCGTCCCCAAAGGCGTGCTGATTGGCCAGGATGGGCTGCTGAACCTGGTGGAGAACGTACAGCGGCAAGTTCAAGGCCTGGCGCGCAACTATGTTCATCACTCCTCGATCGGCTTTGACGCCGCGTTGTTTGAGGTCTGGGTCCCTTTGCTGACAGGTGCCTGCGTCACCTTGCACAAACCCGCTTTCAATATCGAGACCCTTTGCGAGGCGGTGCAAAAAGCCCGGTGCGACGTGCTGCTGTTGACCACCTCGCTGTTTCATCTGGTGGCGCAGCACCGCCTGCACATGCTCGCCGCAGTGCGGGTGCTGTATGTCGGTGGCGAAGTACTCAAGCCGGTGCATGCCAGGGCGCTGCTGGCGGCCAACCCAGGCATCACCCTCATCAACGGCTACGGCCCGACCGAGAACACCGTGTTTTCCACCTGGCATAGCCTGGGCACACTCAAGGATGCCCAGGCGCAGGTCATCCCGATTGGCCATCTGCTCGGCCAGGTTTACGCCAAAGTCGTCGATGCCGACCTTCGAGAGGTCACACCCGGCACATCCGGCGAGTTGCTCCTCGGCGGACGAAACCTGGCCCTCGGCTATCTGGACGTCGAACTGACCCGCAAGCGTTTCCTGCGCCTGCCAGAAGGTATCTATTACCGTACCGGCGACTATGTGATCGAGGACGAACATGGGGTTTTCCGCTATCAGGGCCGCATCGACGAACAGGTCAAGATCCACGGCTACCGCGTCGAGCTCGCCGAGGTCGAACAGGGGCTGATGCAGTTACCGGGCATCGCCCAAGCGGTGGTGCTGGCCCGCGCCATGAATCCTCTGGAAAGCTGCCTGCATGCCTTCATTGTGTTCCAGCATGGCTGGCCGGATACCGACGAAGGCAAGTTACTGAGCCTGCTATCCAGCCGGCTTCCCCCCTATATGCTGCCATCGCGCATCCATCGGTTGTTCGAACTGCCGGTGACGGCCAATGGCAAGGTGGATAAACGCGCGCTGCAATCACTGGCGGACGAACAGGCCGTTCATATTGCGCCCCACCCTGCAGGCTCCGCGGTGCTGGAAGCCTGGTCCAGCATCCTGGGCACCCGCGACTTGCAGCCTGAAAACTCCATTTATACCTATGGCGCCTCATCCCTGAGCGTCGTCATGGCCCACACGCGAATCAACCAGACCCTTGGCAGAAAAACCCCATTCGATGAAGTCGCCCGGCTGAACACCTTGCAGGAATGGGTGCAGTACTACGTAGCGCATGAAAACCTCAGTAACCTCTCTTAGGAGCCGACATGGATATCACTGACTTTTCGTTGACGGAACAGGAGCATCAGCAATTCGACCGGGACGGCTTTATCGGGCCCTTCACGCTCTACGAGCCTGAAGAAATGATGCAACTGCATAAAACCGTACGGGCGCAATTGTTCAACCGTACGCACGCGCCCTATGACGCGCCCCTGGATGTGGCGATCACCAATTACGACCGGCACCTGGACGTTGAATTGCTGACCCGTCATGTCTTTCGCAAAGAGATCGTGCACCGCCTCAAAAGCATCCTGGGCCCGGACGTAATCTGCTGGCGCAGCGAGTTCATTCCCAAATATCCCGGCAATGAAGGCACCGATTGGCACCAGGCGGACACGTTCGGCCATGCCTCCGGGGAACCCCAACTGGTCTGGCCCGAGGATGAAGCATTCGGCGGCGCCATCAACGTGTGGACCGGTTTTACCGACGCCACCCCGGAAAACGGCTGCATGCTGTTTATTCCAGGCACCCACAAAAAAATGAACTACGACGAGTCCATCGGCATGACGTTCGACCCGGTCGCCAATAAAGATGTGGTCAAGGGCCAATACGCCCGCGGCTTCAACGGCTACGACTACAGCACCCTGCAAAAAGACAAATCCTGGCAACCGGACGAAGCCGCGGCGGTGCCGATCGTGATGAAAGCCGGGCAGTTTGTGATCTTCCGCTCGATGCTGATGCACTCCTCGCTGCCCAACTCGACGTCGGACAAAACCCGCCTGGGATATGTGGCGCGCTATGTTCCAGGGCGGGTGAAGGTCTACCCCGGCACCGACTATGTGAAAGAGTTTGGTGGCGAGTATCGCCTCGACAAATTCGGCGTGGTGCAAGTTGCCGGGACCTGTACCGACCAGCAAAACCGCGTGGCGAACAGGAGCCTCAGTGGCCTGGACCTCAAGCCTCTGGCCAGTTGACAAGGATCGCCCATGGAACAGCCCTCGTACCTGGCGATCGACCATATCGCCTACGCCACCCGATCCACGGAAAAAACCTCAGCGTTCTTCAAGACCCTGGGGTTCGAGGTGCTGTTTCATCGGCAACCGATCGAGACCTTTGGCGTATTCATCACCAAATTGCGTTCTCCGGCGGGTGAGATCGTCGAAGTGGTCGAACCCTTTCGCGCCGACAGCGTGGTCAGCCGACTGCTGGTGGACGTGGAGGCGTGTATCTATCACGTGGCCTTCAAGGTCGGTGACCTGCACACCACCCAGGCGTCACTGGCAAAAATCGGGGGGGTGACCGTGACCAATGCCATGACGATTCCCTATCCCGCCACACCAGAACACCGTTCACTGACGACGTCACACATGTTTCATCCGGCGGTCGGCCTGTTCGAGATCACTGGATGAGAGGGACGCCATGAACCACACAACCCTGGCGCAGCCCCGCTGGCTCGCACCGTTCCACACAGGGCACGCCGCCGTCCAGCGACGCATATTGCTGTGCTTCCCCTATGGCGGTGGAGGCATGGCGCCGTTCCTCGGGTTGAACGCCTTACACAGCATCGACATCGCGGCCTGGGGGGTCAGGCTGCCTGGACGTGAGGAACGTATCCAGGAGGCGCCAGCGCTCAGTGTCGAGCAAATGATCAATGCCATAGTCACCGAGCTGCAAGCGCTGACACTTCCGTTTGCCTTCTATGGCCACAGCTTCGGCGCCGGCCTGGCACTGGATATCGCCCACGCCCTGGCCGAACGGGGCCACCCTTTACCCACCCACCTGCTTCTTTCCGGGCGCATGCCACCCCATACCGGCTATTCCCCGTTGCTGGGAGCGATGAACGATCAGCAGTTATGGGCGCACATCCGAGCGCAAAGCACCCTGCCGTTGCCACCGGACCCTGCGTGCAGTTTCGCCCGTACCGCCGTGAAGAAACTCAAGGCCGACCTGGCGCTCAACCAACAACTGACCTACCGCTTCCTGCGACCCTTGCCGGTCCCCCTGCATACCCTCAATGGCTATGACGACCCGTTGATCGACCCCCATCGCCTCGACGAGTGGGGTTGCTACACCAGTGCCACCTTTCAGAGCCAGTGCGTACCAGGCGGGCACTTTTTTTTCGAAGACGACTTTCCACGCTTTTACTCGTTTTTTTTAACCGCCCTCAGTGAACAAGGCAGCTAAGTCATATGGAACGCGCATTCTGGAGCACCCCTTACCTTTCGACCCTGGACGCTCGTGTGCTGAGTATCGAGGGGCGTAACGTGGAGATCAGCCCGACGATTTTTTTTGCCGAGTCGGGCGGCCAGGAGTCTGATCACGGTACGATCAACCGCATTGAGGTCAGCCAGGCCACGGTGGCGGGTGAGCGGATCATCTATGCCCTGGCCCAGGACCCGGACTTTGCCGTTGGCGACCAGGTCAACGTAACGATCGACTGGCCTCGGCGCTACGCATTGATGCGGTTACACTTCGCCGCGGAAATCGTGCTGGAACTGTTCTACAAGAAATTCCCCGACCTGCAGAAAATCGGCGCCCACATAGGCCAGACCAAGGCGCGGATCGACTTTACCCTGGCAGAGAATGTCAGCCAGTACTTTCCCGAAATCCTGCAGGAAGTCGAAACGCTGGTCGCGGCCGATCTGCCCATTGAAAGCCGCTTCACCGACACCGCGCGCTTGCGCCGCTGCTGGCACATCGACGGGTTTTCCCAAGTGCCCTGTGGCGGTACGCACCTGAACACCACCGGCGAAATCGGCAAGATCCGCCTCAAGCGCAATAACATCGGGGCGCAAAAAGAGCGTGTCGAAATCTACCTGCTGGACTAACCGCCCTACCCCCTGACTGTCCTGGGAGACAGCCTTCATGCTCAGCGTCATGTCTGCACTTGGGTTGCTGCTATTAATGCCGGGGCCGACCAATACCCTGTTATTGCGCTCTGGGGTGCTTTCTGGTTTCAGGCGGGCCTGGACCTTGAGCTTGTTGGAATGCCTGGCTTACCTGCTGCAGATTTCATTTTGGGGCTACCTGCTCAGCCACATTGGCGCCAATGCGCCCTGGTGCCTGAAAGTGATGCAGTTTGTCTCGATCTGTTACCTGGCCAAGACCTCGTACTGCCTGTGGCGCGAGCCCACCGCCGGCCTGCCCGCCATGCCGGGCGCGCGGGTATCGCGCCGGCAGTTCTTTTTGCTGACGCTGATCAACCCCAAGGGCTTGCTGGTGGTGTCGTTCATCGTGCCCGTGCAAACCTTTGCCGATACCGCTTTGTATGGGCAGTTCGTCATGCAATTCACCGCGGTAGTGATCCCGGTAGGCTGCGCCTGGGTGCTCTTCGGTGCGCGTATCAAGCGCAGTGGGCATGCCTGGTTGACCCCGCAAAACATAAACCGCACGGCGTCTGTGGTTATTAGTTGCTTTGCACTGGCAATTCTATTCAAACTGGCGGATGCGTTGATCCGTACCGGCCCGGCCTTATAGTCCTGCCAGGCGGCGCTGGCACTTTGCCACAACTCAAGGCATGCTAGCCGCCCTTCGGGCGTCCGGCTTATAGTGCACGTCGCGCGCCAGTACAGCCAAACCGCAGGATCACAGCTTGACCAACGTAACAAAGCCAAGCCCGTTGCGCGCAGCCCATATTGCGCCGGGCGCCCCCCTGCACGGAACCCTCAAGGGCGCGTTGGCGACGCTGGTCCTGTTGCTGCTCGCGCTATTGTTCTGGCAACTGCTGGACCAATTGCAGCAAAACCAGAAGAACCAGCAGCAATACACCATCAACTACAGCGCCGACCTGGCCGAACAGATCAGCCTGAACATGGCCCTGAGCGCGCAAATCGCCCTCAACCTGCTGCCGATTGTCGAGCCCCCACGCAACGAAGAACAGCACCAGGCCCTGGTGCGCAGCTTGCAACGCTCGCTGCCAGAACTACGCAGCGTCGCCCTGCTCGCCCCCAGCGGCGCGATCATCAGTGACACCGCCGACAACAGCCAGGACGGTGCCTGGCTCGAAGAGCTGGTCAAGCGCAGCCATGCCCAGTCCTATTACCTAAGCAACAACAGCGACGGCTCCGTCATCTACTTGCTGCTGCACCAACCCAGTGGCGGCGCAAAAATGTACTGGGCGTTGCGCCTGGCCCCCAATTACCTGGCCAACCTGACGCGCCAGGACGGCCAGGGGCCGCGCCCGATGTGGGCGATTGAAAACCAGTTGAACCATCGGATTGTCAGTCGCGACAGCGGCATGCCCAGCCAATGGTCGTCCGGGCTGACCCCGGAAGAACTGAATAAAACCGTACTGGTCACCCCCTTGAGCAAAAGCGACTGGCAACTGCGCGGCCTGTTCGACCGCGCCGCCGTGCTGGAGCAACTGCTGCCGGCGTTTATCGGCAAGTGCCTGCTGGGCCTGGCCTTTTCGCTGATCCCGGTGCTGGTGCTGCTGAACATGCGCCGCCGCCAGCGCCAGGTCAACGAAGGCCGGCGCCGCTATCAGGATATCTTCGACGGCACCGGCGTGGCCTTGTGCGTGCTCGACCTGTCGGGCCTGCGGGGGTTCTTCGACAAGGCCCAGTTGCACACCCGCGAGCAGTTGCAGGACTGGCTGCAAAACAGCCCCGAGCAACGCCAGCATCTGCTCAAGGAACTGCGCATCACTGAAGTCAACCAGGTGGCGGTGCGCCTGCTGAATGTGGCGTCCTGCGAACAGGCCTGGGACCGTTTGATCGACGGTTGCGCGCTGAACACCAGCGCCATTGGCTACCAAGTGCTGGAAGCCGTGCTGACCCAGCAAAAACAGCTGGAGCTGGAGATTCAACTCAGCGACATCGACGGCAACGACCAGTACCTGTGGCTGGTGATGCGCCTGCCGGAAGCACAGCACGACTATAAGGCAGTGATCCTCAGCATCAGCGATATCACCAGCCGCAAGCTGATCGAACTGTCGCTGGTGGAGCGCGAAGGCTTCTGGTCGGACGTGGTGCGTACCGTGCCGGATCACCTGTATGTGCAGGATGTGATCAGCCAGCGGATGATCTTCAGCAACCACCACCTGGGCCATACCCTGGGCTACAACCGGCACGAACTGCAACAGATGGGCGAGTACTTCTGGGAGATCCTGTTGCACCCCGAAGACGCCGAGTACTACCACGAACTGCGCCAGCAACAGCGCGCCGCCGGGTACCTGGCACAGTTGCAGTGCCAGCTGCGCTTTAGGCACCGCAACAACCAGTGGCGGCGCTTCGAGATCCGCGAACAGGCCCTGGCCCGGGACAAGACCGACCAGGTCACGCGGATCATCGGCGTGGCCAAGGACATCACCGACCAGATCGAAGCCAGCGAGTCTCTGCGCGACAGCGAGCAGCGCTACCGGATGTTGGCCGAAAGCATCAGCGACGTGATTTTCTCCACCGACAGCAAGCTGGCCCTCAACTACGTCAGCCCGTCTGTGAATGCAGTGCTGGGCTATGAAGTCGACTGGATCTTCAAGAACGGCTGGCAATCGACCATCGCCAACCCGCAACAACTGACCGGCATCTACACCCTGGTAGAACGGGTCAGCCGCTCCCTCGACCAGCCCGAAGCCCTGGCCCTGCTGCGCGATGACGTGCAGACCCAACTGTTCCTGTTCGACTGCCTGCGGGCCGATGGGCGCAAGGTGCCGATCGAGCTGCGCCTGGTGCTGGTGTGGGACGAGCACGGCGCGTTCGAAGGCATCCTCGGCGTGGGTCGCGATATCAGCCAGCAACGCCGCGCCGAGAAAGACCTGCGCATGGCGGCCACGGTATTCGAGCATTCCACCTCGGCAATCCTGATCACCGACCCGGCCGGCTATATCGTGCAGGCCAACGAAGCGTTCAGCCGGGTCAGCGGTTATGCGGTGGCCGACGTCCTCGACCAGTTGCCGAACATGCTCACCGTCGACGAACAGCAGGAAGCGCACCTGCGCTATGTGCTCAAGCAGTTGCACCAGCACAGCACCTGGGAAGGCGAAGTGTGGCTCAAGCGCCGCAGCGGCGAACATTACCCGGCCTGGGTCGGCATTACCGCCGTACTCGATGATGAAGGCGACCTGGCCAGTTATGTGTGCTTCTTCAGTGATATCAGCGAGCGCAAGGCCAGCGAGCAACGCATCCACCGCCTGG
>Ga0265296_1003568_pt1 | contig 14286 bp, 15 predicted proteins | sample MunlanPumphouse1_FD_189073 | JGI IMG/M metagenome (GOLD analysis project Ga0265296, IMG submission 189073) | Groundwater microbial communities from a municipal landfill in Southern Ontario, Canada - Pumphouse #1 | ecosystem: Environmental > Aquatic > Deep subsurface > Groundwater | place... | reverse complement strand
CAATCCAGACAAAGCTGGAAGTGAGAGAAATTAAGAGCTTAACAAGTTCGGGCAGAGAACTTAAAATATTAGTTGCCACCTCCTTTCTGTTTAGTTTGCATAAACAGCATAAATTAGGAGGTGGTTAATTGTGAAATCTATTCAGTTATCAAAGGGCAAATATTATTAACAGGGAATTATGTCCCAGTCATAATGTTACCATAACTTCTTGAATCAAGAATCAAGAATCCCTCCTTCGTCCAGATGTCCATCGGGACTACGGGCGGGCAAGCAAGAATCAAGAATAATAAACATTAGATGCAAACATAATTATTAATATAAAACCATGATTCATAATTCATGATTCATGATTCAAAATTAATATAAAAACCATGATTCGTGCTTCATGATTCATAATTGTAGTTGACATTAGATTTTCCCTTGTGGTAACTTTAATTATGAAGAAAAAAAGCGCAAAAGCGAAAAGCTGTTGCGGCAGCAAGAAGTTCTATGACGCCAAAAGCGATTCCTTTCTTGTTTTGCTTTGCTCAACAGTAATTTTTTTCGCTTTAATTTTTGCCATTAGTTTAGCGAAATAAAATCTGTTGCCGATCAGCTTAATTTGCTTACTCCTTAACCGCTGATGAAAAGAAGTGTTAGAAAATTTCTTATTGATTTAAAGGAATTTCTATCAAGCTCGAGAATATCTTTACTGATATTTATTGAAGTAATTTTGGGATTAGTATTTAGTTTTACTTCACTTGCCGTATTTATTGAATTTTCCACCAATGTTTTTCAAAAAGAAACTTTTATTTTTGATAATAAAGTCTCTTTATTTATATATTCTTTAAGAACTCCGCTGCTTACTGAATTTATGATTTTTATTACTAATCTCGGGGGAGCAAATTTACTGTTTCCGACCGCTTTGGTAATAATATTTCTTATTTGGAGAAAACACAAAAATGAAGCTTTACTGTTTTCTCTTGTTTCGTTTATGGGATTTGCACTTAATAATTTATTAAAGTTATTAACACAGCGTATCCGTCCGTTGATATCACCGCTGATTAACCAGTCAACTTACAGTTTCCCATCTGGACACGCGATGAATAATTTTATTTTTTATGCCTTACTTTCCTTTTTTGTTTTCCGGTTTACCAGGCAAAAGAAAATGAGCATAATTACGGTTTGTATTTCACTGGTAATGGTACTTCTTATCGGGCTTAGCCGGATTTATTTAGGGGTTCATTATCCGACGGATGTAATCGCCGGGTATATTGCAGGATTTTGGGTATTTGTCACAGCGCTTTTGATCGAAAAAACGATTTCATTTCTCGATATTTTTAAAGAGAAAAAATAAAGCTAAAAGTACTTCCAAGTACTTCCACCTCGGAGGTGGAATTCCCTTGACACCCCGGGTTATTCACAACGTAAAGTTGTTAGCTTGTATTTTTTATGGGAAAATAGGGATAATATAAATCTTCCCGATTTGAAAATAATGTTTATTGATCAAATTATCAATTCAATTGAAAATATCAACGACCGGTCACCGGGTATGTTGATTTTCTTTGTAACTTCAAGGTGTAACGCCCGGTGCCCCCATTGTTTCAATTGGAAAAATATTAATAAAAAAAGCCGTGATTTAACACTGAAGGAGATTGAAAAATTATCACTGTCGATGCCGAGGTTTAAAATACTTCTGTTTTCCGGCGGTGAACCCTTTCTAAGGACCGACCTTTTTGAAATCGTAAAATTATTTTATCAAAACTCGGGAGTCAGAGAATTTATCTTTCCAACAAACGGTTCACTTTCCCAAAAGATTAATAAAGACGTGTTTAAGATGTTAAATTTTATGCCCGATGCCCAAATAAATATAAATTTTTCAATTGATGGGACGGGGGATTACCACGATGCCAAAAGATCGATACCGGGGTGTTTTTCGTTAATCGAAAACAGTATAAAAAATCTCAGATTATTAAGGCATAAATTTAAAGACAAATTGATTATAAAAACAAATACGGTGATAATGCCGGATAATCTTGCTCAAATTCCGAAATTGATTACCTATTTCGAAAACAAACATTCCGACCTTGATGATAATTTATTTGAAATAATCCGCGGCAGTCCCAAAGATGATTGCCTAAAGACGGAAATTTCTAAAAAAGACCTGTTAAATATCTATAATTTAGTTCAAGAACACCGGCTTAGAAAGTTGATATCGGAAAAGAAGTCAAATTTGGAAATTATATTCAGACTGGCAAATTTGATACTCATTCAGGACACGCAACTCCATGCCTATTTTAAAAAAGGATGGGGCACGCCGTGTTTGGCCGGGCAAACAATCGGCGTTATTGACCACAACGGGTTTCTGCGGCATTGTGAATTGCGCGAACCGGTGGTCAATCTTCATTCTTATAATATGAATTTTTTAAAAGGATGGAACAGTGCCGGTTCAATTGAAGAAAGAAGAAAAATTAACAAAGAAAAATGCTGGACCAATTGTACTCATATTTGTTATCTTACCGATTCTCTTTTCCGCCATAAACGGACGCTGCTGCTAAAAGTTCCGCTTTCTTTAATAAAATCCGCTTTTAAAACCTTTAGTTTTATGAACAATGTTAAATCACTGGAATTCTGAAATAAAACCTTTATCAATTTGCGTCATAATTCCGACTTTCAACCGTGTTTGCGAGCTGAAGAAAGTTATTAATGCGCTTTACTCTCAAAAGATAAAACCGGACCGCATAATAATCATTGACGACGGGTCGGATGAAGAATCAATAAATGAAATCAGGAATTTAATAAAAAAAGAAAAACTTTTAATAAATTTAATTAAAAATGTTCCCAAGAAGGGTCCATCCTGCGCCAGGAACAGGGGAATAGTTCAATCGAAAGAAGACGTAATTGTTTTCTTAAATGACGATACAATGCCCCGTAACCGGTTTTTTTTAAAAAACCATTTAGACATGGTTATGAAGTATCCGAACTGCTCCATTATGGGACCTTTTGGGAAAGAAAAGAAAAACGATACAAATTTTTTATACGGAAGATGGGTAAGGCAATTGGGAATTGAACGTTTATATCCGGTAAGAACAGGTTCGGTTTTACCGTACCGCTATTTTTGTACTGCCAATGTATGTGTGCGCCGGAAATATTTAAACGATTGCCTTTTTGACGAAAATTTTCCTTATCCCGCCCTTGAAGACACTGATTTGGGATACCGTCTTTTTAAAAAAGGTGTTTTACTTCGATATAATGGTAATTCTTCTGTTAACCATTTACATAAATATACTATTGAAAAGGTTATTGAAAGACAAAAGATGCTTGGCGAATCCTTAAATTATCTGCTGAAAAAACATCCCGAGCTGAATCAATTTTATCAACCGAAAATACCCGAAATTTGGTGTAATTTATTATTTTACTTTTTAAAAACTCCATTAAAGTATTTGTTAAATAAAGACTTGCGGATATTTTTATTAGGATTAACCACCAAGTACCGGTCATACTACCTTTTGTCGATCCGGAAGAATAAAAATCAGTTAGTACATTTCTCTTTTTAGCCTGTAGAAAAGGTTATCATAAATTTTTTCTTGAGTTTCCTGTTTTAACTTCTTTCCTGCCGGTGAGCTTATCATTAACTGAATTTCCGGCCAAAAAAGGATTGCCTGAATCAGGGAACCCGCCAACAAAACAATCGCCAGAAATTTGGTCACGCTTCCCCAAGTAAATTTTATCAGCAGCAGGGAAAAAATTACCAATAAAATGACGCTTAGAAAAATAAACGGATCAGTGTTCTTTGGCAGGGGAGAGGGCAGTAAACTAATAATGCTTTGTAGACTGAAAGAGAAAAGGAAAATTCCCGAAAACCGTTATCCCGTATTTTGTCAATTCAAATATGGTTGACAAAGCAACTTTGGTTGTGAAATGATTAAGAAAAGATTCCTTTTTAAGTAATAATCTTTAATCAAAAATCAAACCATGAATATCAAAAAGATTATTTTGACGGTATTTATATGTTTGAGTTTGTCGGTTTTTCCCGAAAATGCCGGAGCAAAGACATTAACAATATATTCATCTGCGGATGCCGGCATTCTCTCCGGCCAATCACAGACTTATGGTACCGGGTGCGGAACATGGCTCGGTAGGCCCAACTGGACAAACGCTCCTAATTATTGGGGTTTGTTTAAATTTGAATTCGGCCAGATACCTGATTATGCGACCATTAATTCCGCAACCTTGTCTTTATATAACATCTCAACCGGAGGGACATATCTTCCTATGTCCGTCAGTCTTTCGAGAATTACTTCCTCCTGGACGGAGTCGGGAGTTAAATGGAGCAATAAACCGGCATCTGTAAGTACGGGAATAACGGGAATTGTCGGACCTTTGACCTCAAAGTACTTTGCGTTTAACGTTACGTCTTTGGTTAACGGTTGGTATAAATATACCTACTATAACGGAGGATTTTATGTTAAGAGCAATATTGACTATTACTCCATGTTTTTGGTCGGAACAAGAGAATGTTCTTCCGATAAAAGAGCGAAAATTGTGGTTGAATACACTCCGTATACCAATCCTCCAAGCCCGACACCGACGAGGAGGCCGACATCTACCCCGACTCCGGCACCGATCAGAATATTTAAGATTCCCACTATCGCGTCGTCCCGCTTAACTTACGAAAAGACTCCGACGCCCACTCCCACAATTAGTACATCTATGTTTAGAACCTCTACTCCGATACCCAGCATACATATTTTCAGGTTGTTAAGTCCGACACCGACGAGGCGGGCATCGCCGACTCCGACTCCGGTACCTACCGGTGTTCCCGCTTCCGGTAATTCAACGGGGAGCAACCCCTTGGTATTGAACAGACAGGTTGAAGTTACGGATACAACGGCAAAAATAACAATTTTAACCGATAAAAATGTAATCGCCTTTATGGATTACGGTATTCCGCCGGATATTTATGTTGGCTCTCAAGTGAAAGCTCAGTATTCAACAACAACTGTTTTAAATATCGGGGGGTTATTACCGAACACACGTTATATGTATGGGATTGCCGTAGTTGACGGAGAACAAAACAAAACTTACGTTCCGGAAGGAGGGACTGATTATTTTACGACCAAACCGGAAGATAACGAAGAAGATTCTACCGCCACAGGCGGAAATCAGGTTGGAGACGAGATTTGCCGGGGACCGGAGAGCGGAAACATTGTTATTTCCGACATAAGAATAGAAAACAGGTCCGATACCGGCGCCACTTTTTTATGGATTTCTCAAGGTTGTTATCAAAATGTTTTGGATGATCATTTGGCTTCAAGCTGGGTATATGTTTCACCAAACGCCGGCGAAGATACATCGTATGATGAGTATGAATTGAATTTTGGCCGAGCAGACAGGGTTTTTAGTCACAAAGTTATAGTTAAGAATTTAGAACCGGAAACTTTATATTATTACAAGATTGTATCTAAAGACAGCGACGGGAATATCGGTATTTCACCGAGAGGTATCTTTAGAACCCTTCAGCAGCCAGTTGACGGATCGACCTTGATTGATCCTTTGGGAATTGACGGGGAAATACCGGTTATAAATTCGGAAATTGGAGAAAATGCGGAAACGGTTGATGAAAGAGCGGGAACTACGGACAATATTAACAACTCATCCGCAGCCGCCTTTTTCAACAAAATTAAAAGCCAGGGGATTAACCTTAATTTTAACAATATTTTATACGGCGTAGTAATTATTGCAATTATTGTCGGGCTGATTATGCTTCTTTCAGGAAAAAAGAAAAAAACGGAAAACATTGAACAAAAAGACGAAACCAAAGACGAAGTAAAGGACGAAGTAAAAGAGACTGCGGATGAAAAAAACCGGAACGCGAAATGAAAAAAGCAATTTTATGGGGAACGGTTGTTTTATTTCTTCTGGTATTTGTATTTCCGTTTCTGACTTTTTTGCCTGAATTGTTTTTATACGGAGGTTTGGAAAAAAATTCAAATATAACTGATAAGGCCGTTGATAAATTGGCCGAAAAAAAGAGCAGTGTTGTTAATGTAATTCCCACCAAGATTCCGGTCGAAAAACGAACCAAGAATTTTCCGTTGTTAACTTACAACAATATCCCCAGTGAATATAAAAATTACCGTTTTAATTGCGAGGACAAGGGTTTTGCACCCAAACCGCTGCGAAATTCAAAATATTTCTGTTTGAACGTTTACAGTGCGGATGCGGACACTGTTTTGACCGATTTCGAAAAATCAGGAGCAGACAGGCTGCTCTTTTATGGAAAAAATTCATATTTTGACTGTCCGGTTTTTTTAGGTAAAAACCAAACACTGGTAAATAAATGTTTGAACGCTTCGTTATTTTTGGATTATTGGCAGATCCGCAAGATGTCCGAAATAATCGGAGTGCCGTCATTGTCAAGTAAGCTTTATGTTTATTTTCTCAAAACCCAAAAAGAGATAGGGGATTATTGCGGCGTTCCGACCGCTTCGGCTTGTTTTAACGGTGATGAAAACGCTTTGTATTTAACCGCCGCATCATCAATAGATAAATTTTATCAGCAGGAATTCAAAGCTTCCATTTATGAAGGACAAAATCACGAAATTGCGTATAACTTTAATATGAAACTTCCCTCCAACTGCTATGCCACCGATGTTCACGAGTTAACCCACTTCTTTAACGAACAGTATTTCGGATACAATATTGCCCGCCAATGGTTTGCCGAGAGCATAACTTATCTTTTGGTTCCGTGGATTTTAAAAGATATTTGTCCGCCCGGTCCGTCATTTAGCAATGTTGTTAAGAAAGCAAACGGTCAGGAACAGAAATTAACGAGTTTTGATTTAACAACATTGGACTTGGAAGACCCTCTTGATTCTGCGATCGAAAGATATACAGAAGGGAATATCTGTATGAAAGCAATTTTTAAAGAAGTGGCAAGATCTTATAAAGAAAGCGGTTCATCCGTTGTTCCGCGTTTTTATTTTGAAATTAAGAGAATGAATAAATCACACGAGAACGATTTTGCCCGGGCTCTTTATTTGGCCGAGGGTTCCCCCCAGTGGCTGAAAACTTATTTTAACCAAAACGGCTGTGTTTTTTAAACAGATTATTTATTTATATTTGTACACCCCCCGAGTGTGCGAGCTTGACACCTCCGGTATTTTTATGATACATTTAATTTATGTATCGGAAACACCCCATTTTTTCAAACCAAATATATCATGTATTTAATCGTAGTGTTGCCAGTTTACCAATATTCAATGAAAATAGTGATTATGTGAGGATGTGCAGAATTATTGATTACTACCGTTTTGTGGATCCGGGATTAAGGTTTTCTCATTATAATCGTTTAGATATGGAGAGTAGAAATACTTATCTGGAAAAGCTTCACCAAGAAGGGAAAAAACAAGTTTCAATTTATTCTTTTTGCCTAATACCTAATCATTTTCATTTTACCTTAAAAGAAACGGAAGAAAATGGAATACAAAGATTTATCGGTAATATTCAAAACAGTTATGCAAAGTATTTCAATACCAAAAACAAAAGAAACGGAAGTTTGTTTCAAGAAATGTTTAAGGCAATTCGTATTGAGTCCGATGAATATTTTTTACAAGTTACCCGGTATATTCATTTAAATCCTTATTCTTCGTTTATGGTTAAAAAAATTGAAGACCTGGTAAATTACAAATGGAGCTCTCTGGGTGAATATTTAACAAGGAAAGAGAATTTTGGATTTATCGACAAAGAATTTTTAAACAGTTTCTTTTCGTCAACCGAGAAATTAAGTCAATTTACGTTTGACCAGGCTGATTATCAAAAGAAATTGAAAGAAATAGAACATTTTATAAAAGAAAATTAGTGATAGTATCGGGGGTGTCTACCTAGTACACTCGGGGGGTGTACAAATAAATTTATTCTATAATAACTGCTTTTTCCCAAACAGAATAAAAATAATTAGACAAAGCCTTAGACAATCCTTCGCTGAATATTTTCATTCAAACACACTCGGGTGAATGTACAAAAATAATGTTTTTAAATAGGGAGGTGTCTACCTGGTACACTCGGGGGGTGTGTAAAACTTTACGTTTTTTTGCATAAAAAGTTGAGAGAATACCAAAGCTTAGCAAAAAGAGCAAGTTTGTAGTAGTATATACCAAAGCTTGGGGAAGAATTGGCACATTCAAAACACGAACAAAAAGGAGAGAAATGGAAGAAGGAAAAGGTCGAACGGTAATTGCGGGAGTAATAATTGGCGCTGTTTTGGGTTTATTTTTTTATTGGGTACCGGCATATTTTCTTGTTTGCGGCTCTTTATCGACAAGTATTTTGGTTGTTCCTTGGGAAATCAGAGAGGCATTGTTTAAAACGGCTCTGGTATTCGGCGTAATTCCCGGAGCGGTGATTGGCTTGATCGGCGGGATAGGATCACCGATTATGGCGCCGAGAGGATTTTTGTCAAAAAGCATCGGTTCTTTTACTTGGGTTATTGTGACAATTTTGGCCTGGATAACCCAATGGAAACATCTTTCTCAAATGTCTACCGGTAGAATTGTAATTACCGTATTTATAACACTGCTTTCTTTTTTTATGTCTTTGGGTGTAAGTGAATATATCGGCGGACTTATTGAAAGGATTAGGGAATAAGAGGAGGGAAAATGTCACCGCCGGAAATATTTTTGTACGTTGTGGTCGGAGTTTGTAATTTAATTATTGCCGGCCAGTGGGGAAAATACGGTTTTTGGGAAATTGGAATTCAACGTCCGCCGAACAAGACGATTATCAGGGCGATGCTGGTCGGTGTGTTATCCCTTGCCGGTTATGGCCTTTATTTTAAATCCGCCGGCCAATCTTTTCCTGTTAACAAGACAGCCGTAACCATGGTAATCGGGATTCCTTTTCTTTGGATATACTTTTACCGTTATGTGATACTGGTACCGGGTTTGTTTGATTTTAACTCAGCCAGAATTAGAACAAATTATTGGGCATTGTTTAATTATGTGCCCGGGGAAAGAAATTCTGATGAAAAAGGGAAAAGTCTGGCCGAATTCGGTTCGGCAAAAGCGGCGATTGAGAAATTTAAAAAGTCAATCGTTTGTCAGGGTAAAGGCCAACGCCGGTCCTACCTTCAGGGACAACAGGAACTAAAGAATGAGGATATTGAATGGAGCAACGAATATCGGATACATTGCTTATCTTGTTCCGGTGAGACAAGAATTCCCAATATCAGGGGACAAAAACTTTCCGGTTCTTGTTCTGTTTGTGGATCGCCGATGTCAGTACTACTAAGCGGCGATACCGCTTTGGTTACGACGATGCTTTTTCAACCGATTAGAGTAGTTACAAACGGAAATAAACTGAACATTGCCATTGCTTATGAAGAGATGGCCTGGTTATACCGGATGATGAATTTACTTGAAGAGGCAAAAGTGTCTTTGCGGGAAAGCCAAACGATTGCCGTCGGGCTTTTGGAAAAAGAACCCGAAAACAGAGACTTTCTTGAGCTGATGAGTATGGCGATTTTCCGGAGAGCGGAAATAGATCATATTACCGGCCAAAGACAGGATGCTAAAACAGGATACGCAAAGAGTTTGGAGATTGATACCAAGCTGGGAAACGAAGAAGGAATTAAAACTAATAATATTCTTCTTGCCCGGCTTTAAGTTTTATTTAGGCACCATTGGAAGTTATCTTTCAAGGTGCCTATTTTTTATGCGGCAATTTACCCTTGAAGGGTAACGTACCAAGGAAGAATAAAGGCCAGCTTATGGTCGGATTGGTTATAGCGCAACCCGAAAGAACAAAAGAATTGTTATTAATATTTATGGAAATTGCAAAAAGCCATGCTAACGTTTTTCGTTTGGATTTAATGATGATGCAAATAGCCGACGTTATCGGGACAGACGAACTTCAAAATATTTTAAACGAAATCGGCAGGAAAATGTAATTCGGACTTTTTCTCGAGGTTTGCGCAAGTACACAAACGTGAGAGTGTTGAATAACTCAATCACTTCTGTCATTCCAGCCTTGAGCTGGAATCTATATAGATTCCGTGTCCCGACTTCGCCAAGGCTTCGCCGGGCGAGGCGGAATCCTATATACATTGTATTGGACAACTTCTTGGATACTTATAATATCGGGTCGATTTTCAGGTTGGTGGATGCAGTAGCGACGGAAGAGGTGATAATTTGCGGACAGAGTGAAATTCCGCCAAACACCAGGATAAAAAAGGCGTCGATAAATACAACGGAATGGGTGAAGTGAAGCCATAAGGATAAGACGCTTGAGGCACTTAAGGAACTTAAGTTAAAAGTGCCGGGGATAGAAATTGTTGCGGTAGAACAAAATGAAAAAAGCATTCCATATACGGAAATGAAATGGGAATTTCCGGTGGCAGTGGTTGTGGGTAATGAGACAACGGGAGTGTCTAAAGAAGTTTTAGAGATGTGTGACTCAATTGTCGAATTGCCGATGTTTGGGGTAAATATTTCGCTTAATGTGATGGTTTCTTTGGGCATTGGGTATTCTTGTGCTTTACACAATTGTTGAAAAGTTATAATATTAGAAAAGATATGACTCGATCTATTAAAAAAGCAAAACCTCAAGGTATAAACAAGAAGATTTCTTTCGTTTTAGGAGTAGGTTTAGTTCTTGTAATTTGTGTATTTATCGCAAAACAGTTTCTATTTTCTCGAGTTGCTTCGTTGTTTTCGCCGATACAGTCTCATGCTCCAGCTTCCATTAAACCAAAACCAACTACGTGTCCTGATTGCCAGGTTGTAGAAATATTGCCATCAGGGCAGGCAAAAGATATCTCGAGTTTACCGAAGAACGAAAGAGATGAAATTGCGCAAGGTTTTAAAGAAAATCAATTAAGGATTAATAAAATTGAGGAGACGACCAAAAAGTGTAAAAATTTATTTTACAATTCTTCTTTAGCGGAAATGCCTCAAAAAAGGCCGTATGGAGAAATTACGGGGCCGGTAACTTACCCTTCTGACTTCATACCTCCGGATATGATAATTTGTGCATTGGCAGTAGGAAAAAATGTACGGTACTGTACTAAGAATTGGTCAAAAAATTATAAATTTGATTTAAGAGTTCCGCCAGGATCTTATTATTTGGCTAAAATGTTTGATTTATTTTTCCAGAAAGGGGATGGAATAGATTTTGTTGGTATCTATGGAGGGCAACAAATTTATCTTGGGATGAACGTGACTTTTTTCAAGAAAATAAATATTATTGATGGTCAAATTATTTCCAATATTGATCCGCAAAGTTATACTCCTGATCTTACTTGCTCTGAATTTCAATAATAAGTTACAAAATTATTGAAAATTTATGTCTAGGTCGCGATACTTTCCGGAATAGTTAATATTTAATGCCAGCGGATTTTCATCGTTTCCGATACATTTTACCTAAGTTTTCTAAGGGCAACTATAATGCTCTGATGAAAACAATTCATAACAGTTTAACCTTTGATGTTTCCGATATTGCCAAGTATCGTTTCCATGTTTTATCTCATTTTTACAAACATGGTTTAAGATCAGCCCTTGATGCTTTTGGTGTCAAAAAAAGTACCCTTTATGATTGGAAAAATTTATTCGAGAGTTCAGGCAAAAAACTATCCTCCTTAGTTCCCAAGAGCACCCGTCCCAAACAAACAAGAATTATGGCAACCGATTGGAGGATGGAAGCTTTTATCAGAATAATGAAAGAGGAATATGGTTCGCTCTCTAAATACAAATTAAAACCATTCCTTGATGAGTATGCCAAGTCATTGGGAATTTTTTCCTATGGTAATACTAAGATAGGCAAGATTATTAAAAGAAAAAATTACTTTTTTGACAAAGGAACAAAACTTAAAACAAGGAAGAAAAAATGGCCTTACCCAAGGATAAAAAGAACCCCAACGGTCAAAGAACCTGGATATGTCGAGATGGACTCAATTACCATTTATGTTTTAGGAAAAAAATATTATTTTATTACTGCCATTGATGTTTTTACTAAATACGCCTGGTGCAAATTAGTAAGCAATCTTTCCTCCAGACAAGCAAAACTGACCTTAATTGAATTTCAAGGAAAACTCACTTATTCAATCAGGGAAATTCAAACAGATAATGGCAGTGAGTTTTTGAATGAGTTTCATCAATACCTGGAGGAAAGAAATGTTGTCCATAATTTTATTTATCCAAGAAGTCCTAAAATTAATGGTGTAGTTGAAAGATTCAACAGAACAATCCAAGATGAGTTTTTAAACAGAAATGATCAGTTTGGAATTGAGGCTGATAAATTTAGTTTAGATTTGATAAAATACCTTGCTTGGTACAATAACCAAAGACCACACCATACATTAGGATTAGTATTGCCAGCAACCTTTATTAATAATTTAAAAATGGAGGGCTGATTCCGAAATGTATGCGACCTATACAGTGAAGACCATATTTAAGAAATTTGGGATTTTATTATTTTCCATTATTCTCTTCTATCTTTCTACTTTATTGACTTTTGCACTAAGGTTTTATTTGGATTTGTGAGTTTCACATTTCACACCCCAGATTTCACACCCCAGATGTGATTTAGCTTCACACATCGGTTGAATTTGTAATTTTAAAGAGTTATACTTATCTGGTGGCGTTAAGAAAGACAATTATTGCATCAGGGCAGTATTATCATATTTTTAATCGGGGTGTCGCCAGAAACCCGATTTTTTTCTCCAATAAAGATTACGAAAGATTTTTATTTTCTTTGAATTATTACCAATATAAGGATCCTCCGGTAAGACTTTCGTACTTTCTAAAGATGGAATTAAAAGAGAAGGAAAATATTCTTCAAGAATTAAGAGATAAAAACCAAAAAATAATCAGTATCCTTTGCTATTCTTTAATGCCGAACCATTATCATTTGTTATTAAAACAGGAAGAGGATTTTGGTATAGAAAACTTTATCTGCCGGGCGGTTAATGGCTATGTCAAATATTTAAATATTAAAAATAAAAGAGTTGGACCGTTGTTTCAAGGAGCCTTTAAGGCAGTTAGGGTAGAAACAGACGAACAAATGATCCACTTATCAAGATATATTCATCTTAATCCGGTTATAAGTTATCTTGTTAAACCTCAAGATATTTTAAATTATAAATGGACATCTTTAGGACAATATTTAACTAAAACACAATCCTTTATTGATAAGAGTTTTATCCTTAATTATTTTGGAAACAAAGATAAATATTTTATGTTTATTAAAGATTTTGAAGATTATAAGAAAAGAATTATTGATATTGAGTATTTAACCTTGGATAAAGATTTTGATGAAGAGTATTAACCTATGTGTGAAGCCATATCACATCTGGGGTGTGAAGTTGTGTGTGAAGTTGTGGGGTGTGAAGTTGGTGTGAAGTTGTGCTGAGAAAAAACATTTACGGGAACGCCAAAACAATTTACTAGGTCTTGGATTTATGGGCGTTGGTTTTATATTTCAGTTATTTGGACTGTTTACAAATTAAAAATAAGTAAAAATAATTATTACTAACCTTGAAGATTCTTTGAGGGGAATTAAAAAATATTATTAAGTCCTTTATGTAAACTCTATAGATAATTTTATGATGCATTTGAATACCGCCTCAATGTTGCGAGAATCTTTACCAGAAATGTTATGTATTGCTGAATATTGTTTTATAACAAGAAAGAAAAATGGTGGCTGTTACGGATATCCTTGTGCGATTTTACTTTTTACAATAGCTGATACAATTGGTTCGTATTATGAAAATAGTAGTTATAGTGTCATTGTCGGAGGAAAAAGTAAGAAAATAGGTAGTGATTATAAGCATTTCTATATTTTCAATAGTTCTGAGTACTACGGTCAGGATTTTACCGAGAATGAGATTAAGAAACTTTACGATAATTTCCGGTCTGTTCTAAATCACAATTTAGCCTTACCTCCAAATCATACTTTGTATATTGGCGAACAAACAGATCCTTTACTCAAATATGATAGAAATAAACATGAACCATGGATTAGTCTTGCGGCTTTTATTAAATTCAGTAAAAACGTTGTTGAGCGCTTTTTAAAAGAAATTGATTTAGTTGTTCCGAATAGTAAACAAACCGAAAACATTTCAAAAAAGGTATTTTGATCTTGGGGGATTCACACCCTGGGAGTGATGTAGCTTCACCCCTCAGTAGTATAATCAAAAAGTAATACTTTTATGAAACCCAATAACCCAAAAAATACCCGGACTTGCCCGAAGTGCGGGGGAGAATAAATTATGTTAAATTATGTGAATGGGTAAAAAGTTTAGAAGAAAAA
>Ga0265296_1003567_pt1 | contig 14293 bp, 14 predicted proteins | sample MunlanPumphouse1_FD_189073 | JGI IMG/M metagenome (GOLD analysis project Ga0265296, IMG submission 189073) | Groundwater microbial communities from a municipal landfill in Southern Ontario, Canada - Pumphouse #1 | ecosystem: Environmental > Aquatic > Deep subsurface > Groundwater | place... | reverse complement strand
CCTAGCACGATCCCGCCGTCATGTCAACCACTTTAGTGTCTACGTTATCCAGCTATCGCAGAGCCTTAACCCTGGTTATCGCGGGAAAAGGGCGCGACTCGGGCGAAAACTTCCGCTTAGGGAAGGCTCCCTGGGAATGGTGGCAAGCCTGAAGGAGGTGCGCCGTGATCGACGTCGTGCTCTGGTCAGACATCGTGTGACCGTGGTGCTCTGTCGGCGTGGAGCGCTGGCGAGGAGCACTGCGCGAGCTCGGCGAGGTGGCCGCACGGGTGACCTGGCAGTACGGCGCGTTCGAGCTCGACCCGAGCCTCCCGGAGGCGGGGTGGACGCGCGAGACTGCCTTGCGGCCAAATAGGACGCGGCATCCGTGGACGCCATGCATGAGCGGCTTGCGGCGGTGGCGGCCGCCGAAGGCCTGCCGCTGGACTTCTCGGCGGTCCGCGTGAGGCCCAGCACGCGTGCCGCGCACCGCCTCCTCACCGCGGCCGTCGACGTCGGGCGAGAGGCGCAGCAGGCATTGGCCGACGGGTTGTTCGGAGCCTACTGGGCTTCCGGCAAGGACATCGGCGACCCGGCCGTGCTGAAGGAGGTCGCCGTGAGCGCCGGCCTCACGCCCGGCGTCGTGGCAGCGGTGCTCGGCGGTGGCGCGTACGCGGAGAGGGTGCGCGAGGAGGAGCGGCAGGCGCAGGCGGCGGGCATTCACGCGGTGCCGACCTTCATCGTCGACGGCCGCTTCGCCCTGAGCGGAGCTCAGCCGTCGGCGGTACTGGCGCGCGCCGTGCGGCAGGCGCTCGAGACGCGAGGAGCCTGACCCGGCGCCTCGTTCCGCGGCGCCGGTGGCGGCCATCCGCATCACGCCCGGCCACCACGGTGCGAGCCGCTTTCACGGTGAGCCCTGCCGCACTTCACGAGACGTAGGGAATGAAGCGGGCTCGCACGCTGCTGCGGTACTCCGCATACTCGGGGTGCCGCTCGCTCAGCCAGGCCTCCTCGCGGCGCCGCTTGGCGTCGAGGAACCCGGCGGCGATCGCGAGGGTCAGCAGGGCGGCCGGCGACGTGGCCAGCGACCAGCCCAGGGCGAGCAGCAGAACGCCGCCGTACATCGGGTGGCGGACGAGTGCGTAGGCGCCGCCCGCCTGACGCTTCCCTGGTCGACGGGCCTCGGGAAGGGCGTGATCTGCCTCCCGAGGCCGGCGATCCCGGCGAGCCGGCGCGTCGCGGCGAGGCCGCCGTGGGCCTCGGGGTGCACTACCTGACCGGCATCACGCTCACGCGGGCCTACCACGTGATGCTGCGTCGCGGCCGCCGCAGGGCCGGTCCGCTCGAAGCCGCGGCCTACGGCGCCGTTACAGGTCTGTTGCCGCTCCTCGTCCTTGATCCGTCGTGGGGCCTCGGCCCCTTCGCGCTGCGCAGCGACGAGGCCCCACGCCTCGTGCGGATCATGCTGCTCGGCCACGCCGTCTTCGGCGCCGCGATCGGCTTCTGGACGGCGGCCCTGAGTGGCCGCACCGCCGCTCGTACTCTGCAGGGCGGTGCCTGAGCCGCGACCGGAGCAGGCCCGGAGCAGCAGATGACGGCCGCGGAACGCTTCGACGACCGCTCATCGCCGCCTTCCACGTAGACTACGGCGGGAGGGCCGGCAGACCACGACGTTCGAAGGGGGGTGGTGACCATGCTGGCCGCGCTGCTCGCGCTGGCCGCGAGCGTGACGTACGGCACTTCGGACTTCATCGCCGGGCTCGAGTCCCGCCGCCGCTCCGTGTGGTCGGTGACGGCAGTCAGCCAGCCCGCCGCCCTGCTCGTCGCCGGCCTTCTCCTGGCCCTGCATTGGGCACCGCTCACGAGCCCGGGCTACGCCTTGGCGGCGGTCCTCGGCGGCGTCGGCGCGGGCATCGCGGTCGTCGCCTACTACCTCGCGCTGTCTTCCGGCACGATGAGTGTGGTCGCACCCATCGTCGCCGTCTGCGCTCTCGTGCCCGTGCTCGCGGGGCTCGCCGGCGGCGAGAGAGTGAGCCTGCCGCAGTACGCCGGCATGGCCCTCGCCCTCGGGGGGATCGTCCTCAGTTCGCGCGCCGAGGCCCGGGGCAACGGCCGCGCGGGCCTGCGCAGCGTCGCCTACGCCGTGATCGCGGCCGCCGGCTTCGGAGCGATGATGGTGGGCCTCGGCATCGGCGGCGAGAAGGACGTGTACTGGTCGGTCTTCGGAGCCCGCGTCGGCTCGATGGCCGCCATCTTCGCCTATCTGGGCGTCCGCCGGCCCGCGTTGGACGTCCCGCGGCGCGCGATTCCCGCGCTGGCCGCGGTCGGGATCCTCGGCGTCATCGCCAATGCCCTCTTCACCGTCGCCAGCACGATGGGCTACCTCAGCGTCGTCGCGGTGCTCGCCACCCTGGCCCCCGTGGTGATCGCCGCCTACGCGCGGGCGTTCCTTCAGGAGCGACTCTCGCCGCTGCAGCTCGGGGCCGCCGCCGTGGTGCTCGTCGGCGTCGTCTGCCTGGCGGTCGGCTGAGCGCCCCGGCGGGCGTCTCGTGCCGGCGCGTCCGACGTCGTCATGATGCACCCCGCCGCCGCCGGCTGCTTCTCCGCGGGGCGTCGCCCACGCCCGCCCCGGCCGCCGCCGATTGGTGCTATCCTTGCAGCAGGGTCGCTTGGCCGGGTCCACCGGTCAGGCGCGACCAGCGTTCGCAACCAACCGCTCCCAGTCCGACGACGGGCTCGCGCCTCTCCGCACCCTACAGGGTACTGCGTGTCTGGCGAGTCGCCTGCGGCGCCTCACTGAGCAGGCCGCTGGCCGAAACGCGCAAGCGAAGGGCAGGATACGCCGAGTGAGTGAATCGTCCGCAGACCGCACCCCCTCCACCGACCCCACGCTGCTCGCCTCGGACGAAGTGCGCGGCCTGCTCGAAGAGGGGCGCGAGCAGGGGTACCTCGAGGGCGCTCACATCGCCAGCGCACTGCGTGACGTCGACCTCACCGCGGAACAGCTCGAGGAGATCCACGGCGTCTTCGCCGAGCTCGGCATCGACGTCATCGAGGGCGACGCCGGCACTCCGGACGAGAGCCCCGAGCCTAAGCCTGAAGAGGAAGTCGCCGCGAAGCTCGATCTCTCGGTGAAGGCGCCCACCAGCGATCCGGTGCGCCTGTACTTCGGCGAGATGGGCAAGGTGCGGCTGCTCACCGCAGTGGAGGAGGTCTCCCTCGCCAAGCGCATCGAACGCCGCGACATGGAGGCCAAGCGCAAGCTCATCGAGGCCAACCTGCGCCTCGTGGTCTCGATCGCCAGGCGGCACATGAATCGGGGGATGCCCCTGCTCGACCTGATCCAGGAGGGCAATCTGGGCCTGATCCGCGCCGTCGAGAAGTTCGACTACCGGCGCGGCTTCAAGTTCAGCACCTACGCCACCTGGTGGATCCGCCAGGCCATCACCCGGGCCCTCGCCGATCAGGCGCGCACCATCCGCATCCCGGTGCACATGGTCGAGACAATCAACCGGCTCATCCGCGTCCAGCGCCAGCTCCTGCAGGACATCGGCCGCGAGCCGACGACCGAGGAGATCGCCACCGAGATGGGCACCACGCCGCAGAAGGTGCGCGAGATCCAGAAGATCAGCCAGGAGCCGACCAGCCTGCACACGCCGATCGGGGACGAGGGCGACACTCTCCTGGCCGACTTCATCGAGGACAAGGACTCGACCTCGCCGGTCGAGGAGGTCGGGGGCATCGTGCAGCGGGAGGAGCTCGGGCGCGTGCTCAACCTGCTCACCCAGCGTGAGCGGCGGATCATCGAGCTTCGCTTCGGCCTCAAGGGCGGGCACCCGTGCACCCTTGAAGAGGTCGGCGTACAGTTCGGCGTCACGCGCGAGCGCATCCGCCAGATAGAGGCCAAGACGCTGGCGAAGCTCCACGCGTACCGCGACGCGCAATGCCTGCGCGGCTTCCTCGACTGACCGGCGTTAGTCCGGCAGGGGCGAGGGGCGCCAGCCGGCGTCGCCGCGCTTCTACGCTTCGTCGCGCAGGTCCAGGACCCGCTTTGCCTTCCCGGCGGTCCGCTCGATGGCGCCCGGCTCCACGAGCGTGACCCGGGCCCGCAGGCCAAGGGCCGACTGGAGCTGGTCGGCGACCGACTCCTGGAAGGCCACCATGTCGGCCATGACGTCCGAGAAGATGTCCTCCTCGACCTCGATGCGCACCTCGAGGTCGTCGAGGTTCTTCCTGCGCTCGACGACGACGAGGTAGTGCGGCCGGACGCCCTCGATCCGGAAGAGGGCGTCCTCGATCTGGCTCGGGAAGACGTTGACGCCGCGGATGATGAGCATGTCGTCGGTGCGCTGGCGGACCTTCTGCATCCGCACCAGCGTGCGCCCGCACTCGCAGCGCGACGGGTCGAGTGCCGTGAGGTCATGGGTCCGGTAGCGCAGGAGCGGGAAAGCCTCCTTGGTGAGCGTCGTGATCACGAGCTCGCCCTGCTCTCCGTACTCGAGCGGCTCCCCTGACGCCGGGTCGACGACCTCAAGGAGCAGGTGGTCCTCGTTGACGTGCAGACCGCAGGCGCAGTCGCATTCGCCGGCGACCCCGGGCCCCATGACCTCGGAGAGCCCGTAGTTGTCCGTCGCCTGGATGCCGAGCCGTGCCTCGATCTCGGCCTTCATGTGCGCCGAGCAGGGCTCGCCCCCGAAGAGCCCGAGCCGGAGCTTGAGCGCCGAAGCGTCGAACCCGAGCTCCTCGCCCTGCTCGGCGAGGTAGAGGGCGAAGGACGGGGTGGAGACGAGCACCGAGGTCCCGAAATCCCTCATCATCACGAGGTGGCGCTTGCTCTGCCCGGAGCCGGCGGGGATGATCGTCGCGCCGATGCGCTCGATGCCGTAGTGCAGGCCCCAGCCCCCGGTGGACATGCCGTAAGGGAACGCCATCTGGACGAGGTCGCCGCGCTGCACGCCGGCCGCCGCGGCGACCCGCGCCGTGAGCTCCGTCCAGGTGTTGATGTCGCCGCGGGAGTAGCCGACGACGACCGGCTTGCCGGTGGTGCCCGAGGAGGAGTGCACGCGCACCACCTCGTCGAGCGGCAGGGCGAACATGCCGAAGGGGAAGGTATCCCTGAGGGCGCTCTCATCGGTGAACGGCAGGCGGCGCACGTCCTCGAGGGCGCGGATGTCACGCGGCCGCACTCCCCGCGCCTCCAGCCGGGCGCGGTAGTACGGCACGCGTTCGTAGGCCCACGACGTCGTCATCTGGAGCCGGCGGAGCTGGAGCTGGTGCAGCGCCGTGCGGTCCATGCACTCGTACTCGGGGTTCCAGATCATGAGCCCTCTCCTTCTCCGCGCCAGGCGCCAAGATAGATGGTCCGCACCGACTCGTCGGCGAGCAGATCGCGGGATGACCCCTCCAGCACGACGCGGCCGGTGCGCATCACGTAGCCGCGGTCCGCGTGCCTGAGCGCCAGCCGCGCATCCTGCTCGACGAGCAAGATGGTGACCCCCTGGGCGCGCAGCTCGTCCAGCGCCGAGAAGATCTCGGCGATGACCTTGGGCGCGAGGCCCAGGGACGGCTCGTCGAGCAGGAGCAGGCGGGGCCGGGACATGAGCGCCCGCCCGACGGCCAGCATCTGCTGCTCGCCGCCGGAGAGCGTCTCGGCGGGCTGGCTCGAGCGCTCCTCGAGCACCGGGAAGTGCGCCTGGACTCTCTGGAGGCCTTCTTCGATCGCCGACCTCCGCTCGCGCCCCCTGCTGTAGGCGCCGAGCTCGAGGTTCTCGCGCACGCTCATCGGGCCGAACAGCATCCGGCCCTCGGGTACGAGCGCGATCCCGGCGCGCACGAGACGCTCGGGCCGCGGCGCGGCGAGGCGGGCGCCGCGGTAGGCCACAGTGCCTGCGCGCGCGGTGACGAGGCCGACGACGGCCTTCAGCAGCGTCGACTTGCCCGCGCCGTTGGCGCCGATGACCGCGACGAGCTCACCCTCGCCGACCGCGAGGTCGATGCCGTGCAGAACCTCGACGCGGCCGTAGCCGGCTCTCAGGCCGCCGATCTCGAGGAGCGCGGCGGCTTCAGGCATGCTCGTCCGCCTCCCCGCCGAGGTAGGCGGCGATCACCGACGGGTCCTTCTGGATCATCCGCGGCGGGCCCTCGGCGATCTTGCGGCCTCTGTCGAGGACCACGATCTCGTCCGACACGTCCATGACCAGCCCCATGTCGTGCTCCACGATGACGACCGTGATGCCCGCGTCCCGCACGCGGAACAGGGTCTGGACCAGCTCGTGGCCCTCGGTGGCGTTCAGGCCCGCGGCCGGCTCGTCGAGCAGCAGCAGGCGCGGCCGCGTGGCGAGCGCCCGCGCGATCTCGACGAGGCGTCGGATGCCCGCCGGCAGGTCGGCGGCCGGCGCGTCGGCCCACTCCTCGATGCCGATGAGGCGCAGCAGCCGCCCGGCCTCCGCGCGCGCCTCCCGGTCCTCGCTGACCGCCGCCGGAAGCCGGAGCATGGCCGCCGAGAAACCCCGGCGCCGGTGGGCCTGGTCGCCCACCATGACGTTCTCGGCGGCGGTCAGCTCGTCGAACAGCTGGGTGTTCTGGAACGTGCGCGCCAGGCCCGCGCGCACGGTGTCCCGCGGGCGGCGCCCGATGAGCTCCATGCCGTTGAACACGACCGAGCCGTGGTCCGGCCTGTCGAACCCGGTGAGGGCGTTGAACAGGGTCGACTTTCCGGCCCCGTTGGGCCCGATGAGCGCCTTGATGGTGCCCTCGAAGACGTCGAAGGACACGTCGTCGACGGCCGTGAGCCCGCCGAAGCGTTTGGTGACGCTGCGCACCTGGAGCAGGCTCAGGAGGCCTCACCTCCACGTGCGCGGCGGCGCCACATGCTGGCGAGCCCCCGGGGCGCGAAGATCACCACGAGGACGATCGCGAGGCCGTAGATGTCCTCCTGGTAGGACTGCACCGCTTGAGCCGTCCCACGAGGGATGCCGGGGATCAGCGCGTCCACGTACTGCACGAGCGTGAGCAGCACCGCGGCGGCGATAGGGCCGGCCAGCGAGCCGGTGCCGCCCAGCACGGCCATGGCCAGAAAGCCGACCGAAGCCGTGAGCGTGAAGAGGCTCGGGGAGACGAAGCCGACGACGCTCGCGTAGAGCGCGCCCGCCAGGCCGGCGAGCAGCGCGCTCACGACGAAGGTCCTCACCTTCACCCCGGTGACGTCGACGCCGCAGGCCTGCGCGCCGAGCTCGCTGCCGTGCAGGGCGCGCATGGCGCGCCCCGGCCTCAGCGAGGTCACGTTGAACAGAGCGAGTACCGCGATGCCGACGACCGCCCACACCAGCCAGTAGAGCGAGGCGGCATCCCGGACCTCGAGGGGGCCGAGGGCGGGGAAGGGGATGCCGCCGAAGCCGTCGACGCCGCCCGTGACCGGCTCCGCCTCCACGAAGGCGAGCGTCATCAGCTGCCCGAAGGCGAGAGTCGCCATGGCCAGGTAGTGCCCCTTGAGGCGGAGGCTCGGCAGTGCGAGGGCGAGCCCCCCCAGCGCCGCCAGGGCGCCGGCGGCGGCGAAGGCGAGCGGCCACGGCCAGCCGAGCTCGACGGTGCAGAACGCGCAGGCGTAGGCGCCGAGCCCGACAAACGCGGCGTGGCCGAGCGACACCTGGCCGGCGTAGCCGAACAGCAGCGCCAGCCCGATGACCACCAGGGCGTTGATGCCCGCGAAGGTGAAGATCTTGAGGACGAAGCGGTCGGTCACGAGCAGAGGGATCAGCGCGACGCCGACGGCTGCAATCGCCGGGGCGAGCGCCCTGAGCGTTCGGGTCGCCATCAGACCTTCGTCCTCCCGGACCCGCCGAGCAGGCCCTTCGGACGGAGGAACAGGACGGCGAGGAGGACCACGAAGGCCACGGCGTCCTTGTAGACGGGGTCGACGTAGCCCGCCGTGAGGCTCTCGAGCAGGCCGAGGATGAGGCCGCCGCCGACGGCGGCGATCGGGTTGCCGAGCCCGCCGAGGACCGCCGCCGCGAACCCTTTGACACCCATGCCCGCGCCGACGCTGAAGGCGGTCTGGGTGAGCGGCGCGACGACGAGGCCGCCCACGGCACCGAGGGCGGCCGCCAGGGCGAACGACGCCGTCACCATCGCGCTCGCGTTGATCCCCACGAGGCGGGCCGCGTCGCGGCGGATCGAGGTGGCCCGCATGGCCCGCCCGAAGGTCGTCCGGCGGTAGAGCAGCGCCAGGGCCACGACGGCCAGCGCGGTGAGCGCCCATATCCACACCGTCTGCCGTTCGATCGCGGCGCCGAACACCTTGAGCGACTCGCCTTGCGTGAAGGGTGCGAGGGCCCGCTCGTCGGGCCCGAAAAGGTGGAGAGCAAGCTGCCGGAGCACGACCGCGCCGCCGATCGTGACCATGATGATGCGGAGCGGGTCGCCGCCTCCGATGGGGCGCACGGCCAGCAACTCGAATGCCGCGCCGATGGCGGCGGTGGCGGCGACCGCCGCCACCGCCGCCAAAGGCAACGGCAGACCGAGCCCCGAGAAGAACACGCCGAGCATGCCACCGAGCATGAAGAACTCGCCCTGCGCGAAGTTGATCGCGCCGGTCGCGGCGAACACGATCGTGAACCCGAGGGCGACGAGCGCGTAGATCGAGCCGTTCTTCAAGCCAGCGACAAGGAACTGCAGCAGCTCAGCCACGGCGTGCGTTCCCGACCGACGGGGCGGTTACTGCGCCACGATCCAGCCACCGTTCACGATCTCGTACATGGTGAGGTCGCTCGCGTTCATGCCGTTGTGGTCTTCGGCCGAGAGGTTGAACGTGCCGCCGATGCCGACGAAGCCTGACGTGGCTTCGATCTCGTCGCGGAGCGCGGCGGGGGTGAGGTCACCGGTGACGCGCTTCGCCGCTTCGACGATGAGGTAGAGAGCGTCGTAGGCGTGGCCGGCGAACGTGCTCGGGGCTTCGCCGTACGCGGTCGTGTAGCGATCGATGAACTCGGTGGCCACCGTGTAGGCCTCGGTGCCTTCGCCGTACGCGTCCGGGATGAGGACCTTGCCGGCGGCGAACTTGACGTTCTCGGCCGCTGCCCCGGCACCCTCGATGAACTCGCGGCGGGCGATTCCGTGGCTGCCGTAGAGGGGCAGGTCGATGCCGAGGTCCGCGACGTTCTTGGCGATGATCGCGGCCTCGGCGCCGGCCGTCCACATCACGACCGCTTGTGCGTCGGAGTTCTTGATCTTGGTGAGCTGGGCGGTCATGTCCGTGTCGCCGGGGTTGAAGGATTCGTCGGCGACCAGCGTCATGCCCGCTTCAGGGGCGGCCGCCGCGATGACGGCCTGACCGTCCTTGCCGAACCCGCCGCTGTCGCTGATGAGGCCGATCTTCGTGATGCCCTGGCTCTTGAGGTAATCGAGCGTGAACGGCACGACGATCAGGTTCGACCAGGGAGTCGCGAAGACGAGCGGGTCGACGGGGCTGGTGATGACCGTGCCGCCCGCCATCGAGACCTGCGGGATCGCGGCGCGTTGCACATCGCCGCGGGCGGCCATCGTCTGGCCGGTCCCCGTCGCGCCGATGATGGCCACCACGCCGTCCTGCTCGATCAGCTTGCTTGCCGCGGCCACTGCCTTGGCCTCGTCGGTGGCATCGTCCTCGATGATCACTTCGACCGGCCGGCCGTTGACGCCACCCGCGTCGTTGATCCTCTTGACCTCCATCTCGAGCACGTTCTTCTCGGGCTCGCCGAGACCGGCATACGTGCCCGTGAGGGAGACGATGGCGCCGATCTTGATCGGCTCACCCGTCGAGCCCCCATCGCCCGTGTCGCCGTCCCCGCCACAGCCGGCGATCCCTATCGCGAGAGCTGCGGCCAGCGCGGCCGTCAGGACCGCCATCGAGAGCCTCAACATGCGTCCACGCATCGTGCTTACCTCCGTGTGGGTAGGGCGCGCCCTCCGACGAGCTCAGTGGCGCGCGTTCCCTGTTGGCTGATGAGCGCGACCGGGTGGTCCCCCGGAGGGGGGACGGCCCGGTCGATGTCGGTGGTGGGGGCGAGCGCGGGGGCCGAGGGCGGCGAGGGGGCATTCCGGAACGCGTCGGGGAGGCAGGCAGGAAGGCTCCGGGCGCCTTGCCCCAGGGCGCCCTGCACGACGGAACTGCTGATGGAGAGCGGGACGCGCGTCACGCAGCCCCCCTGCGTTGCCACGTTGGTCACTCGACCCCGGGTCGGGTGCCCGAGGTGTTGCGCATGATAGCACGCGCTCTCCGGCGCGCGGGCGGACCGCGCCACTGGAGGGCTGAGGCTCCGGGCGAGAGACGGCGAACCGGCGCTGTGCTGCCGGGACGGGCGGCGAGATGCCCGCCGCCAGGCCGAGACGGGGTCCTCCGCGGAGTCCTTGTCGCGTCTGACGGCCGGCGCTGCTGTCAGTCGCTGAGTGTGAATCCCTTCTCGCGCAGGAGCCGCAGGCAGGCCGTACAGACGTTGCGGTCGTAGAGGCTGCCCGCGCCGCTCTCGAGCTCTTCGAAAGCCGCCTCAGGGGGCAGCGCCGGCCGGTAGGGCCGGTGGGAGCTCATCGCCTCGACGACGTCGGCGACGGCCAGGACACGAGCCTCGAGCAGCATCTGGTCTCCGCGGAGGCCGTTCGGGTAGCCGGAGCCGTCGAGGCGCTCGTGGTGCTGGCCGATGGCCTCTACGATGGCGCCGCCGAAGTCGATGTCCGCGACGATCCCGACGCCGGCGTCGGCGTGCTGGCGGATCAGCAGCATCTCGGGTTCACTCAGCCTCCCCGGCCTGGCGAGGATCTCCGTCGGCACGACCATCTTGCCGATGTCGTGCAGCAGGGCGGCGGTGCGAAGCATCTCGACGCGCTCCTCCTCCCAGCCGAGCTCGCCGGCGATCGCGCAGGCCAGCTCGGCCACTCGCCGCTGGTGGCCGGCGGTGTACGGATCACGGAGCTCCGCCGCGGCGCCCAAGGCGGCGACGGCTGCCTGGACGGTGAGTCGGAGCCGCGTGGTGGTCTCCATCAGCGCCGCTTCCGCGCGGCGCCTCTCGGTGATGTCGCGGATCACGCTGAGGAGCACCCGCTCTCCATCGATCAGCGTCGCGCGATACGACTCCTCTGAGAACTCGGGCTTGAGATCGAGCGGCGTCATGGAGCGCAGATCCTCGAGGCTGTGACCCAGGTTCGCCCGCGCCCCCAGGTTGACGAACTCGAAGCGCAAAGAGTCGGCGTCGAACAGGTAGATCTCGTTCAAGCTTCGCTCAATGGCTCCGAGCAGGAGTCCGCGCTCGTCCTCGAGGCGCCGCTGCTCGGTGACATCGGTAAGGATGCAGTGCGTCCGCTGGAAGGCGCCGTGGGAGTCGCGGCCGATACGTCCGTTGAAGGTCATCGTCACCACGCTGCCGTCCGAGCACCGCAGGTCGAACTCGGTCTGCGTCTCGCCGGCCACCTTGAACAACGGGAAGCGCTGGCGGAAGAGCTCGACCTGCTCGGGCACCAAGAAGTCCCCGAACCAGCGGCCGACGACCTCGCCGCGCGCGTAGCCCAGAGCGTCCGGCCAGGCCTGGTTGACCGTGAGGATGCGGCCGTTCGCGTCCAGCGACTGATGGCCTAACGGCGCCTGCTCGAAAAGCTCGCGGTAGTGGTCTTCTCGCCTCGTCGCAGGGCTTCCTCGGCGCCGGCGAGCGCGCCGGCATCGGTGGGGCGGTGGATCTCCGCGACCGATCTGCCTTCGTCCTGGCGGAACACGGTCACCGTGATCAGCCCGTCGCCCGCGGGCTCGCCGCCGCCCTCTCGGCGGGCGAGCGCCGATCACTCGCCGCGCGTCGGGGCTGCCGCGGGCGCGCCACGCGGCCCTGGCGACGAGACGGCTGGTCAACCTTCATCCTCAGGCTCCTTCGAGAACGACGGGGCGACTTGGAGGGCATGCATCTCTGTGCACCGCGGCCCACAGCGCCGGACCTCTCACCTATCGGAACGAAGAGCCTTCGCCTTGACGAGTCCGCGATGAGACCTGGGGGGCAGGGCATTCCGACCGGCCGGCGTCGTCGCGCCGCCGCCTGAGCTACGCCGGCCGGTCTCCCCGCCGCTCCTGCGTCCAGGCGGCGGCGAACTCGCGTACGGCGGACTCGGTCAGGGGGTGCTCCGCAAGGCCACGGATGACCGCGAGGGGCGCTGTGATGTCGTGGGCGCCCCGAAGGATGGAGTCGACGACCTGCGGGCCGCTCTTCAGGCTGGCGGCGAGGATCCGCGTGCCGCTTTCCAGGCACGCGAGGATCGCCGCCAGCTCGTCGACGACCGCCCCGGCCGAATGCCTCGCCGCCCTGTCGACGTACGGGATCACCCAGACGCAGCCGGCCTCGTGGGCGAGTAGTGCCTGGGCGGGAGAGTAGACGGCGGTCAGGGCGCAGCGGATGCCGCCGTCGGCCAGGGAGGCCGCCAAGCTGATGGCGTCGAATGTGGCCGGCAGCTTCACCACGACGCGGTCCGGTGCGAGCGCCGCCGCGGCTCGCGCCTCGTCGCTCATGTCGGAGTACGAGGTGCGCGTCGGCTGGTAACAGATCGGGCCGCCGGGAAACGCGGCCAGCAGCCGCCCGAGGTGCGCCAGCGGTTCCGATGTCTCGCGCGCCATGAGCGCGGGGTTCGTGGTGATGCCGTGGACGAAGCCGAGCTCGGCCGCCGCCGCCGCATCGTCCACTGACGCCGAATCGAGCAAGACCGCCATGGTGCCCTCCAGCCTGATCACGTCGCGGTGTGATGTGGCCGGTCCGCCGCGGCGGCCCGGCCACAACGGCTCAAGACTCGCACCATCGGCTCGCTGCTTCAAGCGCCGGGCGGCGGCGAGCGCGCACCTCAGCCGCCGCCGCGTCGTGAGTCGCCGCGGGCGGAGCCACGGCGGCGGTCAGACCCCGGGGTCGTCGCCCCCGGGGTTCAGGCCGCCACGTGCCGGTGCGCCCTGACCTCACGCGGGCGCGCGGCGAGAGCGGCGAAGTCCGTGGCCGCGGCTTCGCTGCCCGCGGTGTATGCGGGCTCGACCTCCGCCGCGGGTGCTAGAGTTCTATCAGACGATGCGACTCGCGGCGGACAAGCGGTACGCGGCGGTTGGTCGCCGCGACGCCGGTGCTTCGGCGCCCGCGGACGTCGCGTCGTGAGCGCCACTCCGGCCGCTCGGTCCACCGCCCGCTTTCCCCTGGTCGCGCTCTCTCTGGGTCACGGCAGTGCCGATCTCAGTTCCAGCGCCCTCTGGACGCTCCTGCCGTTCCTCGTCGTGGAACGCCACTACAGCTACGCCGCCGTCGGCGTCTTCGCCCTCACGGCGAGCGTCGCCGGCGCCCTGGTGCAGCCGCTCCTCGGCGCGCACGGCGACCGCGGCGCAGGCTTCTGGCTGATGCCCGCGGGGCTCATCGTCGCCGGGGTCGGCATCGGTGCGGTCGGCGTCCTGGAGAGCTTCCCTTTGACCCTGGCCGCGGTCGTCGTCGCCATGGCCGGTGTGGCTGCCTATCACCCGGAGGGGGCGCGCTGGGCGCGCCTCGTCTCGGGTGGCCGGGTGAACAGCGACATGGGGGTCTTCTCCCTGGGCGGCGGCATGGGCTACGCCTTGGGCCCTCTCCTCGTGGCGGCCGCGCTCGGGCCCCTCGGCCTGCGCGGCACGCTGGTCATCCCGGCCGTTCCGTTCGTCGCCGCGGCGATCGTTCTGGGCGCCCTCCGGCGTGTCCGCCGTTCGGTACCCGGGCGCCCGGCGGCGCCCCGTCGCTCGGCTTGGGAGGGCCGGGAGAAGCGGCCGTTCATCCGCCTCCTTCTCTTCACCTGCGTCGCCGGCGGGGTCACCACGAGCCTGCTGACGTATGTGCCTCTGTTCCTCGTCCAGGAGCGGACCACGAGCCCAGGCGCAAGCAATGTCATGGCCAGCGTCCTCCTCGCCGCCGCTGCCGCGGGGACGCTCCTCGGCGGTCTCGCCGCGCAGCGCTTCGGGCACCGCCTCGCGCTGGTCGTGCCGCAGCTCGCTCTCGTCCCACTCGTCGCGCTTCTCCCCACCCTGAGCTACGGCGCCATGGTGCCCATCGTGGTCCCGATCGGGCTCGCGATGAACGCGTACGTGAGCGTCACTCTCGTGCTGGCGCAGGAGTACCTGCCGGCGCGCATGGGCCTCGCCACGGGCCTCACCGTCGGCCTTTCCACCGGCGCGGGCGGCCTCATCGTCGCGGCGCTCGGGGTGCTCGGCGACCGAGTGGGCGCCGCGGCCGTGCTCTTCGCGATCGCGGCGCTGCCACTGCTGGTCGCCGCGCTCGGGGCGTCGCTGCCGCGGCCGGCGGCCCCCCGAGGCCGG
>Ga0265296_1003566_pt1 | contig 14294 bp, 17 predicted proteins | sample MunlanPumphouse1_FD_189073 | JGI IMG/M metagenome (GOLD analysis project Ga0265296, IMG submission 189073) | Groundwater microbial communities from a municipal landfill in Southern Ontario, Canada - Pumphouse #1 | ecosystem: Environmental > Aquatic > Deep subsurface > Groundwater | place... | reverse complement strand
TTTGAGGTTCATCATTTTACCAAACGGTAAAATAAACGGGTGAGGTCTCGTTAAAAAATATTTTCGCTCGCTATTCACCACCCACCCCTAAAGGGAGGAAGGATCTCTAGCGAGCCTATCATTTAGAGAGACAAGAAAAAATTATTAATGAATTTAAAATAAATTTAAATCAAAAATAGGCATCCTTTTCTCCAATTATTTTTTATTAAAAATGGGAAAGATGCATTTCTTTCTTTTTTAGAATAAGTGTTGTAATCATTAAAGTTGCTCCTAAGAAAATATACACATCTGCAAAATTAAAATGTAGCAGAGAAGCAAGAACAATTGGATCGATTACATATCCAAATCTAATCTTATCCCAGAGTTGACTAATGATGCCTGCGAGAAGAAAACTGGCTGACAATCGCAAGGGGGAAAGAAAGGCAAAGATAACACAAAGGAATAAAATAAGTCCACTCCAGAAAATAAGTAAAAACCAAGTGGGTGGATGCCAAAAACCGAGAAAGATTCCAAAATTATGTGCCGGATTCGTTGCGAGAGTTTTAACAAGTTGATCTATAAAAAGTAAGAGGAATAGGAGTACAAAATACTTTTTCATATCTAATCGATATATACACACATATTTTAGGATTTTCACTTCTTAGTTACGCAGATGATTTTATATAGCATAATAAAAAGGATTATCCTTCATGAAACCGTTCTGGATTGCACAAAATCCAATCGTTACATTAGACTTTGATGGATGTCTTGGCGATCCATTCGTTCCTAAATTAAAATTAATTAAAGATTGGTTTGGAGTGAATGCTACTCCAGAACAAACAAGAAAATCAGGATTTCTTGCTTTAATGAAGCAGCTAGGGAGTAAAGAGAATTACGATACGTTCATGACAAGATTAAATGAAGAGTTAATTATGGAATTTGAAGTCCAACCTTACTGTCTTGAAATGTTAAAGAAACTCCATACAGAAGGATATCGTTTTGCAGTCATTACATCTAGGGAAGACGAATCTAAGAAAGCAATGGAAAGATTTTTGGCGAAGCATTACAAAGGAATTATTGATTATGCACATCACACTAATGAATTAAGCAGTGGAAAATCAAAAGCAGGTTTCGTAGCAAAACTAAAATCAAGAATTCATCTCGATGACGATCTTTACAAATTGGAAGCAATTGCTGGTTTACCTGTAGAATTATTTTATCTAAGAAATCGGGGAAACGCACACATGCCCCTTCCAGCAAACTATAAAGGAAGAGTTATTGAAATCAAAGACTGGAGACAGTTCTATCAAGAAATCATAAGAATAAAACTTATGCATGAAGCAATCTGTAAAGCGAACGAATGGGAAAATAAATGGTCCAACGTCTCAAAAATATTCAAATTCTGGAAAGAAGACGAACAAAGAGCAGAACAACTCATCAAACAATACACAAAAGAAGCGGCTTAATTAGTGAGCTGTAAAGTAACGTCAGGTTAATCTTTTGCTTAACAATATTACTGCTATTAATTTTTCCTTATTACTAAGATATTGTTCTTCCCATTCTTTAGTTTCGGCATATCTCATTATTCTATCTTCTTTACATCTAGGGCATATTGCTGGTGTTCCTATAGTTTTTTTGCTTATCCACTTATATTCACATTTTTTACAAATATACTCTTTTGATGTTTTCTTTGCATGATTCATATGTTCTGTAAACTTTTTATGTGCATTACTTAAAATTTTATTTTTACAATCATTAGAACAAGCATAAACTTGAGATTGTATTCCAAAATCTGAATTTATTAGATTTATCTTGTTTGAAAATCCTAATCCTTTATCACAATTAAGACATTTAGTGCTATTTATTGCTTGATTAATCCAACTAATTAATGGCAAACCTACAAATATAAAGGTTAATACCATTAAAAAATATCCTATATTTTTCCCATAAGGGTTGGGCATTCCACCAATTGTGTTTGACATTCCACCAATTTCAAAAATGAATACGTAAGTTAGTAATAGTATTGGTATTCCTACAATAAAAACTGCTCCTCTAAGTTGTGCCTTATTATTCATTTTTAGTTTTCCCAGTCTTCTTTTTTGAAGACTCTTTTTACTAAGATCTTATTATTTTTTATTTCTAGAAGGTTAATTGATGGTTTTGTTGAGGTATATCCATATCCTGGAACAGGGGATCCAGCATAGTAGGTTTTTGCTTTAGATTTTATCTTGCTAAAGTCGTGGAAGTGTCCTATTGCTAAATAATCTAGATTAGACTGATTAATCTGCGCTAAAGTTATTGGTGATTTTATTTTATTGCCTTTAGCGACAAATGATCCGTGCATCATTCCAATTTTAATCTTTGCATAGTCTTTAGTTGAGAAACCGCTTTTAATTGGACTTATTAGATCTGAAATGTAAGGAAAGCCGTAAATGTCTATTTCTTGAATTCTTTTTATTCCTGCTTTATTAAAAAAGAAAACGTTTTCAGGAAATTTAGTTTTTCTCCAAACACTTCCAGATAGGTTTGGATCGTTATTTCCAGGGATTAAGAATATGCTAATGTTGTTCTTTTTTAGTTTCTTAAATTCGCGGATAACGAAGTTTATCACTTTCTTTTCTGGAAAAGGTGTATCAAAAAAGTCTCCTGCAATAATTAAAATAGAAACTTTATTTTTAATGCAGGCGTTAACTATCTGGATAAAGGTTTGTTGTGTTTTTGTAGAAGTATCAAGATGGATGTCTGAGGTGTGGATGATTTTAGTAATTTTCATCTTTCTTTTTGTGTAGGTTTTTTTCTCTTGCTAGGTTAAGCATTACGATATGATTGCCAATTGGGGTAAGGTTTCTCATCATAATTAAGAAGTAGTGGCTGATGATTGGGTTTTTGTCTTTTAAGACTTCTAGGATGTTGTCGAAGAGTGCTTGTCTGCTTTCGAAGAAGATGCGTGTTTTGTCTACGTTTAAGCTTTGGTAAGCGAAGATGAGGTTTGAGTACATTTCTCTTACTGTTTTGATGAGTTCTAATTCTTTTTTGGTTAGATCGAGTGTGTCTGTTTTTTTAGCGTAGTCGTAGCTGTATCCGATGTAGAGGGAGATTTCTATGAGTCCGTTGATGAAGTCGTATGCGTAGCGGGAGTTGATTGAGTCGTAGATTTGTTTTTTGTTGATTAGTCTTCTTGAGAGGTTACAGAGTTTGCAGAAGGTGTAGAAGATTTGTTTGACTTCTTCGTAGTTGGCTGGTTTTTTGATTGCACAATCTTTAATGAAGTAATCAAATTGAGAAAGAACGAGTAACATGACTCGTTTGATTAGGGTTTCATATTCTGATTCGTCAATGGATACAGTGCATTTTAGTTTGCAGTAGTTGGGTTTACTTTCGATAACTTCTAATCCGGTCAGGAGATGAAGATCTTTTCTGATCAGGGAAAGTTGGTTTGGTTTAGAATAGTTAATGGTGATTTCATCATAGCCTGCTGTGTAGAGGTGTCTGATGATGCGACTGACGTACCAATCTTCATTTTCAGATAAGTCTGTTTCGATGTTGTCAAAATGTTTTTCTTTTAATGAGATAACTAATGATCCTTGCGAAGTTTCAAGATTAAGGAATTGGCCGTTTTTGAGGTTGTTTGCTTTTGCCCATTGGGAGGGAAGAGAAATTGTAAGTGTACTGCCCCCGTGTTGAACAATTTTACGTTGCATAAAAACAGAAAAGTAATAAAATATATAAATCTATCTGGAATGTGTATATTATTAATAAAGATATAATTATACACGAAGAATATATAATAACTCGTCGCTTCTCATATATTTATGGAACAATCAGTAGCTGAAATGTTGGAAAGATTTCAACTCAGAGTTGCTATTACTGATTTTTGTAATATTGGGTGCGTGTTTTGTTCTAACGAGGGCATGGCTTGTGATCAGCGAGACACAGGAAACGTTTCTGCAGAAGATTTTGCTTATCTTTTAGAAGTGTTGGGGAAGAATGGATTGAAAGATCTTTCTTTGACTGGAGGAGATCCGACCTTACATCCAGAGTTAGGACGAATTCTTGGAGCAGTCAATAGTACACAAGGTTTAGAGCAGAAGTTTTTTCATACGAATGGTATTGAGTTGGATCGTGCTCTGGCAACTGGTGGTTTAGATGCTTTTACTAAAATTGCAGTCTCTGTTCATGCGTTTGATTATGGTGCTTGGAAGAAGATTACGCATGGGAGTCAGCAGCAGTATGAACGATTAATGGCTAATCTAACTCATCTTGGTGAAGCAGGGTATGGAAGACGAGTTGAAATTAAACATGTTCCTGTTGAAGGAATTAACACCTCTGATGAAATGTTTAGAAGAACATTAGATTTTTGCAGTCAATATGGTTTTAGATTTAAATTTTTGAATCTTGAAGCGATTGAGAAATGGCAAGTAAGACTGGCACAACCAATTGAAGATCTTACTCAAAAATTAGAACGGTTAGGATGCGAGCAAATTCCAGATCAACGAACATTCAGGGGACAGTCTTCTTATCTGCCGATCACGCCTCTTTCTTACAAAGGAAATCGTGGGGTTGTCATTGAAATTGGATGTGGAGAAAAAGACGCGTGTGACGCGTGTTATGATTCCAATGAAATCTTTGTGATGCCGCCTTTAGATCTAAAACCTTGTCACGTAAGCAACTATACTATTCCACTCGCACAAGCAGTTCATGAGAGAGACGAAAGAGCGATTTTGGATAAAGTTGTTGAATCAAGAAGATTTTTACAAACGAGGCCAGGATTAGATGCAAAATATTGGAGGTTAAAGGTAGTCCAATGAAAAAAGAAAACGTAGTCATTATTTTTGCAAAATGGCCTGTACTTGGAAAATGTAAAACGAGAATTGCAGCTGCAACAAATGAACAATTTAGTTTAGAATTAAGCAGGGCTTGTCTTACTGATCTTGTAAGCAGAATAAAAGGATCAAAAGATTACGATCTTGTTTTTGGTGTAGATAATAAAGAGGAAGCAAGTTTTTTTAAAGAAAAATATGGATTATCGAGCGTTGTTATCTCAAGTTTAGATAAAGAGTTAGTACAAAGTGAGAAGTTCAAAAGTCTTTTTGCTCATCTTCTTGCAATATATAAAAGAGTTGTCTTAATTCCTATGGATGTTCCTTTTCTTCAAGAAGAAGATTTGATTGGTGCGTTTGAGATGTTAAAAAAGAAAAAGTATGTTGTTGGACCTGAATTAAATGGAGGCGTTTATCTAATGGGAATAAGCACACCTTTTGAAAGTGATATTTTTGATAAGGTCAGATGGAGTACGCCTTATTCTTGTAAAGATTTCATTTTGAACTGCACAATTAAGAATGTTGGTGTATTAAATTTGAGAAGCGATCTTAACACTGTTGAAGATATTCTTGCTACAGAGAAATTAATTGATGAGCATTGTCCCACTCTCTCAAATTTTATTAAAAATAATCATCCGTCTAAGTTTAAACGAAAGAAACCGGTAAAAATACTGTTGGAGGGATCATGGTAAAAGTTATTGAATTTTTAGGACTTTCTCGCGCTGGTAAATCCACACAGCAAAAAAGAGTTATCCGAGAATTACAAGGTAGGGGATATGTGTGTGAACCTTTTGTAAGACCAAAGTTCGGATTTAAAGAGGCAGGGAGTGTAGAGAATTTTCATCTTAGATTCTTTGAAGAGATGAGAACAAGTTATGAATCTGCAAGAACCCGTCAGTTAGATTACTTTGTCTTTGATCGTGGTTTTTATGATCGGATTGCGATGCTTACGAAGGATCAAGAGAGTGGTAAGTTATCTACAGCAGGAGTAGAATCTTTAAGAAAAGAATTAGAAGTGTATACAAAAGAAGTAGCTCATGCAGTTTTATTTTTGGTTTCTCCAGAAACGTCATACGGTAGATGGGCAGCACAGAGGGCAGAAGGATTGGATAATGGTGTGTTTTATCAAGGATTGGACGATGAAGAGAATGTCTTTACCTTAAGAAGAGAGCATGACCTTTATCGAAGAATGAACGCTAAGTATCCTCATCTTGTTGAAATAAACGGAGAATTAGAAAAAGAAACGATTACAGGAAGTTTACTTGAAATAATCGGAATAAAAGAGGCGTATAAAAAATGCGTAGGAGCGGATGAAAAATGCACGAAATAGAAGTAAAAATGAAATATGAAAACAAGGAAAATGTTCTTGCTAAGCTAAAAACGTTAGGGGCGAAATTCAGAGAGGAATATCCATTGAATGATACTTATTTTAGTCTTAATGCTACTGACATGAAAGATGCTAAAGAATTTATTAGAATAAGAAAGAAAGGAGAAAAATCAGAACTTACTTTTAAAGGAAAGAAAGAAACCTCTTCAGAAATTTGGAAAAAAATAGAACTAACTACAAGTTTAGGAGATTCAGAAGCGATGAATCAAATCCTAGACCATCTCGGATTTAATAGAATTCTCGAAAACAAATCTATGAGAGAATATTGGATGATTGGAGACGTAGAAATAGCATTCATCTCACTCTTCCAACCTACAGAGCTAGACTGGTTAGAAATAGAAGCACCATCTGAAGAAAAAGTACAAAAAGTCTTAGACCAACTTAACGGACTTGCTGAAACGGTTGGTGAAGAGTATTTCAAAAAAATAGATGAGGCCAAAGCAAAAAAAGCTACAAATAAGTAACAATGGTACTAACAAATCCCAACACTTACCAACAAGGGAAGACTTTAGTCTTCTTTGTCCGACATGGAGAACAACTTAGAGACAAAGAATATAACTCTAAAATTGAAACTCCTTGCTTAGGATTAACACCCTTAGGGAAAAAGCAAGCTGAAGAAATAGCTAAAAAGTTCTCAGCAATAAAAAGTGAAATTGATGGGGTTTATTCTAGTGACGTATCGCGTGCATTGCAAACAGCAGAACCTATAGCAAAATGTCTTCACAAAAAGCTAATCATAAGAAAAGAATTAGCAGAATTCAAAAAGATCGTATGGACAAAGAAAATATATCATCTTCAGTATTGGAAGCATTATCTAAAGCACAGAAATTCAATAAAAGTATTTAACGAGCTATTAGAAAAGAATCAGGGGAAGGTGCTGGTTATGGTAGCACATGCAAATATTATCAAAGGTTTAATTGGTAAAAAGTTGGGATTGCCTCTCAAAGATCGGGGTAAACTTAATCATGATAATTGTCATGTTACGTTAGCGAGATTTGCAGGGAAAAAGTTAGATTATTTGTATTATTTTAACAATAAAGAATTAACAATACCTAAAGAAATGTAAAAAAATGAACGAAGAAAAATTTATTTGCTCAAAGACAGTGGAACTGCAAGGTGAAGAATATTTAGTCTATCTGAAAGAAGTTCCAACACGAATAGCAGTAGGCGGACAGATCCAGAGAACAACAATCAGAGCGTTCATAAGAAAAATATAACTTAGTAAAAAAGGGGTAAACATGGAGCAAGAAACTCTTAATGACCCCAAACAAAACAATTCTCGAATGGACATCCAAAGTTCAATACAAAAAGAGCACCCCCTACATCTCCCTAGTCAAGATATTATCCCAAAAATCAACCCTAAAAAAAGGCAATAAAGTCATCTGCAAACTCGTCATTCTAGAAAACAAACTAAGCGTCCTCATAGACGTAGAATAATTAAAATTTATTCGGTTCAAAACCCTTTGTTTCTAAGATTCTTTTCAGTTCTCGCAATCCGCTTTGATGGATTTGGCATGTTCTTGATTCGGTGAGACCTAAAATATTTCCTATCTCTTTCAATCTCATGTCTTTCTGGTAGTATAATGTTAAGACGAGTTTTTCTCTTTTGTCAGATAACTCTCCTAAAATTTCACTTGCTGCACCAACGTATTCTCTTGTTAGTAAAGACGCTAATGCATCTTCGCTAGTAGCGAATGCATTTTTATCTTCTGTACCTACTTTTGCGAGAAGATCGTCTAAACTAAGAACAGTCACCGCCTTTACTTGTTCACTCAATCTGTAATATTCATCAATTGTTAAATTAAGATGTGCAGCTAGTTCTTCATCAGTTGCACTATCTGCCTTTTCACTTTCTATTTGCTTTTCCGCATTTTCTAATAATTTTTGTTTTTGACGCACACTTCGTGGAACCCAATCCAGTTCTCTTAATTCATCTAGGATTGCTCCTCTGATGCGAATTGATGCGTAAGCTTCAAAATTATCATTTCTTGTTGGGTCATATTTTTGTTTTGCATCTAAAAAACCAACGTATCCTGCACCGATTAAATCCTTTACATCTATTCTTGCTGGTAATCGTCGTGCTAACTTGTAGGCTTCGTGTTGTACAAGAGACATTCCTCTTCTGGCTTCAGCTTTATCTAAGATTGGATAGTTCTTAAGAACTGGATTTTCTTCTTGAACACTTTCTTCAATTTCCGCTGGAGAAGCTTCTCTTTCTTTTTTCTCTAAATCAGCAATCACACCTTGTAGCAATCCTTCATACGGGTCTACTTTTGAAATTACCTCTTCAGTTTTTTCTTCATCTTCGTTTGTTTCAGGATCTGCTTCTTCTTTGTTGGTTAGTGGCTCATATCTTATTTGAGTTCTTAGATCATCGATTTCAATTCCTAATTCTCTAATATGTCTATAAAAACTCGCTCTTCTATCTGGAGAGTTCTGTACTAGTCCAGCAGTTTTTGTTAGATCTCCTCCATTTTCTCTTAATGCTTCTTCATAAGCTTTTTTTAAAACAGGCTCACTAGAAGGAGTTTTATAATAAATCTCAAGAACCCTCCTTGTCTTTTGTAAAACAGATTCATCTTCTTCTACAACGCCTTTCTTCGATCTTTCTCTAAAACGAACATCTAAACGCTGTAAATCACGATAAAAACTCAATTTTGGAATTCCCATTCTTCGTGTAGCTAGAGCGATATTATTTCCGTTAAGTGTCAACGCATGTTCTAATGCACGTTTTATTTCATCTCGCACTTCTGGATGTCTATATCTTATTTTTAATATATGTTCAGCTTCACTCATTCCCACTTTTTCCTTTTCTGGAGGAAGCTCAACAACATTTTCATAACTTAAGGGCTGGTTGAAATTAGCATGCAAAACATCCCACAAAACAGTATTAAAAAACTTTACAGGCAAATCATCCCCAGGGGGAATCATTTCTCTCCCTTCTAGATAACGCATTCTTTCTTCCACTACTTTCTCTTTCAAACGAATGCTACCCAAAGCAGTTAAGGAAGCCAAGTCTCTTTTAGGCAGTTGAATGCTTAGTCGAGCATTTAAACCAACATACTGATTTATTGCTTGACTAACAAGAGAAGCTCCAAAATAATTTGTTCCTGAAGCAAAACTGTACAACGGAAAACTCGCATCAACCACTTCCTGAGGAATTCCCCGACTCACCACTTCTCCTTGTCCATAAATTTGAAAAGAACCTAATTGCCTTAACTGCAATTCCAAGACAGAGAGATCTCTTCCCGGTAATTTTATTGGTAATTCAATTACATTAACCATTTTTTTGCTCGAACTTTGAAATTTTAAATTTGAATTGTACTTAATGCTCTTTGTGGGATCATTCCCAAGATAACATAGGGCCGGAGTTTATCTTGCAATGCCTGATAAGCAGTGCCAACAGGGACACCGTTCCCGGTAAGATGATGCATTGCACTAGTTTCATCTACATATCCCATTGTCTTCATAAAACCAGTTCTTTTTTCTGAACCAGCCATGGCTACTGCCCAATTACTCCGTAAATCCTTTGAAAGAGGATTATACAAATAAGAATGCAATACTGGCTGATTCTCTTTTAACATAGTCAACTTACTTTTCTTCATATAAATAAGAAGATCTCTATCTTGACCATCCAGACTAGGATTGATGAAAAGGTCAACTTCCGCAGCAACTAAGGTAATTGTCCCAGAAGGAACTTCTACTTGCGGATATAACGCTAATGCTGTCAAGGGTGACAGGACAAAATCATTTCCCTTTCTCTTTTTTAACTCTGCAGGAAGATCAAAATATTTTCTCTGAAAATTACTTGCAGATTTTCCTAAAATCAAAGCAGCTTCATCAATATACAACTCCTCTGTAAAACTTACCCAACGTTTTCCTAATAACACGTTGTTTCCTTGGACTAATTCTTGTTTCATTAAAGATTCAAGCTTTCTTTGATTAAAATGGGGTTGATATGCTTCAACAAGTTTGACTCTCGTTCTTTCTTCATTTTCACCCTCGTAAAATAAGTGATACGCTATTGGAGCAAGAGGAACTCTTGAAATCGGTTTATCAGTTTCTTTTTCTTTAGGCGGTTCTTTCTTAGGGGGAGATTCAGTTTCAAAAGCAGCACCCCTTGAATCGCTTAATCTTTTTACTGCCTCATCAAATAATTCATAGAATCTCATTTTTTGAACACCGCGAATAGCAAGATCTCCTTTAGGTTTTATTTCGTTTGGAGTAAAGAGACCTTCTTTTTGTGCTTGTTCAATTATTTCTGATTGAGCACCATATAACGCTATTAAATCATCTTTACTTAATATTCTCGTGTAAGCATCAAATAGTTTTATTTTTAAGAGATCTTCACTGCGGATTCCATTATCTCTTTTAATTCCCCAATGAAACATCTGCTGTTGTAATGCACCTTTTGTCTTCCCTAAAATATTCGCAGCAGGTTCATAGTCAATCGCTTTTCCGATAGGATAAGATCTACCGTTCATTATCGCTTTTCCTTCTTTAACATATCCTTGATCGATTAATCTTTTTTCTAATGATTCAATTAAAATGGATTTTATACCTTCAGCAGAACCCTCTTTTCCAATAGCCGCTTCTAAATCAACGTCAGCTCTTACTTGAGGAATTTCTGGAACACTACTTCTATCAACTTCAAAAGCGGGAGGTTCTGAAACTCTCGATTTTCCAACAGGAACTTCTTTAACAACAATCTCTGGAGAAGAAGAAGCAAGCGGTTGTTCCAAAACCGGCTGACTGCCCCCCCCCATATTTACAGGAGATTCACTTCTCACAACCATTTCAACAAATGGTTTCTGAATTTCAACAAGACTAGAAGGACTCAAGCTTACAACTTCTAAACGACCACCCCTTTGAACATATTGCACAAAAACAGCATCAGATTTATCGGTTACAGATAAAGGAAAAACTCCCAAAGGAATTTTATTCGCACTCACTCTCGCACTTTCATGATTATGAAATAATTCAAACTGAACAACTTGTATTCTCCCATCACTTCCAACAATTGGAATAGGAGATTCATAATGTCCAGTCATACCTCTTTCCAAAGCATATTCTAATACTGTACCAGTTAAATGATCTACAAGAGACCTAACTTTCAAACCAGTATCTTCCCCATTAATTCCCATACCTTTATTGTAAAAACCATTCAATTATAAACCTTACTTTTTGCCATTTAAAAGTAGTATTCTATTTTTCTGAACATTCAAAAATTTTAGCCTCAATGAAGCTTCAAAGGGGGGTGCAAATTCTCCCCCCATTGGGGGAGCGAAAGGGGGAGGGTTACACCTAAATAAAATCAAATAAATCAGAATGGATGGATCATCCCTCTTACTTGAAAAGAACAAATATCTTCCAAGTTCGCTTATCTACTCCCGAACTTGAGCAGGTTACATTAAAAGCAAGAGCTCGAGGATTTGAAACAGTCTCAGATTATTTTCGTTACATCGTTTTCCATTATGATCTTGTTATTGAACAGAAAATTATTGAAACAAACGCAATTACAAAGAAGATTTTAGAAAAAATGGAACATAATCAGCCGAAATAAGCCACATCATTTTGAATAGTGAGTTCTGCTTTAAGTTGTCTAAAATTTTCAATAGTAATCTCTCCTTTCGCAAGTCTTGCTTTCAGAATTTCAACAGGATCAAAATTTCCGCTCGAGCTAGTTGTTTGTATTGGTTGCTGCGGAATAACAAGATTATTTTCTGGTCTTTGAAGAATGGGTTGGTCTTTTTTTAATGAAAACGGCATCTCAAACGCAGCATTCACCTTCTTTTGTAACGCCCGATCACTAATATGTGTATAAATCATTGTAATCGCAATATCACTGTGCCCTAATGCCTGTTTAACTGCATAAATATCTCCAGATCTCTCCCATAACAATGTAGCGTAGGTATGCCTTAACGTATGAAAATTATACCTACAAATCTTATTTCCCGCCTGATTCTGCTTCTCGATCATCCAAAGATTTGCTTTTTTTAACGCTTCCTTATATTTTCTAAACAAATGCTGCGTTGCTATCGGCTCATCTGCCTTCACAATACTTTCAAAAAGATACTCTCCCTCTTTAAGATTACACCAAATCATAATCGCAGAAACAACTTTACTCGGAATCGGAACCACACGATCCTTCCCATGACCTGCCAACGTTTTTCCAGGAAGCTTCCCATTAACAACCCGCAAATGTTTCTTTTCAAAATCAATATCCCTCTTCCGTAACTTACACACTTCTCCAAGACGTAACCCGCAGAATGCTCCAAGAAGCGTTGCAAGCATCACATCCGGCTCTTCAATATGCTTAAACAATTCTAATAACTGCTCTTTGTTAAATACATTCGGCAGCTTTCTCGCTTTTGGAATATGCGGCTTTCTCTGATTCCTATTATTCATAGCTTAACAACTCCGCCGCAATTTTTCTCGACTCTTCCATAAACGTCCACGACTTAGACATCTCCTCTTGCTTTCTCCTTGTCGAAAGCACTTTTCTCGCTCTCGTTTGAGTTAACCGATTATTCTCAATATCATCCTGAATCAACTTATCAGTCAAAAATAATAAGAACCATTTATACGCAGTATACGGATTATAATTATGCGTCACAAGATACTCATACATCACTTTCGCATCATCAGTCAACGGCTTCCCCTTCTGCCCATAATGATAATGCCCACACTGACACAACATATGCAACAACTCCTTCTCAGACCTGTGCAAAAACAACTCCCGAAAAATGTTTTGTAACATCAGTGCTTTTTTCAACGTACTTTTTCTCCTAATCTCTTGGTACTTAAGAGCGTATTCAACCTGTTTCATCATGTTTTCCTCCATCCTAATTTAGTCATGATTCTTTATATGTGCTGTAATGATGCGCCACTTACACGACAAGATTTATAAATAAACCCCAAATTCCTAGTCACAGACGCCAAGGTCGCCTAACCTGGTATGGCACAGGATTGCTAAAAAATTGTAAAGATCCTGCGTCCTCACGGACTTGGGGGTTCAAAAACTAAGAGCAAGAAATGTTCTTACTTGACATTCCCCCCCTTGGCGTATTCATTCTACTGATACGCCTACAGTCAGCGGACTATCCACAGGATTGATACGCTCGGGAAAAGCGTACTAAACCAACAAGTACGCCCCTCTTTGTATGCACAACGTGCGTGCAGGGCTTAAATAAACCCAAAACAAAGAATTCTCATAGGAAACACACCATGTTAGAAAAAGAAGACATCCATCGATACGAACAACGAATAAACGGCATAGAACACTACCTGCGGAACGTCTCTGCGAGGAATAAGGATATCATCCTTTCTTTTAAGAACTACCTCTTTACCCAAGGACTAAGCAAAGGAAGAATCCTAAAATATGTAGAATGCTTAAAAAAGTGGTCTGAAGTCGCAGCAAGCCTTCAAGAAGTCAAAAATAAAGACTTAGACACACTAACCAAAACAGACCTGCAAACAATGGTTAGCTTCATCCAGCAAGAACCCTATTCCCCATGGACAAAGCAAACCTATCGGGTCATTTTAAAGAAATTCGTCTGCTGGAACAAAAAGGCAAAGCCGGGAAAAATTCCAAAAGAGATTGAATGGCTTAAACTCGGATTCAACAAAGCCGAATTAAAACTCCCGGGAGAAGGACAATTACTCACAAAAGAGGAAATAGAAAAGGCGATTAACACCTGCACAACGTTGCGAGATAAAGCATTCTTAAGCCTACTCTACGAGTCTGGATGCAGAATCGGAGAACTTGCCTCTTTGAAAATAGGAAACATTACGTTTGACACCTACGGCGCCCAATTAGTCATCATGGGAAAGACGGGATCGCGAAGAATACGCATCATCAACACCTCTTTCTTATTACGATCGTTTTTAGAAACACATCCCCTTCGTGATAAAAACGATGGTTCCCTCTGGGTTAGCCAAAGAAGTAATCGTACCTTTACACCCGTCAAATATGGTGCCATTCGAACAATGGTACATAACGCTTTTTTGAACGCAGGAATCAAAAAAAGATGCAACCCCCACCTCTTCCGACATTCAAGAGCAACAGAAATGGCAAGCTTCTTAACAGAATTCCAAATGAACCAATA
>Ga0265296_1003565_pt1 | contig 14299 bp, 15 predicted proteins | sample MunlanPumphouse1_FD_189073 | JGI IMG/M metagenome (GOLD analysis project Ga0265296, IMG submission 189073) | Groundwater microbial communities from a municipal landfill in Southern Ontario, Canada - Pumphouse #1 | ecosystem: Environmental > Aquatic > Deep subsurface > Groundwater | place... | reverse complement strand
ATATTTGTCATTGCGAGGAGCTTCAGCGACGAAGCAATCTCACAAACAATTTTATAGAATAAACCTTCATTGCAGAAACAATCTATAATTTTAATAAATAGTACGTGAGATTGCCGCGTCGCCCCCCGCAAAATGCGGGGCAGGCTCCTCGCAATGACAACAAATTCTATTTTATCTCTATTAAATTTATTTCCTCGGTTAAAGCCTTGAATTCCTCCATTAAATTTTTTAATTTTTCATTTTTTTCCTGGCCGCTGATATTTTCTTTTTCTATGGCGGCGATCAATTTAGCTATGGCATGGCGCCGATTATTTAAATAATTTACCCTTAAGGTAGCCATAATATTTATTATTTCGGCCTTAACCTGCTCTTCGCTATAATCGTAAAAGTCTTTATCAGCCAAAAGAACCAGCCTGTCCAATAAGCTCAAGCACTTATAATTATCAGGCTGGCTGTCCGTTTTAGCTTCGCAATCTTCCGTAAAATTATCCGAATTGCTTAGCCATTCTTTTAGGCTAAGATAATTTATCGCCAATTCAAAATTTCCCCCTTCTCGAGTCCACAAATCTATGAGCTTATTATAATAAATAATTAAATTTTTGTAAAGCAGTTGGTTAGACTCGCCGGCCAAATCGTCCGGTCCGATATGATTAATTACATACTCCAAATGCGAAGGAAATCTTATGGCGAAAGCCAAGAGCAATTCCGAAAGCATCTGTTCTCGGCTTGGCTTCAACCGGCTTAATTCTTTTGCCCCCACGGCTAAAGGCTTTACCGAATAATTTGTCTGATTTTGTTTTTTTATAATTTCCCCCAGCTTCTCTCTTAAAGAATTTTCATTGGCATCAACCTCCTGGCTTAATTTTTTAAGCCAATAATCCTGTTCTGTTTTTGAACCGAATTTAGCGATTACCGGCAGTAATATTTTTTCAGCTTGATTTTGGCCTTCATAATCTTTTAAATTCAGCTTAGCGAAAGTCTTGTCAAAATAATATTGCATCATGGGCTTAGCGTTCTCGACCGCCTGCCGCCAGCTCTCGGGATTATTTTTAATGCACTCATCCGGATCCTTAGCGTCCTTAATTTCAATGACTTTTATATTCATTTCCGCTTGCATGGCCTGGGCAATGCCGCGTTCAGCCGCTAAATCGCCGGCTTTATCCATGTCAAAAGACAGAAACAAATTATTGGAATAGCGCTTGATTAAATTTACCTGTTCAACCGTTAAAGCCGTGCCCGAGGAAGCAATCACATTATTAAAGCCATTTTGCTGGGCCGTTATCGCGTCCATCTGGCCTTCAACCAAAACGGCCGCGTCTTCGGCTTTAATCGCCATTTTGGCTTTATCCAAACCAAATAAAATTTTCGATTTATCGTAAATCATGGTCGCCGGCGTGTTGATGTATTTTCCCATTTTTTCTTCCGCCTCTTTCTCCGGCCTGACCCGCGCGGTAAAACCGGCCACGTTGCCGTTGATATCATGTATGGGAAACATAATGCGTCCCCGGAAACGATCATAAAAACCCGCTCGCCCTGAGCCTGCCGAAGGGTCTTTTTTAACGCTTAGGCCGGCTAAAAAAATTTCGTTTTCGCCGAAACCTCTGCTTTTTAAAAAATTAGTCAGGCTGTCCCAGGTGTCCGGACTATAGCCGATTTGCCATTTGTCTATGGTATCGGAAGTTAAGGCCCGCTCACGCAAATATTGGCGCGCAGTTTCGGCCGCCGGGCTGTCGGTTAAAACTTTATGATAATATTTGGCTGACAATTCTAAAATATCCAAGAGCGCGTTTCGTTTTGAAGTAAGGGCCGGGTCAGCCTTTTTTAAAACTACGCCGGCCTTTTTAGCCAGTAAGCGCAAAGTTTCCACAAAACTCAAACCTTCAATTTCCATGACAAAAGAAAACACATCGCCGCCCTTGCCGCAGCCGAAGCAATGCCAAATTTGCTTTTCCGGGCTAACCATAAACGATGGAGTTTTTTCCCGATGGAACGGGCAATTGGCGCGAAAATTCAAACCGGCCGCCTTAAGCTGGATATATTCGCGGATGACATCAACGATATCAAGTTTACTTTTTATTTCATCGGAAGGGTTGGGCATAAATAATTTTAAATTAAAATTTAAAATTTAAAATTAGTCGGCGTATAACTTTTTATTCTCTCCATCTCCGCCTCCACTATTTCTCCGTCATATTCGGCATTATGCGCGTGCGCGCCCGCATAGCTGGCTTGTTTTTGGTCCAAATGCAAATTTAAAACTACTTGAGCATTTTGCTCTTCTAAATATAAATGAAATCTAGGGTAAAAACCGCGATTAAGCCGGCGCACATAACTTTCCTGTCCCGTGTTTCTATCCATTAAATAAGCGTAGCCGGCTTGCCTTAACAAATTTTCCGGCGCTTGATCTAAAACATTTTTATCTAATATTAGCTTCATATTTTTTTATTAACCCTCTCTTTGGTTATTTTATCATAGTTTAAAAATTTAATTAGGTCAAAGGGTAAAAATTATGGTAAAATAAAAGCAGTAATTATTTACCCCGTTAGAAGTTCGCATTTCTAAATAGGTAAACCAATATGCCTCATATGCTTCAAATTTATTTTTACTCACTCTTAAGCGTGACTCTGGTTTCCCTAATTTCCCTGATTGGCGTTTTAACTCTGGCGGTATCTGAAAAAAAATTGCGCCACCTGATAATGCTTTTGGTAAGCCTGTCCGCGGGCACACTCTTGGGCGACAGCTTCCTGCACCTGATACCTGAGATGACTGAAACCGGTCAGCCAAGCCTGTCGGTCTGGCTTTGGCTCCTAGCTGGAATTTTGGCTTTTTTTATTTTGGAAAAAATTATCCATTGGCGCCATTGCCACCTGGAAAGCACGGTTTTTCATCCTCACCCGGTCGGAGCGATGAATCTTATCGGCGACGGCCTGCATAATTTTATTGACGGCATGATTATCGCCGGCTCGTTTTTAATCAGCCCGAAACTGGGACTAGCCACGACCCTGGCCGTTATCGCCCACGAAATACCGCAGGAGATCGGCGACTTCGGCATTCTGCTCCACGCCGGCTATAGCCGGGTTAAAGCCATTTTACTGAATTTTTTATCAGCCATCGCCGCGATTCTGGGCGCCTTATTGGCTTTAATCATCGGCGCGCAAGCTTCAAGCTTCACCTCCTTTATTATTCCTTTTACGGCCGGCGGCTTTATCTATATCGCCACCGCCGACTTGATTCCGGAATTAAAAAAAGACACTGCACCAGCCAAATCCTTATCCCAGCTTATTATGATTGTTGTCGGCATGGCTATCATGCTGGCTTTAAAAAAATTCAATTAATAATTAATTTAACCTTATGCCGCGCTTAAACAGCTCTGTTTATAGAATTTTAATTTTTATCGTTGGCGTTATAGCGACAATCGCCTACCGGATAGTCATAATCTTAAATCATTATAGCCAGTTCTGGGTGGAAATATCCTGGTACATCGGCACTATCGGCTTCATTTGGTATTTCGCCCATCGCTTTAACATAGAAAATCGCCGCGACAATCTTATTAGAAAACTTCAGCTGATCGAAAAAACGCAAGCCGACCAACCATTCAATTCTGAAGATAAAACCGCCTTGCTTTATATTTTAAAAAGTCTGGACACTAGTTTGGCAAAATGGAATTATATAGCAATTTTCTTTTTTTCTTTTTTAGCCATAGCTTACGCGATCTACGCTGATTTATCAACCATTCTTAAATAAATAATTAAATATGAGAAAAAAACAACTTAAAGAAGGTAACCTAAAAGGTTGCTTAGGGGCAAAATGCAGCGTTTGTTGTTGCGATGATGATCTGGTGGAGGAATGGATTATAGAATATATGGCATTTCATGACAGGATGAAAGATTTTTTAGTATCCCGCGGTATTAAAATAGAATTTATCAATGATCGGGTGAAATATTATAATTGCTCTGACGGGAAGGAATGCAAATTTATAAAATATTCTCCCAATAAAAAAATTGATTTAAGGCCGATTGATTGCAAAATTTATCCTTTCTTTGTGGACTGGAATACTATGGATTTTGATAAAAAAATTGTTAAATTATACTACTGGGACGACGATTGTCCTATGGTTAAAAATAAAACGATCTCCGATGAATTTAAAAAAGAGGTAGAGGAAATAATTAAAAATGACTTTTCTTTCTTATTCCACGGCGCCAGATTTAAAGTTAAATTCATGAATAAAATTTTTTAAAAAACATCGCTTTTACAATTTTCAATTAAAACTCAGCCCTAAAACCTAAAATTTAAAAATTATTAAGCATACCAAAATACCGCCAAACAGCGGTATTTATTATTTGTTTTTATTCAACGCGGAGAGAGAGGGAGTCGAACCCTCGATACCTTGCGGTATACGCGCTTTCCAAGCGCGCGCCATCGGCCACTAGGCGACCTCTCCGTACTTATTTTAACAACTCGTCAACTATGCTCTTCAGGCCTTTTTCCGGCCGGCCGTCAGGCGAAGTAAAATCTTCAAACGGATAAGCGCCAGGATAAATATTGCCGTTGACGAAAACAGTTGGCGTGCCGGTAACGCCGACTTTATTGCCTTCGTTCGTTTGCTCTCTAATTTTATCTTTATATTTATTACTATCTAAACATTGGTTAAATTGCTCTTGATTCAAGCCTAAATCGACCGCGTCTTGTTTAAACTGATTCAGGCTCATGCGGCCGGCCACGTTATCGGCAAATAATTTATCATGCATTTCCCAAAATTTTCCCTGTTCGGCCGCGCACTCGCTCGCCTCGGCCGCCTGTTTGGCATCCAGATGGCCGGGTAAAGGATAATGCCTGAAAGTTATGGCCACTTTATCTTTAAAGTTTTCTTCTATTTTTTTCATAGTCTCGGCAAATCCAGCGCAAAACGGACATTCAAAATCGCTGTAAACTATCATCGCGATCGGCGCCGTCGGGTCACCCCAAATATGATCGGCTTGATCGATCAGCCTGACCGCTTGGTTATTATTATCTCCAGGCGCCTTACCTTCTCTGACTACTAAAATCAAACCGGCCGCGATTAAAATAATTGCAATAATCAAATAAATTTTATTTTGTTTGGGCATAGTATTTTTTGTCATTGCGAGGAGCGTCAGCGACGAAGCAATCTCACGAATGACGAGTTTAAAATTAAAGTGGCTATTATTTAACAAAGATTAATGTGCGTGAGATTGCCGCGCTCCCTGCGGTCGCTCGCAATGACAGAAATTTTATATTTTCGCTTTTTTAAGATGCCATTCGGTCGCTTTTTCATAATTATGCCCTACCCTAAATAACATGGCTTCATCAAAGCGTTTGCCGATTAATTGCAAACCCACCGGCATGTTTTTATCAAAACCGCAGGGAATGGAAATGGCCGGCAGTCCGGCCAGCGAAGCGCCGGTAACAAAAATATCTTCCAAGTACATTTTTAAAGGGTCGCTAGACTGCTCGCCGATTTTAAAAGCCACATGCGGCGCGGTTGGAGTTAATAAACAATCCACGGTTTCCAAAACTTTGTCCATTTCTTGTTTAATTTTTGTCCTGACTTTCTGCGCCTGTAAATAGTAGGCGTCAAAATAACCGGCAGATAAAACATAGGTGCCTAACATAATGCGGCGTTTAGCTTCAGGGCCGAAACCTTTACCCCGGCTTTTAGTATAAATATCCATTAAATCCGCTTTAGCTCTATCTCCGTCTTGGATGCTAAGGCCATACTTAATGCCGTCAAATCGCGCCAAGTTAGAACTTACTTCTGATGGCGTAATAATATAATAAACCGGAATGCCGTATTTAGAACTAGGCAGGCTAACTTGCTTGAATTTAACGCCTTGTTTTTTTAAAACCTCAATCGCTTCATCTATGACTTTGGCCACACCCTTGTCCGTACCCTCAATAAAATATTCTTTAGGCAAACCGATAGTTAAATCTTTTAAACTGCCCTCTTTAACAAAGGGGGTTAAGGGGATTTTATCCACCGTTGTCGCGTCATTCTTATCAACTCCGGCAATGGCTGACAACACAATCGCCGCATCTTCAATGGTCTTAGTTAACGATCCGGGCACATCGGTTGAGCTGGTCATGGCGATAAGGCCGAAGCGGGAGCTTCTGCCATAAGTCGGCTTTAAACCGGTGATGCCGCAAAAGCTGGCCGGGCATCTGATTGAACCTCCGGTATCAGTGCCTAAAGCGAACAAGCACATATCCGCTGCCACAGCCGCGGCCGAACCGCCGGAAGAACCGCCGGGCACGCGAGCCAAATCCCAGGGATTATGCGTCGGACCGAAAGCGGAATTTTCCGTTGAAGCGCCATGAGCGAATTCATCTAAATTGGTTTTACCGAGCAATACGGCGCCAACCTGCTTTAATTTTTTAATAATAGTCGCGTCGTATGGCGCGATATAATTTTTTAAAATTTTTGAAGCGGCCGTAGTTTTTACGCCGCGAGTTAAAATATTATCTTTAGCTAAATATGGAATGCCTAATAAATCGCCGACTTCACCTTTAGCGCGCCGTTTATCAGCGACTTTCGCTTCGGCCAACGCCTCTTTTTCGCGCACGGTTAAACAAGCCTTAATTTTCCCATCCGCTTCTTTAATCCGCCTTAAACACGCCTTGGTCAAATCCACGGATGTAATCTCGCCTTTATTTAACTTCTTTATAGCATCAGCAATTGTTAACTGGTTTAAATTCATAATCTCTTCTGTCATTCCCGCGAAAGCGGGAATCCAGGATTAAGCGGCAGGAATATTATTAATATTATTTAATGCTAATGAAAATCTCCTCAGATTTTTAATCTGGATTCCCGCCTGCCTGCGCAGGCAGGCCTGCGCGGGAATGACAATGTGTTTTTATTCTATCACTCTTTTAACTTTAATAAACCTCTCTTCCCTTTCCGGCGCGTCGGCTAAAGCTTCTTCGATTTCTTTTTTATTCCAATCGCGTACCATATCTTCTCGCAAAACATTTTCCAGCCCGGTCACTTGCGCGGTCGGCTCCACGCCTTTTACGTCAACTTCTTTAAGTTGATCAATATAATTTAAAACAGCCGACAGCTGTCCGCTGTATTTTTTTAACTCGGCATCGGTCAATTCCAACCGAGCCAGCTTAGCAATATGTTGTATTTCGTCTTTAGATAGTTGCATAATATTTTACTTAGCATTACCAGCAGTTAAACGCGCGAGGCTTGGATAAATTATTTTTATCGCGCATATGAAATTGTAGCAATTTTTTACAAAAATTATATCTAATAATTTTTGTAAAAAACGCCCAAATTTCATCTAAGCAGGAAAAATAATTTATCCAAGCCTCGCGTTCCTGCCACGCGCACCTGGATTCCCGCTTTCCCTCCAGAGGACAAGCGCGGGAATGACAATCAAGAGACTAATTTCAAAAATTCCTCCTCATCTATCACCTTTACTCCCAGCTTCTTTGCTTTTTCAAATTTACTCCCCGGTTCCTCTCCGACAACTACATAATCGGTATTCTGACTGACCGACGAGGAAATATCTCCGCTCAATTCCCTTATTTTAGCCTTAGCCTGGTCTCTTGTCAATTTTTCTAAACTGCCGGTTAAAACAAAAATTTTCCCGGCTAATTTTGCGTTTTTAGCCGTTAATTTTAAATTCTTTACTTTTACCCCGGCGGCCGCTAATCTAGCCAATAACCGCAAATTGTTTTTATCATGAAACCATTGGTAAGCGCTTTTAGCCATAATCTCTCCAAAATCATAAATAGAGGTTATTTCATCCAGACTGGCATTGGTAATTTTTTCTAAACTGCCAAAGTGTTTAGCCAAGGCTAAGGCCGATTCTTCGCCCACATGCCTTATGCCCAAACTAAAAATAAATCTGGGCAATTCTACTTCTTTTTTAGCCGCCATGGCTTCAACTAAATTGTCAGCCGACTTATCTGCGAATCTTTCTAGCGGCATTAAATCCCCTACGGTTAATTTATAAAAATCGCTGATATCTTTTACTAAACCCTGTTTAATTAATTGTTCAATAATTTTCGGGCCTAACCCTTCAATGTCCATGGCATTTCTCGATGCCCAATGGGTTAAGTTGCGCAAATTTACAGCATAGCAATTTTTATTAATACAGCGATAAGCCACTTCGCCGGCTACCTTTTCCACGCCGCCCGAGCAGATGGGGCATTGTTTCGGCGCTTTGATTTCCAATTCCCTCCCCAGGCGCAAATTAGGCAAAACTTTAATCACTTTAGGAATAACATCGCCAGCGCGCTCAATTATAACCGTATCGCCGATTTTTAAATTCAGCCTGCGGATTTCATCTAAATTATGCAAAGTAGCTCGGCTAACCGTCACGCCATAAACTTTAACCGGCTTTAAATGCGCCGTTGGCGTTAAAACACCGGTGCGGCCGACCTGCCAAACTACGTCTTCCACTACCGTGGTCGCCTGCTCGGCCGCGAATTTATAAGCCATCATATAGCGCGGCCCTTTGCCAACTATGCCCAATTTCGGCCATAAACTAAGATCATTAACTACTATTACCGCGCCGTCGCATTCAAAGGGCACTTTGTCCCTATTCTTTTCCCAATAGTCATGGAATTTAATGGCTTCTTCCAAATTCTGGCAATATTTATTTTGCTTTAGCGCTTTAAAGCCGAGAAGTTTAGCTAATTCATGCTCCTGTCCATGGCGCTTTAAACCCAAATCGGTTACTAAAGCATAAATATGGCAATCTAACTTTCGCTCAGCCGTTAATTTTGAATCCAACTGCCTGATTGAACCGGCGGCCGCATTGCGCGGATTAGCTAAAATCGGCCGACCTTGCTTTTTGTATTGCTTATTTAATTCCGCAAATACTTTACTGGATATAATGGCTTCGCCGCGCGCTTCCAGCCAGCCATTATCAAAAGCCTGATATAACTTTTTTATTGATTCATCCGCTAAGCCGATTTTTTTTAACTCAACTTCAGTCGGCCGGCGCAAAATCAAAGGAATCGCTTCAATAGTTTTTAAATTTTGCGTTACCTCCTCGCCCACCTCGCCGTCGCCGCGAGTCGCGCCTAAAACAAATTTGCCTTTTTCATAAATTAAAGCTACGGCTAAACCGTCCATTTTCAATTCAGCATAATAATCAAATTTTTGCCCGGATAAAATTTTTTCCAGCCGCTTTCCCCAATCTTGCATATCGGCCGGGCTGAAAGCGTCAAAGATAGACATCATGGGCGCCGAATGTTTAACTTTTTTAAATTTTTTCAAAGGCTGGCCGCCCACTCTTTGCGTCGGCGAATCAAGCGTGACTAATTCCGGATGTTCAGCTTCCAGCTTAGCCAGTTCATTTTTTAAACCATCTAAAGCCGCGTCGCTTATTTCCGCCTTATCTAAAACATGATATAAATAGCGGTGATGATTTATTTCATCCCGCAATTTGGCTATCTTTTTTTTGACTGGCTGTTTATCCATTTCAATTAATATTTTATTGCGCCTGATAGGTACTTTCAATCGATCTTTTAGCCCCGCGGTAGCTGCCGATTGATGTAAAAGCGACATCAGGCGTTGAGGAAGCGTAATTTACCACATATGAGCTGCTATTGCCTAATAACTCGGTAAATAAACCGTCTTGATTATTATCTGGCAGAAAAAAAGAAGGATTTTTTCTAGCTTCCCATAAAGCACGCTCTAAGCCGGCTTCGGAAGCAAAAAAGGCCAGACTTGAATAACCGGCCAGGCGATTCATTTTTATGCCGGCCAAAACCAAATCGGCCGCGCCCAAAGTAATGACTAAGATGCCGGATAAAATAAATAAAGTCAAAAGTAAAATTACGCCTGTTTGATTTTTTTTATATTTATTCATAATATCTTGAAGATACCGTCATTTGAATTTTCATTTTTTGCTCATGTATCGCCAATCCGATCGCCTTAACATCCATCACCATAGTAACGTACGGCTGCTTACCATGAAAAGCGGCGATTAAATCATCATCCGCAAAAAATTTTAAATTGCTTACTTCAATTTTCGCCGGAGTAATAAAATCGGCAATAGCGCCAGCGCCAAGGCCGACCATTATTTTAAGGCGGTTATTTTCCAAATAATAAGTTATGCATTTACCATCTTTATTTTTAAAATATATCTCCCGGTCGCTATCGGCCGTATTATAAACTTTATAAATGGCCGCGCTATCGCAGGTTTGGTTGCTAATCACGGCCATTCTGATTTCTTTGCTCATCTTTTCCATAGCATATCTAATATTCTCTTGCACGTTTTGCGCGCTAATAGCGCTGCGCTGGCCGTCAATCACCATTTTAAATATTTGGGTTGAAGATAAGATTAAAACCGAAAACAACGCCATCGCCACGATTAGCTCGATCAAACTCACGCCGCTTTCAGCTTCAAATTTTTTAAAAAATAAACTCATAATAACAATTTATTTGATACCATATAATTTTTGGAAATATTATTTATCCCCGTAGGGGGAAACCTTTTTCCAAAAAAGTTTTCAAAGGTTTTACCGCCAATTATATAAATAAGTTTCGGCTGTATAATTATGATCTTGCGTGCCGTCTTTCCAACGGATAGCGCATTTGACATCAAGATAATCAATATTGTCAACCACCGTAATTAAACGATAAAAATTGGCCGCTACCGCGGTTACTGTGTGAGTATAAAGGCCCTTACTATCAACATACAATCTAGCGCCGGCCTCATCTATAGAATTTACAGCCATCTTAATGCTCGCTAGTCCGCCATAATCCATGGTATAGGTGCCATCACCTACTATATTTTGTTTCCAACCGATGATTGGATCATTCCCCGGGGTCAGCCAATTTAAATCCCTAATATTTCTTACTAGTTCTAACCCCTCCTGCGCCAGCCCTGAAGCCATTAAAACATTTTTATTAATATATTGAGCTTCTACATTTTGAATTACCAGCGACAAAACACCAACCATGCCCATGGTAATTATCATTATCGCTACCACGACTTCTAGAATGCTAATGCCTGAATTGTTGTTTTTTATTTTCATTTTAATCCGTATCAATTAAGCCGAAAAAATTAACTGAAACCGTGGCCGTTGAACTATTGACGTTTTCCCTTAATATAATTTCAGCGGTCGTATTACTTAAGCCATTAATATAGGTTACCGGATCAGGCGGAAAAAAAACAATATCAACCACATTAGCCGGGCTTAAAGAATTTATGGTTACGCCAACCGGTAAAGTTTTAGTCTCTATAGCTTCGCCCGCATCATAAGCTTGATTGCCGTTAGGCGCGTCTTTATCTGCAAAAATTATATAATGAGTCGGGTCGGCCAAACTAAAATGCACGCCCCAACCGCCGCTAGAAATGTTAATGCCGTCATAAGTTTTTGAACCTAGGCTATAATTCTGCGCTAATCTAATGTCTGACGCTAACTTCTGTTTTATCACGCCAAGTTCCGAGCGTTTATTGGTATTATGATAACTAACCATAAAAAGACCGCTCATCGCAGCAATTATAAAAATACTGACCGTCAATTCAATCAGAGTGAACCCGGAACTGCCTGTTAATATTTTTTTGAAACTTTTTCTCAACATAATTATTTTAAATTAGCGCGGCGCTAGCCACGCTAAAATATTCTTTCTGTCATTGCGAGCGCAACGTAGTGGAGCGAAGCAATCTCTGGTTAAGAGCCACGTACGTGAGATTGCTTCGTCGCTTAATCGCTCCTCGCAATGACAGTTTTGATATTATCTCATTCCGGTTTAACTTCTTTCCATTTTGGCAATTGGGCGTTGATATTAATTACATCTGAAGCTGAAATGTAATAACCGTTATTATCAGTCACTTTCAAAGTTACCGTAGAATTACCGGCCGAATTAAAAGTTATAATCGGAGAGGTAGTCGCCGCATCATTTATACTGGCTCCGGCCGTAGCGCTCCAAAAATAAGTGCACTGGTCGGTTGTACAATTAATCGCGGTATTAGGCGCCGAACTTAGATAAACTTTACTGTTATTAGTAAATTTAACTTGCTCGCTCCGGCTTGGATTATCAGAAAAATGAGTAAAGCTGGCTATGGGCATTTCATGCTTATAGGCGGTAAAAGTTAAAGGCGCTCCATCATCAGCCTGTAAGGGAGTGTCCTGGGCGCTATTATACTGCGCTAAGATCGAAGCTTTGTGGGTGATATTGTCATCCCAAACCTTAACCCACCAATAATATGGCGCATTATAATTTAATGTCATGGCCGAATTGACAGGAAATTGGCCTACGCCAACATCAATTTTACACTTATCGGTTGGGTTGTTATAGCCAAAGCACTGGCCGGAATCAAAAATCGGATTAACAACGCTATTAGAAGTATTAACGATTACTTGATAAGCATATTCGTTCTGGCCAGCGTCCGGATCGCTGAAAATCCAGCCCAATTTAGCTTTAAGAGCGCCGTATTGTCCGGCTTCGGAAAAACTCCAATTAGGCGCGGTCAAGGCGGTAGCGCTAGGCGGGCGATTAACATTGCCGGTCACTTTATAATTTGAGGTGTCGCAAGAACTGTCGTTAGCACAATTAAAGCTAATCCAGCCGATGCCGCTATCGCCGTCATTGGCGTTCCATGCCCAGCCACTGAAATCACCAGTTGTCTGATTTATTAAAACGCCATTTGGCCAAGTATCATTAAATTTTATCCAGCCATTATCTCCCATTGTTAAAATTTTACCCCAACCGTAAACCTTGCTATCAGCCCAATTATAACAAGCCGTGCAATTATTAGAACCATTGCAATTGCTAGATGCGCAACTGGAATTAAAAGCATAATTGTCGGGCGGATTAATTTCATTAAAGCTTATCCAGCCGACATTCGGACTCCAGGCATAACCGCTAAAATGGCCGGAGGTTAAATCTATGCTTACGCCATAATTACTGCTGCCGCAAGCCGGATCATCATTAGTGCAATTAAAACTGACCCAGCCAATATTTGAATTCCAAGCCCAGCCGCTGATATTATCGCTAAAGCCGGCGCTGCTGATTCTAACATTTTGCCTAGACCCAAGTTCATAATAGACAATGGCCAAGCTTAAGCCAAAAGCGATAACAAATATTAAAATTGTAATAAACCAAGTCTTGGCTTTAAAATAATCTCGCATAAAATTATAATTTATTAAAATATATTCAAATACCAATTTAAAATTTGTTCCTGCCAAAACAAAGTGATAATTGTGCCCGCGGCCAAAAAAACGCCCAACGGCACTTTGGAACTCCACTTTTTTTTACCAACCAATATCAGGCCGATACCCGCGATTGACCCGATAAAATAAGAAATAATTATAGCGACTAATGCGCCAGGCCAACCCAAAGACAAACCAATCAAGAGACCCAGCCTAATATCGCCGCCGCCAATCCATTTACCCTTAGAAATAACGAACTGAATGAGGAAAAAACTACCTCCTATTATACCAAAAATTAATAAATTCCACAAACTAAAACCTAAAATTAGATTAAAAATCAGCATCACCAAACAAGCCGGCAAAGTTACTATATCTAAAATCAAATACCAGCGCAAATCATAGATAAAAATTACTGCCATGACGGAAATCAGAAAAAAATCTCGCAAAATTTTCATTGAAAATTGAAAATTGTCTAGCTTCGCCAGATCTGGCATAGCCAGAAAAATTGTTTGAAAATTGGCCATTGCTTGTCCTGGCTCAACCGGAAAAAATTGAAAATTATTAGCAAAAGCTACGGCAAATAACAAACCAGTCGTCAGCTCCACAATCGGGTACTGCCACGAAATCGCTTTCCCGCACTGCCGGCATTTCCCCCAGAGCATTATAAAGCTTAAAACCGGAATATTATCGTGCCAAGCGATTTGTTTTTTGCATTTCGGGCAATAAGACCGATTCCATTTATTGCCCCCTTTAACAAAGGGGGTTAGGGGGATTTTTTCATGTAAGCGCCAAATTAGACAATTCAAAAACGAACCAATGATAAGGCCAAAAATAAAAACGAAAATTAATATTAATATTGGCATAAAGTTATTTGTTTTTTATTGTCATCCCGGGCTTGACCCGGGATCCAGGGTTAAATGGCACAGACATTTTATTTTAACATCGTCAGAGTACGCCTAGCTTCCTACGGGTTTAACCTGGATTCCCTCCGCCAGCTGGCGGATGCGCGGGAATGACAAAGACAAGTTAGTCGCTCGCAATGGGTAATTAGTACCCAAAGTTGTTGGTAAAAATATTATTTATTGGCTAATTGAAAAGTAAATTCGGAAAAGATATTAGACCGCTTTAATGTTGTCACTAAGGATTTTTATTACGAGCTGTTTAAACG
>Ga0265296_1003564_pt1 | contig 14304 bp, 10 predicted proteins | sample MunlanPumphouse1_FD_189073 | JGI IMG/M metagenome (GOLD analysis project Ga0265296, IMG submission 189073) | Groundwater microbial communities from a municipal landfill in Southern Ontario, Canada - Pumphouse #1 | ecosystem: Environmental > Aquatic > Deep subsurface > Groundwater | place... | reverse complement strand
AGGAAAAGTTTGCGGATCTTGTTTGACGGTTAAGGCGTGATAGTCGGCGACGAAAAATAAAGATTCATATTGTTCTTGTAGCTTCACCCAATTTTTAATAGCGCCCAAGTAATTGCCAATATGCATTTCGCCCGTTGGTTGGACGCCGCTTATCAATCTCTTCATATTATTTTTATTTTACCCCCACACCACAATTTGTCTAAATGCGGCCAGGGGTTTTACTTTTTTAAGTTAGATAAAACTATTTTAAAAAGATGGTCTATTTCGGTCAAATTTGGTGTGGGGGTTTATTAAGTGAAATTAAATTTCAATAATCAAAGGTAGGATCATCGGCCGACGCTCAGTTTCGGCATATAAAAATTCACCGATGTCGTCTTTTATTCTATTATTTAATGGAGACCAGTCAATCTTTTTGCCGAGCCCGTGAATATAGTTTCTGGCAATTTTATCAGCTTCTTCCCTGGTTTTTTCAATAAGTTTTTCAGATTCTTTCATAAAGACAAAGCCGCGGGAAATGATGTCGGTATTGATGATTCTTTTCTTATTTCTATCAACGGTGATAATGACTACGAAAACTCCGGCTTCAGACATCGTTTGTCGATCGCGTAAGACTACGTTTTTAATGTCACCGACGCCCAAACCATCAACCATAATATTTTCATAATTAATTTGCTCCGGACTCAATTTACCGTCTCCATTTTCGCTAAATTCTAAGATATTACCGTTTTTAAGCATGAAGCAATTGTCTCGCGATATGCCGCAACTTTCGGCAATTTCAATGTGAGCGGCTTGCATATAATGCTCGCCGTGGGCGGGAATAAAATATTTCGGCCTAAGAAGATTAATAATAGTTCGCAAATCATCTTGATTGGCGTGGCCCGAAGCATGCATGCCGAAGAGCGGTTCGTAAATAACTTTCGCGCCCCGATCAATTAAGTTATTCATAACTTTATGAATGGCGCTTTCGTTGCCAGGGATGGGCGAGGAGGAGAAAATAACTGTATCGCCGCGTTTAATTTTTACGCCGTGATGTTTGCCGCGCGACATCCTGGAAAGAGCCGAACGTTCTTCTCCCTGAGTGCCGCTAGCCAAAATAACCACTTGATTGTCTGAATATTTTTTAATATTTTCTAATTTAATCAAAATATTATTGGGGATTGTTATTTTCTTTAAATCGGCTGCAATATTAAGACATTTTTCCAAAGAAAAACCGGAAATGGCTAATTTTTTATTATATTTAGCGCAAGCGTAGATTACTTCCTGAATACGCGAGATCAGGGTAGAAAAACTTGTAAAAATAATTCGTCCTTTAATTTCCGAGAATTTTTTGTTGATATTCATAAAAACTTCTCTTTCGGACATCGTATTGCCCGGGATAGAAGCATTAGTGCTGTCTGACAATAAGGCCAAGATGCCTCGTTTGCCGTATTGTCCGATATTAGATAAATCAATGACTGGCTGGTCAATCGGCGTTTGATCAATTTTGAAATCACCGGTGTGAACAACATTGCCCAGAGGTGTTTCTATAAAAAAACCCACGCTGTCGGGAATGTTATGGTTGACAAAAAATGGCGTTATCGTAAAAAATTTCCCGAGTCTAAAAGATTTTTCCGGCGTAATAGTTTTGAGTTTTATTGATTTGGCCATATTAAATTCTTCTAAGCGCGAGTGGATAAGGCCTAGAGTTAAGGGCATGCTATAAATTGTCGGCATTCGTAATTCTGGCGCGAGATAGGGTATTGCGCCAATGTGATCAAGATGTCCGTGCGTAATAATAACGCCTTTTAGTTTTTCGAGATTCTGTTTTATGTAGTTGATATCGGGAATAACATAGTCGACGCCGGGCATTTCGTCGGTAGGAAATTGTATTCCCATATCAATTATAATTAAATCGGAATTATACTCTAGGGCGGTACAATTTTTACCGATTTCTTCATAACCACCCAAAGAAATAATTTTTAGGGTGTTTCTGTAGTGTTTTTTGTGATGATGTCTCATTTGAATTATATTTTTTATTTTTAAGTGGGCGAGAGAGGACTCTCAGCCCAAGGCTGATGCGCCTCGGGCGCAGAACCTCCAAGGGATTGCTCCCACTAGCTCCCTTGCCCCGTTAGATATTTTTTAAAAGTGGGCGAGAGAGGACTCGAACCTCCAAGGGATTGCTCCCACTAGCTCCTGAAGCTAGCGCGTCTACCAGTTCCGCCACTCGCCCGAATTATTATGGTTGATTATTTTGTCGAGCGAGGAGCAAAATGGAAAAAGATAGTTTTATTGCCAAGCGAGCGAGTGAAGTGAAAAAGAAGTTTTCATTTCCGAGCGAGCGCTGGCAACACAGGGTTCAATATCCTTTACATTTTCTCCGAACGAAGACAAAACACAGGGTTTAATGCCCTTTATTTGCGTACTTTTTTAGTTTTAATATACCACTCGGTAATATTATTGAATCGATCGGCTGACACATTAATCTTTTCCGCAACGAATCCTTTAATTTTATTATTAATAAGATAGGTATAAGGGCTGCTATATAAAAATATAGCTGGAACTTCTTCGGCAATAACATCTTGAAATTCGAAATATTTTTTCTTTTTGATGTCTTCAAGGGGATAAGTGCGCGCTTTTTCTAATAATTCGTCAACTCTTTTATTGGAGAAAACGCTGAGATTTATGCCGGGATCGCTTGCTTGCGATGAATGCCAAATGTTATAAGGATCTTGATGAAAACCGGTGATGATTCCGTAAAGTAAAATTTGATAATTTCTCGGCTTAATAATCTCTTTCTGTATAAGATCAATGGGCATACTGATGACTTTCGTTTTGACGCCGAAATTCTGCCAAGCGCTTTGAATAATATCGGCAGTTTTTTGTAAGTCCGGCTGTTGGGCGGTGGTTATGTTTATTTCCAAAGTCTTCCCGTCTTTTTCCCAAAACCCATCTCCGTTCTTAACATAACCTGCGTTTTCTAAAATTCCTTCTGCTTTAGCCGGATCGTACAGGTATTTTACGATATCTTCTTTGAAGCCGAATGATTCGGGAAGAATAGGGCCGTCTATAATTTGCCCTTCGTTATTTAATACTTCTTTCAAGATGCTTTGCTTGGGCGTATTATATGCCAAAACTTTTCTAATAGTTTTTGAATCCAAAAAATTGTTGGCGCGCGGATTCAAAAATAGCGCGGTATAATATGGTATTTGCAAAGGATAAGCGTTTAAAAATGAAAGATTAACTGTCTTTTCTTCAAGATTTTTGGGCGAATAATTTAATCCGTCAATTTTTTTGGTTCTAATGGCGGCCACCGCCTCGTCATAGCTTTTAAAAAAATGAAAATTAATTTTGCCAAGATAAGGAGCTTTTGAATAGAATTTTTCATTTCGTTCCAAAACATAAGAAGTTATCATTCCGTCTTCGTCTTTGGTTAATAGCTTAAACTTATAGGGGCCGCTGCCGATCGGTTTAAGATTATAGTCTGTTTGAAGATATTTATCTTTTGATATGTTTTTCCAGATGTGTTCGGGAATAATACCGATGGCGAAATAATTAAGGGATAAATCCGAGGCTTGATCGGTGGAAAATTTCACTGTTTTAGAATCAAGTTTTTTTACGGAAATATTTTTTAAATTATTATAATAAGGGCCGGATAATTGTTTGTTTTTAATAGTTTGATAAGTAAAAATTACATCATCAACGGTCAACGGTTGCCCGTCATGCCAGAAAATATTATCGCGCAAGATAAATTTATAGGTTTTATGATCTTCGCTGATCTCGTGTTTTTCTGACAAATCATCCTTGAGGTTCAAATTTTCGTCGGTCGTTAAAAGGCCCGAAAAAATTATTCTTGCGATGTCAGAATCAATATCGCTAGATTTGGCGAAGAGGGGATTAATATAGGTTGGTTGCCCAACTATTCCTTCGGTATAGGTTCCTCCGGAGGCGGGCTGATTAATGAAATTTTTTGAATATAATCGGACGAGTAGGGCTAATATTAAAACAACAGCCAGGCAGCTCCAAATCAGGATTTCTTTCTTTTCTCTTTTATTTAAAAAATTAGGCAGATATCTTATTTGGTGGATACTCGGCCATTTTCGTAAAGAAAGATTTTTAATAATTTGATAGTCGGTCGATGAATTATCTTTTTTTTGCCGATGTTTTTTCAGGACATCAAAAATAATTCGCAAGAAATTCGCTATTTTTTTAAACATTAATAGCATTCACTTAATGAAAATATATAAAATTCTAAATTATTTGTTCAATTTAGCCGATTTAGCGCGCTAAAATTAGGCGCAGAAAGCCTAGCCCAAGAAAAATAACGGCTAAAACTATAGTAGCAATAAAAATTCCTTTTTCAATGCCGCGCTTTGTTTGGAATAATTCTCCGCTGCCGCCAAATGCCGAAGAAAGTCCGCTACCGCGGTTTTGCAATAAAATCCCCACAACTAAGAGGGCAGAGATGACCACTTGAATAATGTCTAGATATTTGAACATAGATAATAAAAATATCGTTGGATTAGTGTTATACTCGCTTCGCGAGTGAAATTGGCTCGTTACGGAATCAGACAAAAATTCTTTTTGTCCGTTTCTCCGTTCACCAATTATAACAATCGGCAATAAGATTGTCAATATTGTTGTGGAAAATTGCTTACTGTGGAAAATTCCTTCTTGCGTTAGTTGTCTACAGTTGTTATAATTAGCACTTGAACATTAAGAGTGCTAATTAAATAATTTATAAAAATTATGTCGGAATTAAAACTTAGGCCATTACACGACAAGATTTTAATCAAGCCAGCGAAAGAGCAGGACAAATCTAAGGGCGGTATTTTGTTGCCCCAGACCACCGAAGAAAAACCGGAACGCGGTGAAGTTTTAGCAGTGGGCGAAGGTAAGCTTTTAGAAAATGGCAGCTATGCCAAGATGTCGGTTAAGGTCGGCGATCAGGTAATTTTTAAAAAATATAGTCCGGATGAAATTAAGATCGACGAAGAAGAATACTTAATTATTTCCGAAGACGACATCCTTGCAATTATTAGTTAATTCTACTTTCTATTTACTAATTTCTAAATTCTAAACATATGGCAAAACAAATTTTATTCGAAGAAAAAGCCCGGGCTTCATTAAAGCAGGGCATTGATAAATTAAACGCGGCCGTAAAAATTACTCTTGGTCCGCGTGGCAGAAATGTTGTCTTGGATAAAGGCTATGGTTCACCGACCATCACTAATGATGGCGTGACGGTAGCCAAAGAAATTGAGTTAGAAGATAAATATGAAAATGTCGGCGCGCAATTGCTTCAAGAAGTTTCTTCTAAAACCAATGATATTGCCGGCGATGGCACAACCACGGCTGTTATTTTGGCTGCCGCTATTTTCAGCGAAGGCCACAAGAATGTTACGGCCGGCGCTAATCCGACTTTGATCAAACGGGGCATCGATCGGGGCGTGAGCGAAATAGTTAAAGAGTTAAAAGAAAAAATTGCTAAACCGATATCTACCCAAGAAGAAATTGAACAAGTGGCTTCTATTTCGGCCGGTGATCCGGAAATCGGTAAAATTATCGCCCAAGCCATGCAGAAAGTCGGCAAGGACGGCGTAATCACCGTGGAAGAATCACAATCAGCGGAAATGTCTTTAGAGGTAACCGAGGGTATGCAGTTTGACCGCGGCTATGTTTCTCCGTATATGATTACCAATCCGGAAAAAATGTCAGCCGAATACACCGACCCTTTAATTTTAATCACCGATCGAAAAATTTCTTCGCTCAATGAAATTTTGCCTTTATTGGAAAAATTGGTTCAAGTCGGTAAAAAAGATTTGGTAATTATCGCCGATGAAATAGAGGGCGAGGCTTTGGCGACTTTCGTGGTTAACAAGCTTCGCGGAGTTTTCAATGTTTTGGCGATTAAAGCGCCCGGCTTTGGTGATCGCAAAAAAGAAACGCTTCAGGATATCGCTATTTTGGCCGGCGCTAAAGTCATTACCGAAGAGCTTGGGTTAAAGCTGGAAAGCGCGACTATGGAAGATTTGGGCCAAGCGCGAAGAGTTATTGCCACCAAAGACACTGCCACGATTGTGGACGGCAAGGGGACGGAAAAAGACATCAAAGATCGTATCAGTCAAATTAAAAAAGAAATTGAAATTACAACTTCTGAATTTGATAAAGAAAAATTACAAGAAAGATTGGCTAAACTTTCCGGCGGCGTGGCGGTCATTAAAGTTGGCGCGGCCACGGAAACTGCTATGAAAGAAAAGAAATTTAAAGTTGAGGACTCGGTTCACGCCACTAAAGCGGCTGTTGAAGAGGGTGTGGTGGTTGGCGGCGGTGTAGCCTTATTGCGCTGCGTTAAAGTTTTAGACAATATTAAGTTGGATAATGAGGACGAAAAACTCGGATTAAAAATATTAAAACAAGCGTTAGAAGAACCGTTAAAACAGATCGCTACCAATGCCGGACAAGACGGTGTTATTGTTGTGGAAAAAGTTAAAAACAACGAAGCGATAAATTATGGTTATAACGCCGAAACCAATACTTATGAGGATTTAGTTAAGGCCGGCGTGCTTGATCCGGCTAAAGTTACTCGCACCGCCTTGGAGAACGCGGCCTCTATTGCTTCCTTACTCTTAACCACCGGCGCGGTAGTTACGGATTTGCCGGAAAAAGACAGCTGTAAACATAACCATGGCGCGGCTGGCGGTGGCAGTATGCCAGGCATGGATATGGGATATTAATCATTGAAATCCGTTGTTGATCGTACAAAAGAGAGGCGACTTTGCCTCTCTTTTTGAACGCAAAAATATATTGCTTGTTTAACTCTAAAATGGTACAATAATTGATATTAATTTCGGTCCTAGCACCTAAAGGACTAGCCTTCAAATTTTGAGCCGCCATCGTCTAATGGTTAGGACGCATGGTTCTCAGCCATGTAATCAGGGTCCGATTCCCTGTGGCGGTATATATTATAAATTGTTATACTGGGGTCAGCCACCAAACAGGAGTCCGATTCTCCTATGCGCTACCAAATCAAGAATTACGAATTACGAATTAAGAATTGAAAATTTTTAAACTCAAATATTCTAAATTTTAAATTAAAAATTATATTAGTATGGATTTTTTTAGCAAAAAACAAAAAATCGAAGATAACTCATTAATCGGCAAAGAATCAATCATCAAGGAATTGTCGCCGGAAGAAGAGGCGGCTATTGAAGAAAAAGAGAAAGTAGAGGATACCTTTGAAGCTATAGCCGAAGGCGCGGATAAAAAAGAAAAACAAGAAGGCGCCGGACCCGCGGCGCCCACCGTTAAAGCTCCGGCCGCGCAAGCCGGGCCGATTTTAGAAAAAAGCGAAACCCTAAAACAAATCGAGGCAATTTTAACCGAAGATATGGGCGAGCTGTACAGCTCTTTGCCTGAAGCGGTTAAGTCGGAATTCATTCGCCGCGGCGAAGAGACGGCCGGCAAAATAGAAAAATTGATTTCTAAAACAAAAATTATCGCTGATAAAATTGTCAGCTTGATTATAAATTGGCTAAAAATTATTCCCGGCATCAACAAGATATTTTTGGAGCAAGAATCAAAAATCAAAACCGATAAAATTTTGGGTTTGGTGGAACGCCAGCGCAAAAGTAAAATTTCAATTTAAATAAAAATAAATAAACAAATATGCTTATTTGTTTAACGCTTGAACAAGAAAATTTAGAAGGCCTGCTTTCAACTCATTTCGAAAAAACGAAATATTTTTTGTTGTTTAACGACGAAACTTCGGAAGCAGAAATTATTAAAAATAAAAAAAGTATTTTTCAGCGCGCCAAACCAAGTCATTTGGTGGCCGAGAAAAGGCCGGGCGCGGTAATCACCGGCAATATTGAACCGGATTCGTTCGATTTCTTCAAAGCTTCCGGCATTAAAATTATTTCCGGCATTTTCGGCATTTCCGGTTATGAAGCCTTGAGACGGTTTAAAGCGGGACAGTTGAAAGAGGCAACCGAGGTTAAGGGCGCGTCACGCGGCCGAATTATTTAAATTTCTATTCTTTAAATATAAATTTATGTTTTTTTTGCAAGTCTTACCGCCGATTAATATTCCTTCCGTTGACAGCGCCAAACAATTAGGCGAAGGATTTTTGTCTTCACCGTTTTTCGGCGTGATCGTGGGAATAATAATTTTCTTAATCGCGGTTTTTGTTGTTTTCTCTATCATTATCGGCAATTTAAGAAAAAGAAGAAGAGTGTCCGCAGCCTTCCAGCATGTTATTTTATTGGTAACTGTTCCCAGGGAAAGCGCTGCCGAGGCTTCGGAAAAACAATCCACCACGGACGCGATCAAAAGATATTTGGCGCCGATGGAAGTATTTCTTGATAATCTGGGCGGTTTGCGTTCTCAGCGCGGACTAAGAGCTTCTTTGTTCGGTCGCAGTGATCATTTTTCTTTTGAAATCGTGAGGCAAAGAGACGGAATCATTTATTTCTATGTGGCCGTGCCAAGATATCTCCAGCAATTTTTGGAAGAACAACTTCATGCCCAATATCCGGAAGCGCAGATTGCAGAAGTTGATGACTATAATATTTTTTCTTCCAAGTGCGCGATTTTAAGCACGATTTTAAAATTATACAAAAATCAAATTTTGCCCATAAGGACTTACGACCAATTCAGCATTGACCCGCTTAACGCCATAACCAACTCTCTTTCCAAAATAGAGGAAGGGGATGCGGCGGTTATTCAGTTCGTGATCAGGTCAGCCAAGGGCGAATGGCATCGCTTGGGCGCTAAAGTTGCTTCTGTTATGCAGCAAAACAAAAGCTTCAAACAGGCGTTCGCCGAAGCCAAGCCTAAGGGATTGTTCGGTACTTTGTTTTCCGCCGTTCCCAAAGACAACAAAACCCCGTTGGAGAAAAAGATTTATCAGCTTTCACCTATGGAACTCGAAACCATCAAAGCCCTGGAAAGAAAAACCAGTAAGGCCGGTTTTGATACGAATATCAGGGTTATCGTTTCAGCCACTCAAAAAGATAAAGCCAAATTATATCTTGATAATATTATAAACGCCTTTTCCCAATATATCGGTTACGAATACAGCAACGGATTTAAGGCGACCACAACCAATCCGGAAAAAGAAGCGCGTAATTTAATTTATCGCGTGTTCAGTGATTCAAATTCTTTTGTTTTAAATACTGAAGAGCTGGCGAGCGTTTTTCATCTGCCTACGCCTTACACGGAAACTCCGCGCATAAAATGGCTGTCCGCCAAAACCTCGGCCGCGCCGATTGATATCTCTAACGAGGGCATTATTTTAGGCAGAAACGTTTATCGCGGACAAGAAACCGTTATTAAGTTGGATCGCGAAGCGAGACGAAGGCATTTGTACATCATCGGTCAAACCGGTACCGGTAAATCTACTTTCTTGCAGCATTTGGCCAAGCAAGATATTAAAAACGGAGACGGCGTGTGCATTATTGATCCGCACGGCGAATTAGTCGAAGACGTTTTGGCGAACATTCCCGCCAATCGCACGAATGATGTTATTTATTTCAATCCCGCGGATATGGAGCGCCCCTTGGGTTTAAACTTGTTGGAATACGATCCGCGTTATCCTGAACAAAAAACTTTCGTTATCAACGAAATGATTAATATTTTTGACAAGCTTTACGATTTGCGTTCTACTGGCGGTCCGATGTTCGAGCAATATATGCGTAACGCTATGTTGTTGATTATGGATCATCCTGAATCCGGCTCCACGCTTTTGGAAATTTCTAGGGTTTTGACTGATTTAGAATTCAGAAAATACAAACTTCAAAATTGTACTAACCAGGTTGTGCATGATTTTTGGGTGAAAGAAGCGGAAAAGACCGGAGGAGAAGCGTCATTGGCTAATATGGTTCCTTACATCACTTCAAAACTTACGCAGTTTATTTCCAACGACATAATGCGGCCGATTATATCTCAACAAAAGAGCTCGCTCAACTTCCGGGAAATAATGGATCAAAAGAAAATTTTGCTTTTGAATTTGTCCAAAGGCGCCATCGGCGATATGAACGCTTATCTTTTAGGTATGGTTTTGGTGGGTAAAATATGGGCCGCGGCTTTGTCGCGCGCCGACATACCTATGGAAAATCGCCACGACTTTTATCTTTATATTGACGAATTCCAGAACTTCACCACCGATACTATCGCCACTATTTTATCGGAAGCCAGAAAATATCGCTTGGCTCTTAATATCGGCCATCAATATATCGGTCAACTAGTCAAGAGCGGTGATGCTCATATTCGCGACGCGGTCTTCGGCAACGTGGGCAATCAGGTTGCTTTTCGCATCGGTCCGGAAGACGCGGAATTCATGGAAAAACAATTCGCTCCTGTTTTCACTTCGCGCGATTTAATCAATATAGACAACTTCAACGCTTATCTGAAAATCATCGTTGACGGTCAAGTCTCGCGTCCGTTTAATATGGAAATTTATCGTCACTGGAAGCCGTGGACTCCGCAATGGGAACAATATTTTGGTCTTAAGAAAGATGAAAAATTAATAAGTTCCATTAAAGAATTTTCACGGTTAAATTACGGACAGGACAGGAGAATTGTGGAAGAAGAAATTATGAATCGTTCCCGCGTTAAAAAACTCGCTCCTGTTATCAGCGATGACGAAGACGAAAGCACCGACGAGGAAGAAAATATTAAATAATTACAGATTACTTATGATGCCAATTTTTGGAAGAGAAAAAATCTTACCCGTTGGTTTGGGCAAAGAAGCCGAATCAAAAGAAACTTTGCCGGCCATTGAAGTGGCCAACGAAGTGAGTTGGGTTAATCCGGCTTTTCCCGAAGCGCCTTTTGATTTGAAAAAAGGAAAGTCAACGGACTTGGGTCTTTTTCTCACTCCGCAACCGAAAGAAGGTAGTTTTTCCTTGGGGGTAAGCTCGGAACATGGCAGATCGGCTTTGCTGGGACAGGTGATTTTTAAAGACAAAGAAGGGCGGTTTTACAGAGATATTGATTTAAAAGGAATCGGTCATGTTGGAGGTTGCGTAGGTAAATTAAAAGTAAATCCCGTTGATTTTGACCATTGTTCAAGTGAAAGAATTAGTGGCATTTTAGACGAAGGCTATGTTTTAAGCGCGGTTGAAATGTCCGAAAAGTTTTTGAAAGCAGGCATCAGGACTGAACGTTATCTAGCCATAATCGAATTAAAAGAAATTGTTGATGATAAAGGAGAAAAAGTCTCAATCGCGGAAATCAAAAAAGAGAAAGCGATGCCTAAAGATGTCGTGCCGGTCGTGGGTGTCAGGGCTTTTGGGACCAAGCATAGAATTGTTGATGTTAACGAAAATCCTGAGATTGACGAAAATTCCCTTGAAGATGCCCGAAGAATGGTTGCCCAGGAACTGGGAATCAACGAAAAAGATTTTTCCATGGAGGATTATTTAAAATGGTTCGCTAAAACATTAGGCAAGAATGTCGGTTTAATGCACAAAAATAAATGGTGTCATAAATATCTTTCAACCCATAATATAACTTTGGATTGCCGAATTATTGATCTTGATTCAGTCGAGAGTTACCGCTCTATGAAAGAAGAAAATAGATTAAAAATAATGCATGGAGATTGCACTTCTGCGGTGAATAGCTTGGCTATGTTGGAATTCAGGGCGAATATTGATATTAGAAACAGGGGTTCTTTTAAAGAAATCTTTAAAAGAGCTTATAATAAAGCTTTGGGCGACAAAGCTATACTTCATATCTCCTAATCTATATCTATGTCCACCATCTATCGCAAATATCGGCCGAGAAATTTTTTTGAAGTGATCGGACAAGAACACATCAAAAAAACCCTGCAAAACGAAATTGAGCACGGGCAAATTAGCCATGCCTATCTTTTTAGCGGGCCGCGCGGCACCGGCAAAACCACGGTGGCGAGAATTTTCGCCAAAGCCATTAATTGCGAAAATCGCAAAGACAGCGAGCCTTGCAATAAGTGTCCTATCTGCGAAGAAATAAGCGCGAACCGCAGTTTTGACATTATTGAAATTGACGCGGCCTCCAACCGCGGCATTGATGAAATTAGGGAATTAAGGGATTTTGTGCGTTTTACGCCCAATCATTTAAAATATAAAGTGTTCGTGATTGACGAAGTGCATATGTTAACCACCGAGGCTTTTAACGCCTTGCTTAAAACTTTGGAAGAGCCGCCTTCTTATGCTGTTTTTATTTTAGCCACTACGGAAATCCACAAAGTGCCGGAAACGATTATTTCCCGCTGCCAGCGTTTTGATTTCGTTAAAGTTCCTTTTAACCAAATTTTGGAGCGCTTGAAAATTATTATTAAAAAAGAGGGGATAGAGGTTGATGAAGAAGTTTTAAAATCCATAGTCTATCGCTCCGAGGGCTGCGTGCGCGACTCGGAAAGCTTGTTGGCCCAGGTTCTCTCTTTAGACAGCAAACATATTACCTTGGAAGAAGCGTCGCTTGTGCTTCCCAAAACACAACTGGCAACCGTTTTGCAGTTTATCTCGCTTCTCTTGAAAAAAGACACGAAATCCGCTATTCTTTTCGCTAATGATTTGGTTGACGGCGGTTTGGACCTTAAGCAATTTATTTTCGACACGATTGAAATTTTGCGAAAAACATTGCTCTTAAAAAGCGGAATTAATGACGAAAAAGTTTTTTGGGAAATAGACAAAGAAAATCAGGATAAATTGAATACTCTTATTAAAGATGTTGAACTGCTTGATTTGGTTAGTATGATTAAGGAATTTATCGCCATTCAATCCACGAGCGAATTTAGCGAAATACCGCAATTGCCACTCGAGCTCGCGATCATCAAAATTTGTACTCGTTAACCGTTCTTGAAAATTTATGGAAAAAGGAAAAAATACAACTGTTTCCATTTTGGAAACAGTTCAAGCACGAGGCTCTTTGTATTATCTACGTTTTAGTTTTTGTTGCGGGATCGTCTAATGGTAGGACACATGCCTCTGGAGCATGTTATCTTGGTTCGAATCCAAGTCCCGCAGTTTTGCCCAAAAATAATATCAACTCCCGCGGTATTTCTACCGCCGCATCCACCTTGCATTTATTTTGAATATGATGTACAATTTAAACTGGTAATACCCATATATGGGTATTATTGGTTCAAACTTTGATAATATTATATGGAAAAAGACTATTTATTAGATTTGATGAGATCAAAAAATACCATCTTTACCACGAAAGATGTTTCTTTGCTTTGGAATGAATCCAATGTTGATTTTGTAAGAAAGAAAATTTTTCGTTATTTAAAGTCTGGGAAAATGTATTCGGTTCGCAAGGGTATTTACGCTAAAGATAAAAATTACGAAAAATACGAGTTGGCGACTAAAATTTTTACTCCCTCGTATGTCAGTTTTGAAACAGTGCTCGCTAAAGCCGGAATTATTTTTCAATTCTACGGTCAGATTTTTGTCGCGTCATATCTTACCAGAGAATTAACAATTGGCGGCCGAACCTATTCGTTCAAAAAAATTAAAGACCCTGTTCTCACCAATCGAACCGGAATCGAAGTCAAAGACAATTATTTTATTGCCTCTCCCGAAAGAGCTTTTTTGGATGTTGTCTATTTGAACAAAGAATATCATTTCGATAATCTTTCAAATATTAATTGGAACAAAGTCTCGGAAATTTTGCCTATTTACGGAGGCAATAAAAGAATGGGAGTAAAAATTAAAAAATACAGGGAAGCAACCCAAAAAGGACTTAATTAAACTATGTTAAATATCGAAAAGCACAAAAACATTCTCATCAGAATTCTAAAAGATATTTATACCGATAATACGCTCGGACCGCTTTTGGGTTTCAAGGGCGGAACAGCGGCTCTTTTGTTTTACGAACTTAATAGATTTTCTGTCGACCTTGACTTCGATTTGCTTAATCCGGAGAAGGAGGATTATGTTTTTGAAAAAGTCGGCAAAATAATTTCAGCTTACGGAAAAATAAAAAATCAGAACAAAAAACATTATACTTTGTTCTATGAGCTGTCTTATTCCGACGCCGATCAGAACATTAAAGTAGAGATCAATCGTCGGAATTTTGGGTCAAAATACGAAGTGATGAATTATTTCGGTATTTCAATGAAAGTGATGGTTAAAGAGGATATGTTCGCGAATAAACTGGCGGCTTTGTACGAACGCGCGGAAAGAACCAACCGCGACATTTACGATGTTTGGTTTTTCCTGCAAAATAATTGGCCGATCAACAAAGAGCTGGTTGAAAAGAGAATTGGTCTCTCGTTTAAAGAGTGTCTATCAAAATGCATAGTAAAATTAGAAAAGGTGGCAAATAGATCGATTTTGG
>Ga0265296_1003563_pt1 | contig 14306 bp, 11 predicted proteins | sample MunlanPumphouse1_FD_189073 | JGI IMG/M metagenome (GOLD analysis project Ga0265296, IMG submission 189073) | Groundwater microbial communities from a municipal landfill in Southern Ontario, Canada - Pumphouse #1 | ecosystem: Environmental > Aquatic > Deep subsurface > Groundwater | place... | reverse complement strand
TCATGGACTGATCCCAATGCTATATATCTCGCTATGAAAGGCGGCTCACCCTCTGTGAATCATGGACACATGGATGTCGGATCATTCATAATGGAAGCTAATGGTGTAAGATGGGCAATGGATTTTGGTATGCAGGATTATAACTCTCTCGAAACGGCCGGAGTGAGTCTCTGGGGTATGGCACAAACCTCTCAGCGCTGGGAGGTTTTCAGATATAATAACTTCGTGCATAATACACTAACAGTTAATAATCAATTTCAGGTTGTCGGAGGATATGCAGCAATAACAAGCCATTCTGATATGCCCTCAATGATGAATGCCATTACTGATATTACATCAGTCTATAAAGGGTATCTCGAGAAAGCAACACGAGGTATTGCAATCATTGACAATCAATATGTTACAGTACGCGATGAAATTGAGACTACCGGGACAGAGACTGTTATCCGCTGGAATCTTTTAACTTCTGCTGAAGTCAGTATAACAGGTAACAATACTGCAGTTCTGACGAAGAACGGGAAAAAACTTACTATTAAGGTTATGGAACCAGCCGTTATCACAATGAAAACCTGGAGTACAGTACCGACACACAGTTATGATGCCGCTAATCCTGGTACTATTATGGTTGGCTTTGAAGCGACAATTCCGGCAAACTCAAAGGCTGCATTAACGGTTCTTCTCCTACCCGATGGTGCTACAGAAAACGTTTCTGTGACGGGAAAAAAACTTGATAGCTGGCCCAAAACAACCTGGGGCTCAGCTCTGTGCGAAATGGTTGGATCTGAGAGATTTAAACTTCTCTACGATATTTACCACATGCAGATAATGGAAGGAAACGTTATCGACACAATAAAAAAATATGGTACGTACATAGGCCACATTCACACAGGCGGTGTACCGGGAAGAAATGAACTTGACGAAACCCAGGAACTCAACTATCCCGCAATTATGAGTGCTCTTGTAAAAACAGGTTATAAAGGATTTGTTGGTCAGGAATTTGTACCAAAACAAAAAGACAAACTGGAGTCATTACGGAAGTGCATTCAGATTTGTGACGTATAGGATGAAAGTACACTTCATTGCCATTGGTGGGGCAGTAATGCATAACCTGGCAATAGCTCTTCATAAAAAGGGATATATCGTAACAGGTTCAGATGATGAGATATTTGAACCTTCAAGGTCGAGACTAGCTAAGTATGGGCTTCTTCCAGAAAAGTTCGGATGGGATCCCGGCAAGATATCTGCTGATATCGACGCTGTTATCCTGGGAATGCATGCAAAATCTGATAATCCGGAACTCATAAAAGCACGCGAGCTCGGAATAAAAATCATGTCGTTCCCTGAATATCTTTACGAACAGACAAAAGACAAAAAACGTATCGTCGTTGCTGGCAGTCATGGCAAAACCACAACCACTGCAATGATAATGCATGTTTTCAGATTTCTGGGAATAAAATTCGATTATATGGTCGGGTCGTTGATTGATGGATTTGAGACGATGGTAGGGTTATCTGATGACGCTGAGATTGCTGTTTTTGAAGGTGATGAATATCTCACATCAGCTCTTGATAAGAGACCAAAGTTTCATCTTTATATGCCTGATATTGCAATACTTAATGGTATTGCATGGGACCACATGAACGTATTCCCGACTTTTGAAAACTACATCGATCAATTTAAGATTTTCGCCGGAAAAATATCTGATGGAGGTTCTCTTATTTACTTTGATGGTGATGCTGAGGTTAAGAAAATTGCCCTGGCTTCGGGGGATAATATCAGAAAGTTACCTTATAAGGTTCATGGTTATTTTCAGAATAAGACCGGATTCTATGCGGCTACCCATAACCGGGTTGTGCCGGTAAAGATATTTGGAGAACATAACATGCAAAACCTTTCTGCGGCCAGGGAGGCTTGTCTTGCTGCCGGTGTTACGGAAGATGATTTTTATGAAGCTATAAAGAGCTTTGAAGGTACATCAAAGAGACTGCAGAAACTGAAAGAGAATGAAAATGGTGTGGTTTATCTCGATTTCGCACATTCCCCATCAAAGGTAAAAGCCACTGTGGATGCGATTGCTTCAAGGTATCCGGGAAGAGAGATTATTGCATGTCTCGAGCTGCATACCTACTCAAGCCTGAATAATGACTTCCTGCCTCTTTATGAGGAAACTCTTGCAAATGCTACGGTTGCATTTGTTTATTTTAACCCTCATGCTCTTGAATTAAAGAAGCTGAAGTTTCTTTCCAAAGAAGCTGTAAATAAGGCTTTTGACAGTGCAAATATCAGAGTATATGACAACTCTGATGAACTGTTTTCTTTTATAAAAGCCCAAAATTATTTATGCCCGGTTTATCTTTTTATGAGCTCAGGAGATTTTAATGGTTATGACATTACCCGGTTAGTAGAATAATAAACCCTTTTTAATCAGACATTTTTTAGGTCAAAATATTTTGCAGATCAAAAAAAACATCCTTTCTTTGCATCCGCATTTTAAAGTTCTTTGCACGGTCCATTCGTCTAGTGGTTAGGACGTCAGGTTTTCATCCTGTTAACAGGGGTTCGATTCCCCTATGGACTACAATTTTAAAGAGTTTGAAGATAATTTATTTATAATTATGGCAAATCATAAATCGTCAGAAAAAAGGATCAGGCAGATCGAAGTAAGGAAAGAGGCCAACAAGTATTATGCAAAAACAACACGTAATGCTCTTAAGACACTTCGTGGAACAACCAACAAGGAAGAGGCCGGAGTTCTGCTTCCAAAAATAACCTCTATGCTCGACAGGCTGGCTAAGAAGAATATTATTCACAAGAAGAAGGCTTCCAATCTGAAGTCGTCTCTTGTAAAGCATGTAAACAGCTTATAATATCATTCTATCATATATCAGGAGGCAGTATCGTTATGGTACGGCCTTTTTTTTATTTTAAGGCACACGACTCACGACACAGGGTTAAAGAACTTTTTCCGTGCGTCTTGCGTCGTGTGTCCTGCGTCAATTTTTTTTTTGCCATTTATCCGGTTTTTATTATCTTGCATATGCATTTCAAATTTTTCGCTGCATGTCTCTTAAAATTACTGACTGGGCTGTTGAAGACAGACCCAGGGAAAAGCTCATTCAGAAGGGTACTTCCAGTCTGAGCGATGCCGAATTGCTGGCAATCCTGATCAGTTCGGGAACAAAGCAAAAATCGGCAGTTGATCTTGGCCGTGAATTATTAGGTATTGTAAACAATAACCTGAATAGTCTTGGCAAGCTTACAATAGCTGACCTCAGGAAGTTACATGGTATCGGCCCTGCAAGGGCTGTAACAATTGCCGCAGCACTGGAATTAGGCCGGAGGCGGAAACTGTCTGAAGTTCCTGAGGTACCTCAGATCAAATGCTCAAAAGATGTCGCTGACATTTTTCAGCCACTGCTCTCCGACCTGTTGCATGAAGAATTCTGGATACTATTCCTCAACAGGTCTAACAAAGTGATTAACAGGATGAAACTGAGTCAGGGGGGAATAAGCGGGACTGTTACCGATGTACGTATTGTGATGAAAACAGCAATAGAATATCTCGCTTCGGGTATCATTGTATGCCATAATCATCCATCAGGGAATCTTAATCCGAGTGAATCGGATACAAAAATAACTCAGAAAATAAAAGAGGCCGGTAACCTGATGGATATTCAGCTGCTCGATCATCTGATAATCTCTGATAAAGATTACTACAGTTTTGCGGATAATGGGTTACTATAAATAACACTCCTCTGGCTGCTGACGCAGCCATCTCCCCTAAAGGGACTTTTGGTTTGGGGAGGGATACCCCTCTGTCAGCTTCGCTGACATTTTCCCTAAGAGGGGTTCTGTTTCCGGGAGAGAAACCCCTCTGTCCCGCCGAAGCGGGACATCTCCCCCAGGGGGAGAAGATTCGGTTCTATTTAGTTGAATTACACTTATATGCAGAAATATTTCCCCCCTTGGGGGGAATTAAAAGGGGGTGATTCTCACGAAAATGAAGCCCGCTTGGAGGGAATAAAAAGGGGGTCAAATAATAAAAATCTGAGGCTATTTATTTGTATATTTTCACCTTACTTGTGTCCTTACACGATTTAAGCAGAGAAACAAACGTCTTATTTAAAACCGGATGAACCAATTCAGGCTCAATCTCGCATAACGGAACCAACACAAACTTCCTCTCATGCATCATCGGATGAGGAATTTTGAGACTTTTTTCATCAATCACCATACCTTCATAAAGAAGGATATCGATATCTATCACCCTTGATGAGTATTGTTTTTCACCTCTGACTCTGCCCAATAGTGATTCGACCATCAGAATTCTTTCCAGTAATCCGGCGGGGATCAGCTTCGTTTCAACTTTCACAACCATATTAAGAAATTCATCCCCGGACTGAAAACCCCAGGGTTCAGTTTCATAAACAGATGAAGATTTCAATATCGGACCGATATGTTCCTCAATCCTGGCAACTGTCTCTTTTAAGTTGTTTTCCCTGTTTCCAAGGTTTGTTCCAATACCAAGAAAAACTATATTCATAATCATATCAATCTCTTATCAAAAGTATTAAATACATACGTACCTTTATAAATTCATTTTGTTTTTATATATTTAAAATCCATTTAATTAAAGCGCTCAAAAGATGAAAAACTTCCTTAAATACACTCTTGCAACCATTACAGGGATAATAATCGCATCAATTCTCTTCTTTATTACAATGATTGCAAGTATCAGTGCGCTTGTAGCATCGGGTGACAAACCCGCTTCAATAAGTGACAATTCCATCCTGGTTCTGAAAGCCGGAGTCATAATCCCTGACAGGGGGAATCAGAATCCACTTGCCGGGATTGACCTGTTTAATATGACATTTACTCCTGCTCCCGGATTGAACGAAATTCTGCAAAACATTGAAAAAGCATCCACCGATAGCAAGATCAAGGGAATTTTGATTGAAAACGGACTTCTTCCTTCAGGCTGGGCAACAATGGGGGAGATAAGGAATGCTCTTGAAAAATTCAGGATGAACGGGAAATTTGTCATCTCCTATTCCGACTATGTCCTGACACAGGAGTGCTATTATTTGTCGACTGCTGCCGATAAGATCTATATTAATCCGGGATCGATGGTAAATTTCAAGGGTTTAAGCAGCGATATTATGTTTTATAAAAAAGCGCTGGAAAAGCTTGGAGTGGAAGTCCAGGTAACTCGTCATGGTAAGTTTAAAGGAGCCGTCGAACCTTTTATTCTGGATAAATTAAGTGAAGAAAATAAGGCTCAGATAAAAGATTACGCAGGATCGATATGGGAACATGTTATCAAATCCATCTCTGAATCTCGAAATATCCCTGCTGATCAGCTTAATCTGCTTGCTGATAGACTGACCGGGAACATCGCAGCTAATGCCCTCGATAATAAACTTGTTGACGGACTGATGTTTCGCGATGCATTAATTGATACACTTAAAGCCCTGTCGGGAATTAGCACAGATAAAGATCTCAACCTGGTATCGATGATCAAATACAGTAAAGTCCCGGATCCTAACAAAACTATTTCTGTAAAAAACAGGATAGCTGTTGTTTACGCATCGGGAACTATTGTTATAGGTAAGGGAAACGAAAAAAATATCGGGGGAAATCATTATGCTGATGTGATCAGGAAAGTCAGGCTCGACTCATCAGTAAAAGCAATTGTTTTAAGGGTCAACTCACCTGGAGGTAATGCAATTGCTTCAGATATTATATGGCGTGAACTGGAACTTGCTGCGAAAGCTAAACCTGTGGTGATCTCGATGGGAAATTATGCTGCCTCAGGAGGATATTTCATCTCTGCTCCTGCTACAAAAATTTATGCTAATCCGACAACTATTACAGGATCAATCGGCGTATTCGGTCTGATACCAAATGCCGGAAAACTTCTGGAACAAAAACTTGGACTTTCGACAGAAATTGTTAATACAAATAAAAATTCAGATTTCCCCTCGATATACAGGCCTATGAATATTTATGAAAAAGAGGTAATGCAGATGAGTATTGAAAAGGTGTACAGCGATTTCGTCGGTAAAGTTGCATCAGGACGGAAGATGACCACTGAATCGGTTGACAGCATCGGACAAGGCAGGGTGTGGAGCGGAACCAGCGCTCAGAAAATTGGTCTTGTTGATGAAATCGGAGGACTCAAAGCTGCCATTAAAGGTGCTGCAGATCTGGCAGGTGTTGATTCCTGGTCAGTAAGAGAACTGCCTGTAATTGAGGACCCTTATATCAGGTTGCTCTCACAACTTAGCGGAGAGTTAAGGATGAGTATCTTAAAAAGAGAACTGGGTGAATCGGTTAAATATTATAATATTATACAGGAAATCAAAGACCTGTCAGGGATACAGGCACGGTTGCCATATTTTATTGAGATCCATTAATATATGGGAAAAAACAAGAATATTTTCCTCTATCCGGTTTCTCTCATTTACGGGCTGATCACCGGTATCAGGAATTTTTTGTACAATACCGGTATTCTCCCATCTGTGGAGTTCCATCTTCCTGTTATTTGTGTCGGAAATATAACTGTAGGAGGAACCGGCAAAACCCCACATGCTGAATACCTTATAGGATTGCTCAGGGAAAACTTCACGGTGGCCACCCTCAGCAGAGGATATAAAAGAAAAACCCGGGATTTCAGAATCGCTTCATCATCATCTTTTGTCAGCGATATTGGTGATGAGCCTATGCAGATATTCCGGAAGTTTCCTGATGTTCTGGTGACAGTTGACATAAACCGGGTTCATGGGGTAAACAAGATTCTGGAGGGAAATCCTGAAACGGAAGTAATAATTCTGGATGACGGCTTCCAGCACAGAAGAATTACACCCGGATTTTCAATACTGCTTTCCGACTTTGAAAGGCTGATTGTGAGAGACCATATGATGCCTTATGGGAACCTAAGGGAAAGCATCGGAAACAAGAGAAGAGCCGATATCATTCTGATTACCAAATCTCCTGAAAATATTAGTCCTATCCAAAGAAGACTTATTTTAAAAGAGGTCGACATATCTCCTTATCAGAATCTTTATTTTACGTCACTTACATATAAAGCTCCCCTGCCTGTATTTGACAACAAAGATCCGGTAGAAACTCATTTAGACTTTTCACAATGTGAAAACTGTGGAATTGTTCTCATCACGGGAATAGCTAATCCTCTTCCACTTAAAGAGTATCTTCAGAATACTACCGGGGAGATAATCCATCTATCATTCCCCGACCATTACAATTTTAATGAAAAGGATATAATTAGTATTTCCTCAGCTTATATGGATCTTAAGTCCCCGGTAAAGTATCTGATTACAACAGAAAAGGATGCTATAAGGTTGCGGGAATTTACTAATATTGCAGAACCGATCAGATCGGCATTTTTTTACATTCCTATAGGAATACATTTTTTGAATGACGACAAGGATGAGTTTGATAATCTGATAGTTGATTATGTTAGAAAAAATAAACCAAACGACAGAGTTTCTGAAGGCTAAAGGGATAATTAACCCTGATGCGGGTATTATTCTTGGTACCGGACTTGGCGGACTTACTGCAAAAATTGAAAACCGGATTGAGATAGATTATAGAGATATCCCCAACTTTCCTGTTGCTACAGTTGAAGGTCATGCCGGCAAGCTGATTTATGGTGATTTCGGCAGGAAAAAAATCGTTGCCATGAAGGGGAGATTCCATTATTATGAAGGTTTTGAACCCGAACAGGTTGCATTACCGGTAAGGGTTCTAAAGTATCTCGGTATAAGCTGTCTTTTTCTTTCAAATGCTGCAGGAGGGGTCAATCCCTCATTTCAGATAGGTGATATAATGATAATAACTGATCATATTAACCTGCTGCCAAATCCACTGGTTGGTCCGAATGATGATCGTATAGGTGCCCGTTTCCCCGATATGGGTGAAGCATACGATAAGTACCTTATTAAGAAAGCATTACTTATCGCTCAGGAACATAATATAAGGATACATAAAGGTGTCTATCTCTCTACCAGTGGTCCCACTTTTGAAACACCAGCCGAATACAAATATTTCAGGATAATCGGTGCCGATGCAGTGGGAATGTCAACGGCTCCTGAGGTTATAATTGCACGCCACATGAACCTGCCATGTTTTGCAGTCAGTGTAATTACTGATCTGGGTGTTGAAGGAAAAATTGAATATACAACACACGAATCAGTTCAGAACGAGGCTGCCAAGACCGAAGCCCGCATGACAACTATTATGACTGAGATGATTTCGTCTTTGCAATAATTCCGGAATAATTTATCTTAAAACCGTGCATACTCTTTTCCACTTGTCTGTTTTGCCGGTATCGTCATAAAGAGTTATGAAAACAATGTAAATTCCGGTATTAACAGGAGAGCCGTCATCTGCGGTTCCATCCCAGGTTACCGATGCTTCAGGCCCTGCTAACATATTTGTTGCAATCTTCTTAACATAGTTTCCGGTTTCATCAAAAACCATCACTGAAATAACATTACCATTCCCGGTCAGGCTGAACTGGATCATAAGAAAATCTTCATACCCATCATTATCGGGAGTTATTTTCGATGATGAAAAAACCACTTTGTCAGAAGTTGTGGGCAATTCAACAAATACTGAATTCGGAGCACCGGGGGTGCCCCATCCCGCACTCTCCGATGCAGAATGCCAGTTAATAGCTTCCTCAGATTTATTCTCCGGACGGATCTTTTCAAGTGCAACGCCTTCATATCCCGACAGAAGGGAATAGTGCATTTTTTCATTGTAGAAAACCTCATCAATCCTGTCCAGTTCCCTGTTATAAAGGATCAGGTGCCCTTTATTATCAGACATTGAGGGAAGAGATCCGATCTCAAAGAGATATTCAGGCTCTGAGGAGAAATATCTGCTGGAAATTTTTTCCTTGTCAGTAGTAATGGCATAATATGAACCGGGCATTATACACCTCTTAACATCAGAGATCATTGTAATTACAGAAGTATCACCCGTGGCATCATTAACAGAAACAAGCTGAAGTCGTGAGGCATCGACAACTTTCCCGGAACAGTTAAATAACTCAATATAATCCGGATCACCGGGCAATGGATTAAAAAGAAGCTCGTTAAACAGTATATCTCCTGGTTCAGGTGGCTCAGGTAATCCAAATTTAAAACTTTCACTCTGCATCCCGTTTCCTGCAAAATCTTTTATTCCGGCTGAAATATCAAGTTGATAAAGCTCTCCCCTGAGAAGTGGATCAGCTACTTTAATCGAGAACTCACGAAGAAGCGGGTCGGTCGGATAAAGATCAATAATTCCCTTCCCCCCGATCTTAATGCTTTTAATCTTTTCGGAAAGGTTAAAGACCGGCTCAGAAAATCTGACAGTAATATTAATGCTGTCATCAGGAAACACATTCTGAATTCCGTAAAATGAAATATCCGGATTGCTGTGCGATACAGAATTGACCGATCCCGGGGTACCACCTTTCCGCGATGAAGATGTGATCCAGTTCCCTTCCTGAAAAAAGGGGAAATGTGTATCTATCATCTCAAGCGACCAGCCACCTCCGGATTTTAATTCATCGCTGTACCAGTCTGAAGAATATTCCACGCCATGGATCAGATTGCCCGAACTGTCGGACAGGCACAAGATTCTCCCTCCATCGGTCAGCGTGGGAAATTGCTTCAATCCTGTCACTCTTCCGTATTTTGTAAAAAATGAAGTATCCTGTATTAAACATATTATTATGATATCTGAAGGATTGATAATAATCTCAGGGAAAAGCGCATTCTGACCTTCAGATGAGAGTTTCCAGTATGCCAGGTTGAATGAATATTCTGTTCTGTTGGTTATTTCAAGATATTCTTTCCCGGGAAGAGAGACCTCAGGCGACGGATCAGCCATAATTTCTGAGATTATCACATCTCCCGCCACCGCCCACACAGGGGTAAATGGCACTTGAATATTTGCGGTACAATTTCCAGACTTATCACACAATTTATTGATTGTCAATGTGTTTAATGATTTGTTAATGAGCGTATCAGCAAATACAATTTTATAGGTTAATTCCTTTTTCTTTGCAATGTATATAGATCGGTTTTTTCCTGCATTTAATGAAAAATTTCCCGGCAACATCAATTCGTTTGCAGGTTCTTCATTAAAAGTAATTTCTACTGCATTCTTTCCTGACACTTCACATCCGGTGACGACAGGCGCTTCATTATCTTCATAGAAATTACCTTCAATACTTATATCATCGATCCATAGAAGCCGGTCGCGGGTGGATGAGTATCTGTAATATACTCCAAACCAGCCCGGACTAAATAATTCACTGTTGGCACCTGATGCTGCACTTATAAGATTCCCATTCAACCGGTAAACTGAAACAGACCAATTTCCTTCCTGTGATCTTTCAACTATAATTTTCACAGCATAGGTTATCCCGATTGCGGTCTGCCAGTTTATCCTGCAATTTATTACAGTTGTTAATACATTGCCTTTTACTTTCCAGAGACGGAGAGTGTCATCATATCCGGTCAGGTTAACACCAAGGGCAAAGCCATTGGTACCGCCTTCTGCTGACATAGTCGCAGGTTCAGTATCGGACAACAGAAATACCGACCAGTTATTTGATGATGAAGGATCATAACCATGCCTGATAAGAAAAGTCCACCTGGTCAAGCCCTGTGACGGATGCAGATTTTTAATCGGGATTCCGATCCTGTCAGTGCCAGCATCGGGGTTATCGAATACATGATGTAATGAAAATCTTCCTGAAATACTTCCTGATGAATCAGCTTTCCACCTTCCATCAATGTTTTGTACCCAGTTATTAATATTCCCGGATTCAAAATTTTCAATAATCTGGCCAAATGCCGTAAAAGGCATTAATAAAGCCAGTAAAATAACTTTTTTCATGCAGCGCGACGAATTGAAAAAAAAGTTAATTTTGACCGTTTTTAATGTCAAAGTAAATTTAAATAATAATTTTAATTATTCCAAACAATTAACTATGAACCCCACATGTTTTCAAGAACAAACACGGATAAATGGAATTCAATCAACATGGGGGCTCCATCATACCTTTAAAATCAAAATTATATTATGATGAAAACAGCTGTTGTAGGAGCCACCGGGATGGTTGGCCGGACAATGATGAAGGTGCTTGAGGAAAGAAATTTCCCTATATCACAACTGATCCCTGCCGCTTCTGAGCGGTCGGTAGGTAAAGAGGTAATCTTTAAGGGGAAGGCCGTTAAGGTAGTAAGTGTTATGGAAGCGGTTGAAGCCAGACCTGAATTTGCAATTTTTTCTGCAGGTGCATCAACATCAAAGGAATGGGCCCCGGTTTTTGCAAAAAACGGAACTGTTGTAATTGACAATTCTTCGTACTGGCGCATGAATAAAAACATCCCTTTAATTGTTCCTGAGATCAATAGTCATATTTTAAAAAAGGGTGACCGGATAATTGCTAATCCAAACTGTTCGACGATACAGATGGTTATGGCATTGGCGCCACTTCACAGAAAATATAAAATTAAGCGCCTTGTTGTTGCAACATATCAATCGGTGACCGGTACAGGTGTAAAAGCTGTTGCCCAGATGGAGAATGAAAGACTTGGAATCAAGGGAGAGATGGCTTATGCTCACCCTATTGACAAAAACTGCTTTCCCCACGGAGGATCTTTTCAGCCCGACGGATATACAACAGAAGAGCAGAAACTGATTGATGAAACCCGTAAAATACTTGAAGATCAGACTATCCAGGTTACTGCTACAGTAGTAAGAATCCCGGTGATTGGAGGACATTCGGAAGCTGTAAATATTGAGTTTGAGAAGGATTTCAATATTGATGATGTCAGGCAGCTTATCGGTCGGTTTCCAGGGGTTATTGTCTATGATAATCCCTCAGAAAACAAATATCCTATGCCAATCATGGCACATAACAGGGATGAGGTTTTTGTGGGAAGGATCAGAAGGGACCTGTCGAAAGAAAAATGTCTGAATATATGGATCGTTTCAGATAATATCAGAAAAGGCGCTGCAACCAACGCAGTGCAGATAGCTGAATATATGGCTGCAAATAAATTATATTAACTCCCCATCCCCCACTGAATCCACCTCATCTCCCTGCCCCCTTCTCCCAGGGGAGAAGGGGGTAACTAATTGATATTCTCTGGCTTAACCCCTCTCCCTTGGGAGAGGGGTTGGGATGAGGTAGATTTCAAAAGGTAGGCTGGGGGAGTAAATCTACTCATCAGGAAGCAGGGGGGTATCGTATAGAAAGTTGTTGAAAGGATACCTTTTAATATGTATCTTCTTTACCTCTTCATAAAGAAGCTTGCGAAGCTCGTCAACGTTTTCTTTAGTCTTTGCTGAGATGAAAACAGTTCTGTGATTCTTATCGGAAGCCATCCAGGTCTTCTTCAGGTCGGACAGAGAATAGTTTTCCTTTCGTACAGGAGTAAGATCATCTTCATCCTTTAAGGTATAGGAAAATGCATCAATTTTATTAAAAATTATTATTGAAGGTTTACCGGAAGATCCAAGCTCCTTAAGAGTTTCGTTGACCACCTTAATCTGTTCTTCAAAGTTTGGATGAGAAATATCGACAATGTGGACAAGCAGGTCTGATTCTCTGACCTCATCAAGAGTTGATTTGAATGACTCAACCAGATCGTGTGGGAGTTTTCGGATAAATCCGACTGTATCGGAAAGCAGGAAAGGAAGGTTCCTGATAACAACTTTCCGTACTGTTGTATCGAGAGTTGCAAAAAGCTTATTTTCAGCAAAAACATCCGACTTACTCAGGAGATTCATAATGGTGGATTTCCCGACATTAGTATATCCCACAAGTGCCACCCTGACCATTTTTCCACGGTTTTTCCGCTGGGTAGCCATCTGGGTGTCGATCTTTTTAAGCTGTGTTTTAAGCAGTGAAATTCTATCCCTGATAATCCTTCTATCGGTTTCAATTTCAGTTTCTCCCGGACCCCTGAAACCGATACCTCCCCTTTGCCGTTCAAGGTGAGTCCACAAACCGGTTAAGCGTGGAAGAAGATATTGATACTGGGCCAGTTCCACCTGTGTCCGGGCATGTGATGTCCGTGCCCGGCGGGCAAAAATATCAAGTATCAGATTTGTTCTGTCGAGAATGCGGCAGCCAATTGCCTTTTCAATATTTCTTAACTGGCTTGGGGAGAGTTCATCATCAAAAATGGCAATATCAACATTATTCTCCTGAACATACAGGGCGATCTCCTCGATTTTGCCTGAACCCACAAATGTACGGGGGTTAGGTACATCCAGTTTTTGGATAAACCTTTTCAGAGGTTCCGCACCTGCCGTTTCAGTAAGGAATGAGAGTTCCCCAAGGAAATCCTCAACTTCACGTTCATCCTGTCCGGGATAAATTATTCCTACAAGAATTGCCCTTTCCAGGGGTTTGCCGGTTTCAATCATCAAAGTTTCAAAATACAAAATTGAGCGACATTTGATACCTTACACGAACAGGCTGCCCCCTCTGCAAACCGGGGCTCCATTTGGGTGATGCCTGAATAGTTTTTACTGCTTCATTATCAATAATAGGGTCAACTCCTTTTATTATTGTCACATTGCTTACAGCTCCGTCGGTTTCAACAATGAAAGTCAGAAATACCCTGCCTTGGATCTTCTTGTCAATTGCAATCTGAGGATAATTGGTTCGCTTCAGTACCCATTCCCGGAATTTATCTTTATCACCTCCTTTAAAAGAAGGCATCACCTCAACCACAAAAAATGGCTCGTCTGTCGCTATACCCTCCTGTCCCGATAACAGATCTTCACCGTTACCTGTGCCCTTAACCTCAATCTGATCGCTTGTTGATTGAGTAAGAGCTTCATCAGTTGTTGCAAGAGTTGTTTCAAGTGGTAGTACAGTATCAACAACGACCGGTGGAATATATTTCACAACTTCCTGTATGCGGGCAACTTCAGGTGGCGGTGGAGCAGGTGGAACTATGATCTCGTCAATCGGAGGGTCAAGGTTTTCCATCTGAACCTGAACATAATTGAAACCGCCACTAAGAACATGGCCGGAATGAGGAGTAAGAATAAATGGAATAATTACAGCAGAACTTACCAGTAATGATGCCAGAATGATGCCTGCAATAACCACAGAATTATATCTCTTTCGAAGCTGATAAGCGCCATAATCCCTGTTCCGCGTTTCAAAAAGCAGATCATCAAAATCCATCACCTTTCTAAGATTATCGAACATTCTTCCGGTTAATTTTATCTGCTTTATAAGATCCCTCTGTTAAATG
>Ga0265296_1003562_pt1 | contig 14307 bp, 9 predicted proteins | sample MunlanPumphouse1_FD_189073 | JGI IMG/M metagenome (GOLD analysis project Ga0265296, IMG submission 189073) | Groundwater microbial communities from a municipal landfill in Southern Ontario, Canada - Pumphouse #1 | ecosystem: Environmental > Aquatic > Deep subsurface > Groundwater | place: Canada... | reverse complement strand
ACCTTTACTCAAGCGACACAGGCTTTACCGACAACAGCAAATCTAGTTTTAAGTAATTTTGGTTATGATACTCCTCGATTGTCCCAGATCGCGGAAAAACTTAGGTCGGAATTTCACCACAATCCGCTTATTGCTTCAAACCCGCAATATCTTCAATATTTGGATGCCGAATTTGATAAATACGTTAAATCCGAGATCGGCAAATCTATCAAAACAGAAAAAGATCTGGAACTAGCAAATAATAATTTTCAGCCGATCGTAAAAAAAACGATATCACAAATATTATTAGGGAATGTCGCAAATCAGCTGTTTGTCGATTATATGCACAAAATAGGGGCTTCAAGTGATTTTAATTTTTTGTCATTACAGGAGAAAATACAAATCAGGGCAATAGCGGATAAGTGGAAAAAAGAATTGCGGCAAAAACTTTTAAGCGGTGAAATAACTACCCATAAGCAGGTTGAAGAATTTTACGGAAGCTTCAAAAAAGACGCGGAAAGCGCAATCATTTCTTCAGCAAGAGATAAAATCAACGACCTAAAGCAGAAGGCAAAACATTTATTTTATGGCTTATTCAGAAATCCAAAAAAACTTATTGAATTTATCGAAAGTCATGGGATTAATGGCAGGGATTTTGCCAAATTTATCACAAACAACGATCTTGATTCTTTAGAGCGCATATTCAACCATGAAATTATAAGTTTAATTGAAAATGACAGGTCTTTATCAGGGCAGGATAGAACTTGGCAAAACGTTATAAAAAGATTTAGTGGTCCCGATAATGAAAAAAGGTTTACAAAATTAGCAATTGATTATTTTAGGGAAAAAATAGCAGAGGGTAAAGCTCAAGAACAAATAAAAGTCTCCGCACCGCAGCAAAACAGCCCTGTTAATCCGGAATTAACGATTGATATTGGCGGGATTCAAAATCTCGGAAGTCATTTCATATTACAGATTGAGAGCAGGACAGATATTGACCCGACTATAAAAGCTGAAATTATATCACAATACCAAAAAGATAAAAGTGAGCTTGAAGCAAATATAAGTTCATTCATGAGTGAAATATCTACCGCCTGCAGTATGGTTAATGACGCCTATTATAATTTTAAGGATGGAATCCCTCATCCATGGCCGTCTTATATGGCATCAATTGATGGTCTTCGAGCAGATCCAAACGTCCGACAGCTTTATGTGGTTGGAGCGGTTAACAAACAAGGTAATTTTAAAACGTACATCATTGTAGAAAACAAAGATAGAATTATACGAGCAATCCCAATAGATGGTCCGGAATCTGATATTTCAAAAAATAATAACAGCTGGGAAAAATTTAAAGCAGAAAATACAATTGTAGTAAAAGTGGCCGGCGCAAAAGAACAAAAAAACTGGAAGGTATCCTATTTACCTCCTAAAGAAATACTAAAACTTTCTTGTTTTGACCATTTGTTTATGAATGCGGCAAAACGGGCAGATTTGGCGAGATTCGAAAGTAGTGCGACAGAATTCTTGAGTAATGATCCTGTTACGCAGCTTGCTTATGGCGGTTTTAGTAAATCTGCAAAAGCCGACAGTATTCTAGCAATAACTTCTCAGCTAATTAATCTTGGCGTTAAGGATCAAGCCTCGTTTACACCGGTTTCATATTTTAAAGACGGACAAAAGCTGCTTTATACTCTCATTGGTGGAAAGAGCAGTGACGGAAAATATTATCTTGTCGATCCAAAAACATATAGGATCTATGTTGGTTCCTCAAAAGAATCCGCGTTAGATTCTTTTTATAAATATTGCGGAGGACAAAAGGCAGATGTTATTCCGCTTGCGTACACGCCATATGGAACCGGAAAAACAATATATATCCCATTATTTGGAGTACAAGAAAATGGACATTATACAATTTATGATCCCTTAAGCAGTGAAAAGCCGGAAGACAACATGCACTTTAGCGGATTAACAAAAGAAGAAGCGCTGAAAAATTATTTTGAGCATAGAGGTCTTCCTTATGGAATGATCATGTATCAGCAAAATGGAAGGATCCAAAGATATCAAATCCCTGACCAGACAAAAACAACTCTTGGCCACGGTGGTTATGTTGACCAGGTCATGGGATATTGGGGTATGGCTTCGATGGCATGCTTAGCGGCACCTGATTTTACTGTCACAAAAGCTGTAACCATAAGTGGGGTTGTACCCGGAGTTTGGTTTGCTTTAAGGGCTGGACAAGATATCCATGAAAAGGCAGCTTATTCAAGGTTAAGCTGGAATGACCCAAGCGTATATATGGATGTTGGTACAATCGGATTAAGCATTACTGGCCTTGGACAACTTGGTTATATCGCGAGAGGCGGAAGATCAATGTATGCGTTGACCATGTTTAGAGGCGGGTCGCTTGCCTCAAATACTCTTTTACTTGGATCAACAACGGCTGAAGCTTTGGAAATGATCCAAAATATTAATAATTCAAACATTAGTACAAAAGAAAAGAAAAGACAAATAGAACAAGCGCTCCTTTCTTCGGGAATCAATATTGCTTTAAATGTAGTTTTTGCGAAATCTGATGTTGCCGGTCTTGCCGCCGCGGGAAAACAAATGCATATTACACTGGACCTAAAACAAGGGCTGGTAAGTATGCAAAAAAGTTTAAGTGCCGCAAAGACAAGGGGCCAACAGGGTCTTGTAACAACGATGGACCAATTGTCACGTCAGTTCCAATTCGAATTGGTCACACCTGAAGGAGTAAAGATTCCTATTCAAACAGAAAAACCTCAGCCTTTGAGAAAAGGCGGGACTCCACTTTCTTCCGGGCAGGTAGATGAAAGGGTCAGGTTTAGCAATGTAGTAGAAAATACCCAGTTATTATTAAGTGATGTTAATCCTGAATCTGAATTGGCTAAGGTGCTTCGCAGTTTTGAATCCACAATTAGAGATATTGATCCGGAGAAACTGCCGCCGCATTTAAAAGAAGCACTTTATAAGCAGATAAATGAAATTCATGGTAACATCGAACATCTTGAACCGGGTAAAATCAATTTAAATTCGCTAAAAGCTAATATAAATGTGTTGGAAGTTCTAAACAGGTTTAGAAATATTTCAAAAGATAATATCGCTTGGGTCGAGAATTTATCGAGCATTGAGCGGCAGCAATTAATGTCAATATTGGATAGTCCCGGTTCAGTTGAATATACTTCAAAAAATGTTAATAAAATATTGGATATCGTAAGAAATAATCACGTAAGCGTAAGTGCGTTTTCATCCATAATTCAAAGCCCGGCATTTAAGATTCAAAGTGAATCATTTTGGAAAGCAATTTCTGCTCTCGATAGTTATTATTTTAGTAAAGAAGGAACAATTCCCGGAGTAAGAAAAGAAGACTTTTACAAAACTGTTTCAAACTTGATGGTTACTTTAAAAGGTTATTGTGTGGATAAAAGAATTGTCAGCATGGATATTGAAGATATCCTTATAGGCCTCCGGGGAGACGGTAAACAAAAATTGCAGGATCGATTAGACAAAATTGCAGGGACCATATGCGAATTAAGAGCCATAAGAAGTATTCTTGCCTCGCGATCAAATTACAGGGATATAATCGTTGGTCAAAAAGTAAAAAAAGGCGGATTTGACCGTGAATTAGATATCTGTTTTATTAAAGATGGGGAAAGAGGGAAAAATCATACCTTATATGTTGTTGAAGTAAAATCTACATTTAGGGATAAATATGTAACAGAGCAATTTTTAGGATTTTCAAAAGGTGACGGAGGACAATTGGATGTAATATCAAATCCCCATGATTGGAGTTTTGGCTCAACAAAACTCCAAGGATATTTGAAACAAGCAAAGGCAGGGGATATAGATATTCAATTTGTTTACTTTTCGGATGGAAAAGAATCACCGATGACACAATTCTTTAACGGACCTATAACTGCGGAAAGATTGTTTCAGATTTTATCATTGAAAGATCCAGACCGTGCTGCAGCTTTTAGAGGGACCCCATTGAATTCGATGCCAATTGTTTTTAATAAATTGCCGTAAAGAATTATTTTTCGAGGATTAATTTTTTGTGGATAGCGTCAATTGTCAATCCATCATATGATTTTCCTGAAGAGTTAAAGGTACCTTTTGCAGTTAAGTACATAAAATTTCCCCAATTTGCGTTAAGAAATGATTCTATTTCCAAGCTTGTATGGTTCCCAGTAAGTTCTAAACTTGTAGTTTGTGCAATTGGGCCCATTAAATATGGCGCCTTATCGCCAAACATTGAAAAATCTAAATCCCTGCTGGTAAATATTTTTAAATCAGAAACTGGCCTGCCTGAAAGCAGCCTTCTGACTAAATCAACAGCAAATGCTAAATCAGGCATTTTAAATGTTGTAGTCGTTACAATATTGGGTTTTTGCATACCAGATATTTTACCACATTGAACATTGCATGTTAACGAAGGGAACCTATTAATATTTGATAATTTAAAAATTTCCATATTGTTACGTATATTCATCGTCAAATATTTGATGGGATTTCAGTTTAATTGAAGAAATATGTTAAAATGCCAATCATGAGCGGTTCTATGGAAGCCTTGTTTTATGAACCAATCGGAGATAAGAAAGTCCACTGCTTTCTGTGCCCCCATGATTGCAAAATAATTCCTGAAAAATTCGGCGTTTGCGGCGTTCGCCAAAATATTAACGGGAAACTATTTACCCATATTTATGGAAAAGTATCTTCAATTGCCAATGATCCCATTGAAAAAAAACCTTTGTATCATTTTCATCCCGGAACAATGGTAATGTCTGTTGGGACAATCGGCTGTAATATGAAATGCGGCCATTGCCAAAATTGGACAATCTCACATATAACCGCAAAAGACTCGATATCCCTTCAAACAATTTCACCGAAAGAGCTGGTGCAAATTGCGATCCAAAACAAATCGGCAGGCATTGCATGGACATATAATGAACCGACTATCTGGTTTGAATATTGTCTTGACGGCGCAAAACTCGCTAAAAAAAGAGGGTTATACACGGTTTGGGTTACTAACGGATATATTAATATTCCACCTCTTGATATGATCGGACCATATCTTGATGCTTATAGAGTTGATATTAAAGCATTTAATAATGATGTTTACAGGAAATTGTGCAAAATACCAGATTTTAAACCGGTACTTGAATCCGCAGTACGGGCAAAGAAAAAATGGAATATGCATGTCGAGATTGTCACAAATATAATCCCGACCATAAATGATGACGACAAACAGCTAAAACACATTGCAGGTTGGATCAGTAATAGTCTTGGTCCGGAAACCCCATGGCATGTGACAAGATTTTTCCCATATTTGGATTATAAACATTTGCCTCCGACTCCGATTGAAACATTGAAACGCGCAAAAGAGATTGGGCTTGCCGCGGGATTAAAAAATATCCATATCGGAAATGTCTAAGGTTTTAAAACCCCGCCGGATACAATCAGTTTGAACGCATCCTCAACTTTCATATCCAGAAGTTTGACGTCTTTTTTTGGCACCATTATCAAAAATCCTGTAGCCGGGGTAGGGGTGTTTGGTATAAAAATAGAAACCAGGTCTTGGCCGCACTTTTTATTGATTTCCGCAGCGGCGTCTGTCGTTACAAATCCGATAGAATAAATGCCTTTGCTCGGATACTCTATCAAACATGGCCTTCTGAATTCTGTCTCTGTATTTGTCTTGTTCTGGACAAATAAAACATCATTTATCTGTTTTACAGAAGAGTAGATGCTTTTTACAACAGGGACTTTTCGTAGCAATGAATCAAGGAGGTAAATTATACGTTCACCGATAATATATTTACCGATTAAGCCAGTTATAAATATCAATCCGAATGTAATTAAGAATCCAACGCCCGGAAGCGGATGACCGACAAAGAGTGAAATAAATCCTCCGAATATCCCGTCGGCAAAAGAAAATATGAGCCATAGAATATAGATTGTAATTAATAGCGGGAGCAGAATTATTATGCCGTTAAAAAAAGTTTTAATCTTAGTTTTCCTCAATCAACTTATTTATCGCGTTTAGATAAGCTTTCGCGGAAGAGATAATAATATCGGTATGAGCCCCGTGACCGGAATATATATTATTCCCCTTTTTAATGCGGACCGTAACCTCGCCAAGAGCGTCTGTCCCTCCTGTTATTGCCTGAATAATATAATCAACGAGAGTTGCTTTTATACCGGTTAGTTTTTCTATTGTTTTATAAACCGCGTCAACAGGGCCGTCTCCTTCGCACATGTCTTCGATTGTCTTATCTTTATATGTTAGTCTTATTGTTGCTTTTGGCTTTTCCTCTGTTCCAGATGCTACATGAAGATAATCCAGTTTATATGTCTCGGGTACAACTGATATTTCGTCTTTTATAAGTGATTCAATATCGCGGTCGGATACTTCTTTTTTCTTGTCGGCAAGATCTTTAAAACTGTTAAAGGCCTTTTCGATATCTTTTTTTGGAAGATCATATCCCATTGTTATAAGCTTATCCGCAAAAGCATGACGCCCGGAATGTTTGCCGAGAACCATTTCACTTTTTGTAAGCCCAACATCAGAAGGATTCATGATTTCGTAGGTTGTCCGTTCTTTAAGAACGCCGTCCTGATGAATCCCTGCCTCATGCGCGAACGCGTTTGCTCCGACAACAGCTTTGTTCGCCTGGACAATCATTCCCGTAAGATTGCTGACCAGCCTGCTTGTTTTATATATTTCTTTTGTATTAATATTTGTCGAAACGTTAAAATAGCTTTTTCGTGTTTCTATTCCCATAACGATTTCTTCGAGCGCGGCATTTCCCGCGCGCTCCCCGAGGCCGTTAATCGTGCATTCAACCTGGTTTGCGCCGGCTTTGACAGCGGCAAGCGAGTTTGCGACCGACAGCCCAAGATCATTATGACAATGTACCGCAAGATCAATTTTATTTATTTTTGGTACGTTTTTAATAATATCGGAGATAAGGCATCCGAATTCTTCCGGCATCGTATAGCCGACAGTATCGGGAATATTAACGACAGTAGCACCCGCGTCTATAACTGCTTTTACAATTTTATACAGGAACTTTGGATCAGATCTACCCGCGTCCTCCGCGGAAAACTGGACATCTTTGCATAATGTTTTTGCGAATTCAACCATTTTGACTGCGGTTTTTAAGACGTCTTCAGGAGATTTTTTTAGTTTATATTTCATGTGAACAGGGGAAGTCGCGATAAAAACATGGATTCTGGGTTTTTCGGCATATTTAACCGCGTCAGCGGCAGCTTTTATATCCTTTTCCTGGCAGCGCGCAAGGCCGCAAATTACCGGTCCTTTTATGTTTATGGCGATTGCTTTTACCGATTCAAAATCACCGGGTGATGAAATCGGAAAGCCTGCTTCTATAATGTCGACATTTAGACGCGCTAGCTGTCTTGCAATTTCAAGTTTTTCCTGGATATTAAGACTGCAGCCCGGCGCTTGCTCACCGTCGCGAAGGGTTGTGTCGAATATTTTGATTAACTTTGTCATGATTATTAAAATTTTATCATAATAAGAAACAAAATCCAATTAGCTTCCGCTTACGGCTATATCCGAAATAAGCAGGGTGGGAGACCCGCTGGAGCCGATAAATTTTAAATCATTTCCAACGGCTTGTATCGATCTTAGAAAATCAATTAAATTTCCCGCAATCGTTATACCTCTCACGGGAAATGTGATTTCTCCATTTTCAATAAGAATACCGGATGCGCCTACAGAAAATTCACCGGTTATAGGATTAACCGTATGCATTCCCATTACCCTCTTGACAATTAAACCGTTTTTGACCGTTTTGATAATATCAGCAGGATTTGATTTGCCTTGCTCAATATAAAAATTTGTCGTGCCGATTCCGGGCGTAGTTTTAAACGATCCTCTGACGGCATTTCCAGTTGATTTTGTACTTCCTTTTGATGCAGTGTATGTATTGTAGATAAAAGATTTTAAAACGCCATTTTCGACAATAACCGTCTTTTGACTTGGGATACCCTCACAATCATACGGGCTTGACCCTATTCCGCCGGGTAATATACCGTTATCTACAATTGATAATAATTTTGTCGCGATTATTTCTCCGATCTTGCCTGCCAATAATGATTTTCCTTTTTGTACCATATCAGCCGATATCAAGTCCGAAATTACATCAAGAAACTGAACCGCGATAAACGGCTCCATTATAAGCGACATTTTTCCGCTATTTACAGTTTTTGCGCCTAATAATTCAACAGCCCTTGTTGCGGCTTCAATTCCTGCTTTTTCCACGTCAACCTTGTTTAGGAACATTTTAAAATCAACGCCGAATCCGGCTTCGTTTTCGCCGTTTGAGGAGGCAATAACCTCCGCAAAAACCCCGCAGCTGGTTCCCTTGTATTCGATATCAACTCCATTTGAATTCATTATTATAATATTGTATTCACCGTCGGAATAAGAGACTTTTTCCGTGTTTTTTACTCTTTTATCATATGCATATGCGGTTGATTCAACTTTTTTAGCAATTTCTATCTTTTTCTCGATTGATGTTTTCGCGATTTCTTCATCAAAAATACAATCCTTAAAGCTGGATTTGGAAGGAAAACTCATGACATTATTTTTGTCATCACATGCATCATTGCTGTTGTTTATCGCCTCCGATATAGCTTCATTTATCTTTTCGGGTATCATATTTGACGTGAAGGCAAAACCAAGCCTGTTTTTGTTGATCACTCGAATACCGACGCCGGCTGAAGAAATATTATCAATTGATTCTACGTTTTGGCTGTGAATATCAATCTTTGTCCCTGACGAAGACACATGATAAACCTCTGCAAGGTCGACGTTTTTGTTCTTTATCTTATTTAGAATATCTTTGGCGAATTCTTTATTCAATGTTTTGGTCTCGATCTATCATTGCGCCGACAGCGGCGACAGCATTGATAATATCGTCAGATACGCAGCTCCTGGATACAAATCCTATTTTTTTTGAAATCCCCTGAATAATAGACCCTATGGACACGGCATCGGTCAAAGCATTCAAAAGTTTAAGCGAAATATTAGCCGCTGTTAAATCCGGAAATATAAGAGCGTTTGAAAAACCTTCCAGCACGCCTTCGGGATCTTTTTTCTTGGCGGATCTTGGAAGGATTGCCGTGTCAGCCTGTAATTCCCCGTCAAAAGTAAAAGAGACCTTTTTTTGCCGCAATATTTTTACGGCCTCAGCCGATTTGAGCGACGTTTCATCGCTGTAATCCGATTTTGTCGAATGCGAAATTACGGCAATGTGCGGCTCCCTGTTGGTTAATTTGATAAAACTATCAGCTGTCTGGACCGCAATATTTGCCAAATCGTTGGCATTTGGATTTATATTAACCGCGCTATCGGCAAAAAGCAGTAATCCGTCTTCTCCAATATCCGTATTCTTTGATATCAAAACGTTAAAAGCGGAGAAAAACTTAGGATTAAACACAGATATTATTGATTCAATTATTTTATTCTTATTGCTGGCAACTCCGCATACGACAGCATCTATGGATCCGTCGTTGAGCATGACAAAAGAATGCCTTATTTGATCCTCGGCTTTGATATCTATTATTTCAATTCCGGAAATATCACATCCGTTGTCATAAGAAATCTTTTCAAGCGACTTTTTGCTGCCAAACAGAACAATATTGGCTAATTTGCTCCGGACTATTTTTTCGGCCGCCAGAAGTATTCTCGGATCATTGCTGTCGGGAAGAGCTATCCGGGCAAAGTTTTTATTGGCTTTACTGTAAATATTGGCTAAAAAATCCATTTGGATAAAATATAACATGTATTTGACACACCTGCAAAGGTCTTGTCAAAGGTATAATAAGATGATAATATTATCCTATAGAAAAACAGTGGGAATCTTTCCCACTTTTTTATTTGGAGGATAGTTTAATGATAAAAATTGAAGGTTTTTCCAAGATGCTGGAGGTTATCCACGACGAACGTGGCCTCCCCAAGGAAACCCTAATCGATGCCGTCAAAATGGCGTTAATATCTGCATGCAAAAGAAGGTTTAATGAAACCGATAATCTTGTGGCAGAGATTGATGTTGAGGGGCAGGTAAATATTTATGCCAAGAAAAAGGTTGTAAAGGATGTTACAGACCCCGAAAAAGAAATAACCCCATCTGACGCAAAAAAGATTGTTCCAAAAGCAAAAATAGATGATGAAGTCAAAGTGGATGTAACTCCAAACGATTTTGGACGTGTTGCGGCACAAACCGCCAAACAAATAATTATTCAACGGATCCGCGAAGCCGAAAAAGACATGGCATTTGATGAATTCAGCAAGAAACAGGGTGATCTTGTAACCGGAGAGGTTCAACGAAAAGAATACGGGGGATACCTTGTCAATCTCGGCAGGATCGAAACGCTTCTTCCATTCAGCGAAGCAATGCCAGGGGAAATATTAAATCCGAAAGACAAGATTAAGCTGCTTATTCTTGAGGCAAAAAAAACACCAAAAGGCCCCCAGATTCTAATATCAAGAAGCAGCCCGGATCTGGTAAAAAAATTATTTGAGCTGGAAGTTCCGGAGATAGGGAGCGGTGTGCTGGAGATCAAAGGTATTGCCAGGGAAGCGGGACGCAGGACAAAAATTGCCGTGCAATCAAAGGACAAAAATGTCGGAGCAGTGGGAACATGCGTCGGGCACATGGGAAACAGGATTCAGAATATTGTTAGAGAGCTTGGTATTGAGCGTGTTGATATTGTTGAGTGGAGCAAAGACCCCTCTGTATTTATATCAAACGCGTTAAGCCCGGCTAAACCATTAAAAATTGAGATAAACAAAGAAGATATTTCGGCAAAAGTTATTGTTCCAAAAGATCAGCTTTCGCTTGCAATCGGCAAAGAAGGCCAAAATGTCAGGCTTGCGGTTAAGTTAACCGGATGGAAAATTGATATAATAAGCAATGAAGAGCCGGTCAAAGAAGTGAAAGAACCGAAAAAATAAATGAGCAAAATTAGAATATATCAGCTGGCGAAGCAATTGAACATTTCGAGCGCGGAGGTTATAGATATATTAAAAACTCTGGGTGTTGCGGCAAAAAGCCATCAGAGCTCTATCGAAGATGAATCCGCGAAATTGGTTCAGAATATTATCAACGATCAAAAAAATCCAAAAGAAACCCCCAAACCGGAGACAGTCAAAGAAGCAGAAGTGCCTGTTGAAGAAAAAATTGAAGAGCCGGCTGTTCCCGAAAAAGTTCTTACACTTGACGCGAACAATATAACAGTAAAGGAATTATCTGATAAATTAGAAATAAGGGTGTCTGATATTATTAAGGAATTGATGATCCTTGGCGTGCTTGCGACAATCAATCAAAGAATTGATTTAAATATTATCGAAAAGGTTTGTGAGAAATTTGGAATCACGCTTAAGCATGGCGCCGGCCCGGAATCCGCGGAACTGGATTTGTCAAAATACGAGACTCCGGAAGATGCCCCAAATTTAAAACCGCGACCACCGGTTGTAACCATCATGGGACATGTTGATCACGGAAAAACAAAGCTTCTTGACGCGATAAGAAAATCAAATATTATGGACAAAGAAGCCGGTGGAATAACACAGCACATAGGAGCATATCAGGTTAATGTCCACGGCAAACTGGTAACCTTCCTTGATACTCCCGGCCACGAGGCTTTTACAACGCTTCGCGCGCGAGGAGCAAAAGCAACTGATATCGCGATACTCGTTGTTGCGGCAGATGACGGAATAATGCCCCAGACATTAGAGGCAATAGATCATGCAAGGGCGGCGAATGTTCCGATTATTGTCGCGATTAACAAAATAGATAAGCCCGAAGCCAATATTGACAGAGTTAAACAACAGCTTGTTGAAAACGGATTGGTTCCGGAAGATTGGGGTGGAACTACCGTCACATGCAGCATTTCCGCAAAAAGTGTGATCGGTATTGATCAATTGCTGGAGATGATTCTTCTTGTTGCCGAAGTCGCGGAATTAAAAGCAAATAACGTTGGCCCGGCAACCGGAATTATTATTGAATCCAAACTTGATAAATCAAAAGGTCCTGTTGCCACGGTATTAATTAAAAAAGGAACCTTGACTATTGGCGACAGTTTTGTGGTTGGTTCAACCAGCGGAAAAGTAAGAGCAATGTTTGATGATTTCGGCAAAAGAGTAAAATTCGCTGGACCGGCAGCACCCGTTGAGGTTATTGGCATATCCAATGTGCCGCAAGCGGGTACAACTTTGCAGGTTGTGCCGGATGAAAAAGCGGCAAGAATAATTGCGCAAAAAATTCAGGAAAAGCTTGATATTGAGAGATTATCAAAAGGAAAAGTAATAAGTCTTCAGACTTTTTCGGAAAATATAGCTCAGGGGAATGAAAAGAGTTTAAATCTGATTGTTAAGGCCGATGTTCACGGATCTCTTGAGGCAATAAATCAATCGGTTGGCGGACTTGCGCATAAGGACGCTAAGGTAAATATTATTCATACCGGAACCGGATCAATAACCGAAAGCGATGTAATGCTCGCAAAAGCATCAGAAGCAATAGTTATTGGGTTCAATATCCCACTGCTCGGCGCAATCAAGGAATTAGCTGAAAAAGAAGGCGTGGACATTCATCTTTTTAATATTATTTATAATTTAATTGACAGTATCCGCAACGCGATGGAAGGATTAATTCTTCCTGAGTTCGAAGAGGTTGTGGTAGGACTCTGCGAGATAAGAAATCTCTTTTCATCATCAAAAGTAGGCACTATCCTGGGTTGTTTTGTTGTTGATGGAAAAATGGTCAGGGGATTTGACATTCGGTTGTTTAGAGACAAAAAAATGATTTTCCAGGGAAAACTTGACTCGCTTAAAAGATTTAAAGATGACGCAAAAGAGGTGTTGGCCGGATTTGAGTGCGGCTGCGTTATAAATAATTTTAGTGATTTTGCCGTAAACGATATAATAGAAGCGTTTGAAATAAGAGAAAAACCTAGGAAACTGTGATCACAAATGACTCGCTCTGATCGTGTAGCCCAAATAATACGTATCGAAGTTAGTGATATCGTGCGGAACAAACTCGTAGATCCCAGAATCGGATTTGCGAGCATTACGGATGTTGAATTAACCCCCGACCTCAAGTTCGCCAAAATCTTTGTAAGCATTCTCGGGAATGATAAACAGAAAAAAGAAACAATCGCGGGCTTGCGCTGCGCGACCGGATTTATCAGAACAGAGCTCGGTAAAAGGCTTGAACTAAGATTCGTTCCAGAAATATTGTTCATAAAAGACGAGTCAATCGAACGCGGAAGCAAAGTCATGAGCATAATAAATAATCTCTCGCGAAAAGTAGTCGGCAATAAAAGAGGCAAAAATGACAGGTAAAATTATTGATAAGATTTTATCAGCGCTAAAACAATCAAAAAACGTGCTCATTGTCTCCCATGTAGATCCGGACTGCGATACCTTGGGATCCGCGCTTGCTTTTTCTCTTATACTTAAAAATCTTGAAATAAAACATAAACTTTTTTGCGAAAATACGATTCCTGATGAATATAAGTTTCTTCCAAACTGCGAAAAGTATATTCACCGGTTAAATCATGAAGAAAAATTTGATCTCTGCGTTGTCCTGGATTGTTCTGATATAAAAAGAATCGGATTGCGATACATGAATAATATTTCTGAAATAATAAATATTGACCACCATCTGGATAATACTATGTTTGGAAAAATTAACTATGTAGAGCAAGCGGCGGCAACAGCCGTACTTGTGGTAAAAATTATTAAAAAATTGCGCATAAAAATCGATAAGCCCATGGCGGTTTGCCTTTATGCCGCGATAATAACTGATACGGGAAGCTTTCGATATGACAATACCACATCAGATGTTTTTGAGCTTGCCGCGGAATTGGTAGACTCGGGGGCCGATCCATTCGTAATCTCAAAAACAATTTATGAGAACAAATCCATCCCTAATATTAAAATCCTTGGTGAAGTATTGAATAAACTTGAGGTTTATAGCGGCAAGATTGCATGGACATATATTGATGTTAATACTCTTAAAAAATTCGGCGCCTCGCCGTCGGACCTTTCCGGCATTGTGGATTTTTTGCGTTCAATAAAAGGCGTGGAGGTTTCGGTCTTTGCAAGAGAATATGCTCCCGGAAAAATCAAAATAAATTTGAGATCTAAAGGGCCAAATATCCAGAAAATCGCAAAAAAGTTCGGCGGCGGAGGCCATCCAAAGGCATCCGGAATAGACATGTCAGGTGACATCAAACAGATAAAAAAGGAACTCATCTCATCAATTAAAAGCACGATAT
>Ga0265296_1003561_pt1 | contig 14310 bp, 11 predicted proteins | sample MunlanPumphouse1_FD_189073 | JGI IMG/M metagenome (GOLD analysis project Ga0265296, IMG submission 189073) | Groundwater microbial communities from a municipal landfill in Southern Ontario, Canada - Pumphouse #1 | ecosystem: Environmental > Aquatic > Deep subsurface > Groundwater | place... | reverse complement strand
GCGTTTCACGAGCTGCGTCTTGAGGTTCGAGAGTCGCCATCCTCTGGTCCCGCTCCGCGCCCACGCGTCATACGACCAGTTGTCGTAGACGGACATGTCGGAAAACGCTTCATTCTCATAGATCGCCGGCAGCGACGGCTCGTCGAACCGCGGAGAGGCGTAGTGCACACCGCAGGCCGGGCACCGCCAGATGCCGATGCCGTCCTTTTTTCGGAAAATGAGTTTCGGGGCCGGGGGCGCAGGACACACGGGACAGCGAGTCTCTTCCAGGTACCCGCTGTAATTGCCGAAGGTGGCAAATTGCTTTCCGTCTTTGTGCGCGGTCATCCGAATTCCTTCATTGAGGGATCGGTACCAGGCCGGGGATCGTCGTCAGGAACCTTTCGAGACACGCTCGATGTACTTGCCCGTTCTCGTGTCGATTCTGACCGTGTCGCCGGCGTTCACGAAGAGCGGCACCTGCACCCGGGCGCCCGTTTCGAGTACGGCGCCTTTCATGAGGTTCGTGGTGCTGTCCCCACGCACACCGGCTTCCGCTTCGGAGACGACGAAGTCGATGGAGTTCGGGAACTCCAAGGTGATCGGCTTTTCTCCCATAAAGGAGATCGTGCAGGAGTTCCCTTCCTTGAGAAACTGCTTCTGATCCCCGAGGAAATCGCCCGGAATGAAGGTCTGCTCGTAGGTCTTCGTATCCATGAAGTGGAAGCTGCCGTCCGCTTCGAAGAGAAACTGCATCTCACGGCTCTCGAGACGGATTATTTCGATCTGGTCGGTCATGCGGAACGTGCGCTCCATGACCTTTCCCGTCTTCGCGTTCTTGAGCTTCGTGCGCACCATCGCGCGCCAGTTGCCCGGCGAGACATGCTGGTATTCGGTGATGATCCATATCTCGTTGTCGAGCTGGATCGCCATGCCCTTGCGAAATTCCGATATCGAAGCCATGTTCCTCTCCTGACGACGCCGAATCAGCGACGCTGCGTCATTATTCGATTCGTGATCCGCTCTTGATGAGTTCGAGATACTCCATGCGGGTCTTCGGGTCGGTCCGGAACGCCCCGAGCATGGCGCTCGTGATGATCCGGGCGTCGCGCTTGCGCACTCCGCGCATCGCCATGCAGAGATGCGTCGCCTCGATCGTCACCGCCACGCCGTAGGGCTTGAGATGCTCCATGAGCGTCTTCGCGATCTGGTTCGTGAGACGCTCCTGCACCTGGAGGCGCCGCGCGAAAACGTGCACGAGGCGCGGGATTTTCGAGATGCCGATGATGCGGCCTTTCGGAATGTAGGCGACGTGGCATTCGCCGTAAAACGGGAGCAGATGGTGCTCGCAGAGGCTGTAGAGGCTGATGTCCTTCGCGATGACCATCTCGTCGTACTCCTCCTCGAAGATCGACCCGTCGAGGAGCTTGTCGATGTCCTCCTTGTAGCCGCTCGTGAGAAAGCCGAGCGATTCCGCGACGCGCTCGGGCGTCCTGCGAAGCCCCTCGCGATCGGGATCCTCGCCGAGCTCGGCGAGCATTTTCCGAATCAGCTCTTCCATCTCAACACACCTTCTTCGGCGGCTTGAGCGTCATGACGATTCCCGCCGCGACGATACAGAGCACGGCCGCGATCATGAAGGGAGGCATCCAGGCCGTGACACCCTTCCCCTGCCCCATGTCCTTGAATATGCCGGCGACGATCGGCCCGACGATGCCGCCGACCCCGTATGCGGTGAACATGAACCCGTAGTTCTGTCCGATGTTCTTCGTGCCGAAACAGCCCGCCGTGCTGAGCGGGAAAAGGGCGAGCGTGCCGCCGAAGTTCGCGCCGACGATCGCGAAGAAAACGCACAGGGCGACGTAGCTGCTTCCGAGGTAGTAGAGCGCCGCCATGGCGACTCCCTGAATGATCGCCATGATCGTGATCGACCGCTTCCAGCCGATGCCGTCGGCGATGATGCCCCAGCCGATGCGCCCGAACCCGTTCGCGAGCGCGAAGAAGATCGCGTACGCGGTCGCTGCCGCGGCGGCCGCGACCTTGGGATCGGCGTACTTCTCGAGGCCCGAGCTCACGAGCTTGTCCCCACCGAAGAGCTTCGCGATCCCGATCACCATGAGCCCCGCAAGCGCGCAGAAGGCGTAGGAGAGCCAGATCAGGAGGCACTGGGGCGTCTTGAGCATCTCGCTCGTGCACATCTCGGCGGGAGGCTCGGCCGGCTTCTTGCCCTTCTTGGTCTGCGCGGGATCCCATCCCGCGGGGCGCCAGCTTTCAGGCGGATAGACCATGAATATCGAGCCGAGCGAAACGAGGACGGCGAACGCGACGCCGTAATACAGGAACGTGCGCAGGATGCCGATCGTATCGAGGAGATGTCCCCACGCGCCGGCAAGCTGCACCCACAGGAGCGCGCCGAATCCGAACCCCGCGACCGCGATCCCCGTGATGAGACCCTTCTTGTCGGGGAACCACCGCATGCCCACGGCGATCGGGCACACATAGGCGAGGCCGATGCCGGCGCCGCCGAACACGCCTATGAAAATGAGCAGGGTTGCGAAGGAATTACCCATGAGCCCCGCAAGGATATAGCCGAGACCGAGGATAATGCCTCCCATCAAGGCTACCTTCCGCGGTCCGATCTTCGCCTGGAGCTTCCCCGCGAATGGCATGAGCACGGCGAACATGCCGAGACCGACCGAGAAGATGATCTGCGTCTGGGTCGCCGTGAAGTTGAACGGATCCTTCTTGAGAACGGTCGTAAAGACGCTCCACGCGTAGATCGCCCCGAGACAGAGCTGAATGAGAATCGCGCCCACGACGACGAACCAGCGATTCATAACCTTTGTATCATTCGCCATTTCGTACCTCCGATTGGTGAATTTCCCCCTGCAATACCACCGCCGAGCGCCTTTGTCAAATGCAATTTAATACAGAGGTTCCGCGCACCGGGAGACGCCGGCGAGGGGGGCCTTTTCCCTTGAATGCCGGGGATGTATCGAATATATTCAGAGCCGATACTCTCGGGTAAAGCTCTGGAGAAATACGCGCCGCGCGCTTCAAGAGGAGGTTTGCCATTTTTTCGTCAATAGCCAAGCTGCGAACCGCAATAAAGAAACACGGAATCAAGCAGATCGATTTCAAATTCACCGATCTCTTCGGGCGCTGGCACCACATCACGGTGCCCCCCTCCCGGGTGAATGAGAAGCTCTTCACGAACGGAGTCGGGTTCGACGGCTCCAACTTCGCGGGCATGTCCGCCGTCGAAAGCGGCGATCTCGCGCTCGTGCCCGAGCTCGACACGGGATACTTCGATCCGTTCCGCACCGAGCCCGCGATTTCGTTCATCTGCCGCATCGTCGAGGCCGATTCGAAGAAGCCCTTCTCGCGCGACCCGCGATCGATCGCGCTCAAGGCAGAGAGTTACCTCAGAAAAACGGGAATCGCCGACCGCTCGATGTGGGGGCCGGAGTTCGAGTACTACATATTCGACGAAGTGCGCGTCAAGAACTCGAACAAGACCTGCTCCGTCGAGATCGTCCCCGGCGAGGGGCTGCGCAAGGACAAGTTCGGGCTCTGGACATTCTCCGGCTACCACGGGATCCCGCCCGAGGACGCGACGGTCGATATCCGCGACGAGACGGTCACGCTCCTCGAGGAGGCCGGGATCAAGACCCTCTACCATCACCACGAGGTCGGCGGCCACGGCCAGGTCGAGATCGAGGTCGATTTCGGGCCGCTCGCGCGCATGGGCGACATCTCGATGATGGTGAAGCATTTCGCGCGCATGACGGCGCACAAGCACGGAAAGACGGCGACCTTCATGCCGAAGCCGCTCCACAACGAGCCGGGCACCGGGATGCATTTTCATCAGTTCCTTCTCAAGAAGGGCACGAACATATTCTATCGCAAGGGGGGCTACGCCGATCTGAGCCCGCTCGCGCACCATTACATCGCGGGGCTTCTCAGGCACGCACCGTCGCTCCTCGCCTTCACGAATCCGAGCACGAACTCCTACAAGCGCCTCGTGCCGGGCTTCGAGGCGCCGGTGAACTGTTTCTTCTCGCTCGCGAACCGCTCGGCGGCGATCCGCATCCCGAAGTACGCGACCGAGCCCGGGCTCAAGCGGATGGAGTTCAGACCGCCCGACGCCACGTGCAACACGTACATCGCGATGGCGGCGCAGCTCATGGCGGGGATCGACGGCATCAGGAAGAAGCTCGATCCGACGAAGGAAGGCTTCGGCCCCTACGACGTCAACGTGTTCGAGATGGCTCCCCGGGAGAGAGGGAAAATCAAGCCGCTTCCGACCTCGTTCGCGGAAGCGCTCCGCGAGCTCGACAAGGACCACGCGTACCTTCTCGAGGGAGGCGTATTCACCGAATCGATGATCAAGGATTGGATACGGCTCAAGCGGGAGAAAGAGATCATGCCGGTGCGGAATCGCCCGCATCCCCTCGAGATCCAGATGTACCTCGACTGTTAGCGCGGCGCGCAAGGACGGTAACCCCCGGTGGTTGAGATCAAGAGAATCGAAGACGCGACTCCCGAGGACTATGCCGCGCTCGGCATGAAGTCGGGTCTCGAGATCCACCAGCAGCTCGCCACGACGAAGAAGCTCTTCTGCCGCTGCCCCGTCGTGCGCCCCTACTCCGAGGAGTTCAACGCGGAGATCCTGCGCCACATGCGCCCGACGCTGTCCGAGCTCGGCGAGTACGACGGCACGGCGCTCATGGAATTCAAGACGAAAAAAGAGATCATCTACCAGATCCGGCAGGACACGGTCTGCACGTACGAGATGGACGACACCCCGCCCTTCGAGCTCAACGAGCAGGCGCTCGACATCGCGCTCGAGGTGACGATGCTCCTCAACTGCAATCTCGTGAGCGAGGTGCACATCGCGCGCAAGCAGTACCTCGACGGCTCGATCCCGACCGGGTTCCAGCGCACCACGATCCTCGGCGTCGACGGGTGGATCCCCTACAAGGGAAAGCGCGTCGGCATCATCCAGCTCGGCCTCGAGGAGGACGCGTGCCGCGAGGTGTCGGACGTCGGCCACTTGAGGAAATATCTCACCGACCGGCTCGGCATTCCGCTCATCGAGACGGTCACCTACCCCGAGATGAAGACGCCGCGGGAGGTCGCCGAGGTCGCGCAAATCCTCCGCCGCCTCGCGCGCTCGACCGGAAAGGTGCACACGGGGTTGGGGGCCGCGCGCCAGGACGTGAACGTATCGATCGAGGGAGGGCGCCGCGTCGAGATCAAGGGCGTATGCAGGATTCCCCTCATCCCGCTCCTCGTGCATAACGAGGCGTACCGCCAAGCCGCGCTCCTCGACATCAAGCGCGAGCTCGCACGCCGCGGGATCACATCCGATTCCTTCAAGGCCGACACCTTCAACGTGGGAGAGCTCGTCGCGGGTACGCAGTACTACCCCCTTGCGAAGGCGCTCAAGAAAAATCTCGAGGTGCGCGCGGTGGCGCTCCGCGGTTTCCGCGGCATCCTCCCGACGCGCACGCAGCCCGAGACGACGTTTGCGAAGGAAATATCCGACCGCGTGCGCGTCATCGCGTGTCTCGACCGGCTCCCGAACATCGCCCATTCCGACATGGAAGGGGAAACGCTCTCGAGCTCCGAGTGGACGAAGATCAAGAAGCTCGCGCGCATGGGGGACCGGGACGCAATCGTCATCGTGTGGGGGGACGCGCGGGACGTCGAGACCGGCGTGAAGGAGATCATTATCCGCGCGCGCGAGGCGCTCGACGGCGTTCCGAACGAGACGCGCCAGGCACTTGCCGACGGAACGCACGGATTCGAGAGAATACTGCCCGGCGCCGACCGCATGTACCCCGACACCGATCTTCCGCCGCTCGCGATCACCGAGCATCGCATTCAGGGAATACGAGCGATCATGGCCGAGCGTCCGTGGGATCGCGAGGAGCGTTACCGCGGGATGGGAATCTCCCCCGACGTGGCGGCGCAGCTCAGCGTCTCGGATGACCGGCATCTCTTCGACCGGACCGTGAAAGAGATCGGCTATCCGCCGGGTTTCCTCGCGGCGTTTTTCGTCAACCAGGTCAGGATGCTGAGACGCGCGGGAACGCTCGCCGCGGCGTGCGACAACGCAATCGCCGCGACCTTGAAAGCGGCGGCCGCGCGAGAGGTGCCCGCCGAGAATCTCGTCTCGCTCGTCGAGAAGACGTGCGGGACCGACGCGCTCGACCCCGACGCCGCGATAGATGCTCTCGGGCTCGAAAGCCCGAAGAAGGTCGAGAAGGACATCGCCTCGTTCCTGAAAACCGCCGAGATCCCGCACATCGCGAAGGACAAGCTCAAACGTCACGTCATGGGGCTCGTCATGAACAGGTTCAGGGGCGCCATTCCGGGGAAAAGGATCTCCGATATCGTCGATGCGTTCATCGCGTGAGGTGTCATGAGCTCGAACATTCCGCAGGATTCTCACAAGGGCTACCGGGGTGAGGCGCTCGACTGCCTCAAGCGCTTCCAGGTGAGCGTCTGGAGCGACATCGAGGTCGAATCGACGCGCGGGAATTTCACGGGCATCATTCTCCCCCGCTCCGAGACCGCCGACGACAAGCACATCGTGCTCAAGCTCCGGAACGGTTACAACGTCGGGATCGCCGTCGGAACGATCACGGCCGTGAAAGAGCTCGGCCACAAAGAAGCGCATTACAAGATCCCCGAGAAGCAGTTCCCCTACGATCCGGCGAAGCCGCTCGTGAAGATGCTCGGCACCGGGGGCACGATCGCATCGCGCCTCGATTACCGCACGGGAGCCGTCATCCCGGCCTTCTCGCCGGGAGAGCTCTACGGCTCGGTGCCCGAGCTCGCCGACATCTGCAACATCGAGACGGAAAAGCTCTACGGCGTCTTCAGCGAGAACATGGGCCCCGAGCAGTGGATCGGCACGGCGAACGCGATCGGGCGCGAGATCGCGCGCGGGGTGGCCGGCATCATCATCGGCCACGGCACCGACACGATGCACCACACGGCGGCAATCCTCTCGTTCATGGTGCAGAACTCCCCCGTTCCGATCATCATGGTCGGCTCGCAGCGATCGAGCGACCGCCCCTCGAGCGACGCCGCGATCAATCTCATCAACGCGACGAGCTCGGCGGCGCACGGCGACATCGCCGAGGTCATGGTCTGCATGTTCGGCCCGACGAGCGACGACTACGGACTCTTGCACCGCGGCACGCGCGTCCGCAAGATGCATTCGTCCTACCGCTCGACCTTCCGCACGATCGGCGACATCCCGCTCGCCATGGTGGACCGCAATCGCTTCATTCACCTGCGGCAGGATTACAAGCGGCGGCGGACCGACCGCGACGTCACGATCAACACCGCATTCGACGACCGCGTCTCGATCGTGTACTATTATCCGAACATGAAGCCCGACATCATCGATTCGCTCATCGACAACGGCTACAAGGGAATCATCATCGCCGGCACGGGCCTCGGCCACGTCAACAAGCCCCTCTACCCGAGCCTCAAGAAGGCCTTCGAAAAGGGAATTCACGTTTACATGACGGTGCAGACGCTCTGGGGCTACGTGCAGATGTACGTGTACGACACGGGGCGCGACATGATGGATCTCGGCGTGATCCCCGGAGCGAATTTGCTACCGGAAGTCGGGTATATGAAGCTCTGCTGGGCGCTCGGCCAGACGCACGACCGCGAAGAGGTGCGAAAGATCATGCTCACCCCCGTCGCCGGCGAGATCACGGAGCGCGAGCCGCACAACGGTTACCTCATCTATCAGGGGGGCATCCCCGAAGTCGAGGAGTTCATCAGCAAGTACAAGAAGTAAACGGATCGGGAAACCCTAACAGCGGAGGTGTGATACCGCATGAAATCGACCATCATCATCGCGGCCGTTCTTTCGACGCTGCTTCTCGGAGCGGCGTCGCCGGGGATCGCCTGCACGAACTTTCTCATCACGAAGGGCGCATCGGCGGACGGCTCGACCATGATCACCTATTCGGCCGATTCTCATACGCTCTACGGCGAGCTCTATCATTGGCCGGCGCGGGACTTCGCGCCCGGAACGATGCACGACGTTTACGAATGGGACACGGGAAAATACCTCGGCAAGATTCCGCATGTCCCCCACACCTATTCGGTCGTCGGACTCATGAACGAGCACCAGGTCTCGATCGGCGAAACGACGTGGGGCGGGCGCGAGGAGCTGCATGACAGCGCCGCCGTCGTCGACTACGGAAGCCTCATGTTCCTCGCGCTTCAGCGCGCGAAGACGGCGCGCGAGGCGATCAAGGTTATGACCGATCTCGTCGCGGCGCACGGCTACTACAGCTCCGGCGAGTCGTTCTCGATCGCCGATCCGAACGAGGCATGGATCATGGACATGATAAGTAAGGGGAAGGGGAACAAGGGCGCCGTCTGGGTGGCGCGGAGGATCCCCGACGGGTATATCGCGGGCCACGCGAACAACCCCCGTATCAAGCGTTTCCCCCTGAACGACAAGGCCAACTGCCTCTATGCGCCCGATGTGATCTCCTTCGCCCGCGATAAGGGGTATTTCAAAGGCGCCGACGAGGAGTTCGAATTCGCCGACGCATACGCGCCGCTCGATTTCGGGGCGCTCCGCGCCTGCGAGGCGCGCGTCTACGCGATGTTCAACCGCGCGGCCCCCTCGCTCAAGCTCTCGATGGATTACGTGAAGGCGGTCCCCGGCGCCGAGCCGATGCCGCTCTGGATCAAGCCGGACAAGAAGCTATCGGTGCACGACGTCATGGAGCTCATGCGCGACCACTTCGAGGGAACGGACTTCGACATGACGCAGGACGTCGGCGCGGGCCCCTACGCCTGCCCCTACCGGTGGCGCCCCATGACGTGGAAGGTCGATACGGTCGCGTATGTGCACGAGCGCGCGACCTCGACCCAGCAGACGGGATTCTCCTTCGTCTCCCAGATGCGCTCGTGGCTCCCCGGCCCGATCGGCGGCGTCTTCTGGTTCGGCGTCGACGACACATACTGCACGGTCTACAATCCGATCTACTGCGGGATCACGCGGGTGCCCGAGGCGTACGCGGTCGGCACCGCCGATTTCCATCACTTCTCGTGGAAGTCGGGCTTCTGGGTGTTCAACTGGGTCGCCAATTACACCTACACCCGCTACATCGACATAATCAAGGACGTCCAGGTCGTGCAGCGCGATCTCGAGGGACAGTTCCTCGCGGCGCAGCCGACGATCGAAGCGGCCGCTGTGACGCTCTACCGGCAGTCTCCGGGTCTCGCGCTCGATTACCTCACCGAATATTCGTGCACGACGGCGCAGAACACCGTCGCGAGGTGGCGCACGCTCGGGGAGGATCTCCTCGTGAAATACATGGACGGAAACGTCAAGAGCGAACTCGGAGAGGTGCTGCATCCTGCCTACCCCGATTCGTGGTACCGGCGGATCGCCGCCGAGCGGGGCGAGATCCTCAAGGAGCGTCCGATCGATCGGACGAAATGACAAACACTATTGGAGCAACCGGATAAGATGTTCAGGGCGAATCAGGTCGACTTCTCGGGGGCGTTCCAGGAAGGGCAGAACATCGGCACGGGCCGCGTTCCAATCAAGGCTTTCGAGTTTGTCCGCGAGCACTCCCCTCCAGTTACTCGCAAGAAGCTCCGGGCCCGTCCAACCGGTTTGAGACAGGGCCGAGTTGAGGAGAGTCAGATTCGGTTCTGGCCAGGTCGTGTCGGACAGATACCATACGAGGTCGTAGAGGTCTCGACCTTTGCACCACGACCTGCAGAGCAGCGCGTGCACCTTCCCCGACAAAAGCGAGGCCTTATCGTAATGACGGAGATTCAGGGTTACGTGCCTGCGGACCAGCGTTGTATCCAACCTTGCGCCGATGGGCGGATTTGTGTCAACCTCCACCTTGACGGAGAAGATTTGTCGCCGTTGCGGGGACAATCCCAATTCGTACAACAAGCCCGTGAAACCGATGAATACGGATGCTACTGTTTTTTCAGGTTTCCCCTTGAGGGAAATTTCATAACCTTCTGCCTGGAAAATGTTTTCTACTCGTCTCACGGCTCGCTCAAAATGGGCATCCTCATCGCCGCGGATCAGCGCAAAATCCAGACCTCCCGAGAAACGTGGCAGCGAAAACAAGAAACGAAGCGCCGTACCGCCCTGAAAAGCCCAACGGGTAAAGACACCATCCTCCTGGAAGCACTGGAGTATGCGTGCTTGGATGTACTCACGGGCGATGCAGATCTTCTGATTCACATCCCCGTCGACGTTTTCCACCAGATGTCGCAGGTGATCCTTCATGTGGAATTCATCTCCTCGTCAACAAGTAGCTGGCGGATTAACCGCGCGGCGGATCTGAGCTTTGGCTTACCCATACGGTCTGCCAGCTTTTCCAGCGTTTCACCGTCAATCGTTTCGGTATGTTGAAGGCGGAGTTCACGCAGGTACGAATCTGTGTTTGCGCCGGGCGTGAGATAGACGAGGTCGAGCAGAGCCTTTTCGGCAACGGCCACAAACGCAAGCTGGTTGGGCGCCACTTCCTGCTGACTATAACCAAAGAGATAATCCAATTTGATACGATGATAGCTGAAGGATCCCAACGCCGTCTCGAGTTGTTCGGACCGGCCGGTGGACACGCTGGTACAAACCGGTACGTGTTCCGGAATCACGCCATGGAACGCAAGTGCGGATTGCAGGCTAACGTATGAGTTTCTGCAAAGGCTGTTTGCTACCAGGAACGGATGGGGCTCGATCTTTCGGTAAGGCCTTGCGATAGCGTAAACACCGCGACGCAACTGGATCAAGTGGCCGGACTTTACCCACCGGCTGAGTTGGACGGATAACTCCTTCCTGCTGACATCACCGGTTTGAAGGAGTGCGGCAGGGAATACAGGTTCACGGCCTAAGCTGGTTAGTAAATCGCGCCATTTCATGTAACTAAGCTATCATAAATGATAGCTTAGTGCAACAAAAATATTGGAAAGGGAGCTTCTCCTTGGCGAATGAACCAGAACTACTGCCAGGAATAGCGGTTACGCCACCAAACGCTCAAGTCGTAGAATGCGGAAACACGAGGAGAGATCTCTTCTTCATGATTCCACCCTTCCTTCCGGAGCGAAAATACATGAGCGACTCGTACACCATTACGGCCTCTACCTCCGGATCTCGCCGTCGATTATCTCACCGAGTACTCGTGCACGACGGCTCAGAACACGGTTGCGCGGTGGCGCAAGCTCGGCGAAGTGCTGCATCCTCGCTACCCCGATTCGTGGTACCGGCGGATCGCCGCCGAGAGGGGCGAGATCTTCAAGGAGCGCCCGGTCGAGAAAAATAGCCCGGCCGATAGGAGACTGACTGCAAGTGAAAGCTACAAAGCCCCCGCATCCACGGCGGGGGCTTTGCCGTCGACGGCGGCCGTCGCAAAGAATTCGAACCTTTGCGGAGGTCCCGATAGTTGGGGAGACGTCGAGCCTCGCCGAGCTCAACCGCTTCCTCTTGTACTGGGAAACGACGATTGCCGACACCCGCATCCACGGCCCGGCACATCTGGTTCATGCACGCCGCACCGCCGGCGATCCGGAGACAGCCGCCAAGATCCACATGCCCAAAATCGCGTCAATCTATCCTTGTCCGGCCTCCGCACCGACCGCGCCCCGGCGATGCGAGATCTTGGCACGGAATTGAATTTCCTAATATTGGATCACGCCTGCCGCCGCGGAGCGGTGTCATCGGGCCATGTTCCGTTCGAACATGGCCCGATGGTCATAACGCCATAGCAATCAGGCGATGCTCAGCGCAAGAAAGAAGGTAACATATATTTCAACGTCACCGCGAACCCGAAGTCGTTTCCGCCGATTCCCCACCCCTTGATGAATTCGTTCTGGAGATACGCGGAGCCGATGCGGGAACCGAAGAAGAGGCTCGTTGCTCCTTCGCCGTTCACCAGCCGCTTGCCGAACTGGCTGCCGCTCTGAGCGCTCGCGTACTCCGCGCCTATCCCGATAATGCCGCTCTCGCTGAAACGATAGAAGACGCCGCCGTGGCCGCGGAGACCGAAATCGACATTCCTGCCGAAGCTCGTGGCCGGATGAATGACGAGCGTATATCTGTTGAAATGAAATATGTTGGGCGTCGACAGCTCGAAGGCGTTCTCCTCGCCGTCGAACGGGGAAGTGTGCTCGAGGACGATATCGAGATTGTAGACGTTCCGGTAGCCCTGGACGATTCCGAAAACGCCCCGCAGCCCGTATTCGTCGAGGGAGAATTGCGATCGCGTCTTCTCGGACGACGAAAGGCCGATCTGCGCCGAGAACCGACTCGATACGCCGTAATACACGTTTGCGGCTCCCGAAAGAACGTCTTCCGCCGCGACGTTCATCGCGGGCATCGTGTATTCGCCGGACGTCTCGACGACCATCTGGCCTTTCGGATACACGAGCGAGCTCTTGTTGAGGAAGAGATAGGTGTCGAAACAAGCCCATGCGGCCTGGGGGACGAGAAGCGCAGCGACGAACATGCCGACTACGCGGCGCGGAAGGAATTTCATACGACCTCCTTCGGAGTTAGGGAATGAAACGGCGATTAGTGGCACCATTATAGAAATCGTGCTATCATCGGTCAAGAACTTTCTTGACGGTCTATCGAGAAGGAGCAGCCGATCGGGAAGAAGAAATGGGCCGGCCAATCGGACGTTGATCGCATCGGAACGATTCAAAGCCCCCGCCGCGCGGCGGGGGCTTTGCCGTCGGCGAAACTGGAGCGCCGGGCACACCCCGGCCGCGAGCGGCGAGCTTTTCCTTTGACACCGCCCCCGGCCGAATTTATAATCCATTCCCTATTGTCTCTCGAATCAACTGCGTATGAAGAAAGGGCATGCATGCTGAATTACGATATCACCGAGGAGCAGCAAATACTCCGCGACTCCGTCCGCGAGTTCGCGGAGAAGGAGATAAAGCCGGTCGCCGAGGAGCTGGACGAAAAAGAGGAGTTCTCCCTCGAGCTCGTGAAGAAGATGGCGGAGCTCGGCCTCTTCGGCATGTTCGTCTCCGAGGAGTACGGCGGAAGCAACGTCGGCTACGTCGCCTACGTCATCGCCGTGGAGGAGATCGCGCGCGTGGACGGATCGGCCGCGGCGACCGTGGCGGCGGCGAACTCGCTCGGCATCGGCCCCATCTTCTACTTCGGTAACGACGAGCAGAAGCGCGAATGGCTCCCGCGTCTGTGCCGGGGCGAGGCGCTCGCCTCGTTCGGGCTCACCGAGCCGAACGCCGGAAGCGACGCGGGAGGAAGCCAGACGAACGCGGTCCTCAAGGACGGCGAGTGGATCATCAACGGGAGCAAGATATTCATCACGAACTCATCCTCCCCCATGTCCGAGATCATCATCGTTCAGGCGAAGACGGGGGAGCGCGGAAAAGGCAAGAGCGAGCTTTCCTGCATCCTCGTCCCGAACAAGACACCCGGCGTCACCACGAAAACGATGCACGGGAAAATGATGTGGCGCTCGTCCAATACCGGCGAGCTCTACTTCGATAACGTAAAGGTCCCCGAGAAAAACCTCATGGGAAAACGGGGCGAGGGATTCAAGCAGATGCTCTCGACGCTCGACCGCGGCCGCCTCGCGATCGCTGCGATGGGGCTCGGCGGCGCGCAGGGCGCCTTCGAGCTCGCGCTCGCCTACGCGAAGGAACGCAGGCAGTTCGGGCAGCCGATCGCGAACTTCCAGGCCATAGCCTTCAAGCTCGCCGACATGGCGATGGAGATCGAGGCCGCGCGGAGCCTCCTCTACAAGGCGTGCTGGCTCTGCGAGCAGAAACGACCCTTCACGATGGAAGCGGCGATGGCGAAGCTCTACTGCAGCGAGGTCATGAGCCGGGCCGTGAACCACGCCGTGCAGATCCACGGCGGCTACGGCCTCATGCGCGAGTACCAGATCGAGCGTTTCTACCGCGACCAGAAGCTCCTCGAGATCGGCGAAGGAACGAGCGAGATCCAGCGCATCGTGATCGCCCGCAATCTCGGCTGTTTCGAATAATCGGAAACGACAGGTACGGACGGCGCGCCGGTTCGTACCGCGGAGGCACCGAATGGACATTCTCGAAGAAGGCAAGGGCGAGCTTCTCGGTTTTCACGATCCCGACGAGCATCGCGCCTGGATCGCCGCGAACAAATCGACGGCCCTCGTCGACAAGCGGATAACGGTGAAGGAAGCCGTCGAGCGGTTCATTCCGGACGGCTCGTACGTCGCCTCGGGAGGCTTCGGCCATATCCGCGTCGCGATGTCGATCATCTACGAGATCATCCGCCAGAAGAGGCGCGATCTC
>Ga0265296_1003560_pt1 | contig 14316 bp, 13 predicted proteins | sample MunlanPumphouse1_FD_189073 | JGI IMG/M metagenome (GOLD analysis project Ga0265296, IMG submission 189073) | Groundwater microbial communities from a municipal landfill in Southern Ontario, Canada - Pumphouse #1 | ecosystem: Environmental > Aquatic > Deep subsurface > Groundwater | place... | reverse complement strand
TGAGTATATGAAGGCAAGTGGTATGCTTGTCAAAATCGACGATAATTATAATCATCGCATTGGCCGTTGTTACCGTTGTAAACATATTATCGAGCCCATGGTTATGCCCCAGTGGTTTGTCAAAATCGATGCTCTGGCCAAGCCCGCCCTCAAAGCCGCCCGCGATGGCCAAGTCAAGTTTTTCCCTCTCCGTTTCAAAAAAGAATTTACCGATTGGATGGAAAATATCCGCGACTGGAACATCAGTCGTCAAATTGTTTGGGGCCCCCGCATTCCGGCTTGGTATTGTCTTGACTGTCATCCGGGCATCAAGCTCAATTTTTTAACCAAAGACAAAAAAGTCGTTACCGGTCTTTATGTCGATCTTAAGGACAAATATTCTTTTGATGAAATCCGTTCCGGTCTTCAGTCCCTAAGCGCTCCTGTCGGCTCTATTTTTTATGTCGACTCGCCCGATTCCTGCCCCAAATGTCACTCCAAAAATCTTTTGCAGGAAACCGACACTTTCGACACCTGGTTTCTTAGCGGCCAGTGGCCCTTGTCTACTCTTGGTTACAATGTTGCCGATCCTACCAAAAGCTCTCCCGATTTCGCCTATTTTTACCCCACTTCCGTCATGGATACTCTTTGGGACATTCTCTTCTTTTGGGTTGCCCGGATGATGATGTTTGGTCTTTATTTAACCAAAGAAGTTCCGTTTAAAACTATTCACCTTCACGCTCGGGTGGTCGATAAAAACGGTCAGAAAATGAGCAAATCCAAGGCCAATGTTGTCGATCCGCTCTCCATGACTGCCAAATACGGCACCGACGCTCTTCGTTTTTCCCTTGTTTACGGCATTGCTCCCGCTTCCGATATCGTCGTTTCCGAGGACAAAATCCGCGCCCACCGCAATTTCGTCAACAAAATCTGGAACGCCGCCCGTTTTATCGAAATGCTTATCGAACGTCAGCAAGAAAAGTCTCCCTTGCTTGCCCCTGTGGGGTCAAAGGGAGATTTAGAGGGATTTAAGGATCTCAAAGGCAAGGGGGATTTGGATCCCGCCGACTTGGCCATTCTCCAAAAGCTCAACTCTCTCATCACCTCTACTACCAAAAACCTCAACACTTTTCATTTCGGTCAGGCTTCCGAAGATTTGTACCAATTCTTCTGGCACGAATTTTGTGATGTTTATATCGAATCCACCAAAAATAGGCCAGCTCAAAACGAGGGGGGAGTCGATGCTCTTCCCGTTCTTGTCCATATTTTGTTAACCTCTCTTAAGCTTCTTCACCCTTTTATTCCCTTTGTTACCGAAACTATTTATCAAAACTTAAAAGCTCAGCTCGGCTGGACCGATCCATTCTTAGCCGCCGCCCCCTGGCCGACTGTAAATGAAATATAAAAAATTGATTATTGGCTTGTTATTAATCTCTCTTTTTATTAATCTCTATCTTTCTTTTCTTGCTCTTAATCCTATCTCTCAAGCCAAAATTAAATCCGTTCTTTCGTTGTCTTCCGGCACCCGCTATTTTTACTCGCTTGAGGCTGACCGTTTGGCACACTACCCGGAAACCATTAAAAAAACCCTCAATTCTCTTATTGTTAAAAGTCCCAAAACCCCCGATGATTGGATTGAAATTACTAAAATTTATTTACAATTAAACAACCCAACCGAAGCTAAAAAGGCTATCTTACAGGCTCAAAAACTCGACCTGATCCGCTCCGACATTGAAAAAATCTATTTTAATCTCAATCGCTGATTATTTTTTCTCTTTCTCTTCTTTTTCCTTCTCTTCTTTTCTCTGGGTTTCAGCCGCCGCTTTTTCTTCCGGAGTTTTTTGTTCGGTTGCCGGGACATCGACCGGAGCTACTGTTTCGGCTACCACCGGTTCTTCTTCAACTTTTGGTTCTTCTGTCTTAAGGATCACTTGGTCCGCGTGAGTTTTTATTTCTATTTTTGCCTTATCTACTACCAAATCGGCTACTGTAATTACCATTCCGGCTTCAGTTAGTGTGGATATATCCACCGTAATATTTTCCGGTAAATCTGCTGGTAGTGCTTCCACTTCAACTTCGTTACTAATTTCTACGAGTACATTTCCAAATTTTACCGCTGACGATTCGCCGGTCAGCACAATCGGCACCATGGTCACAATCTTTTCTTTCAAATTAACCTTGTAGCAGTCGATATGTAAAAGTTTCCCGTCTACCGGATGATATTGAGGATTTCTAAAAATTATCGGCCAAGTATTTTCTCCGACGACCAAATCAACCAATCCTGATTCGCCTACTTCCTTAAAAACCTTAGCCATCTCCCTGTTATCAATCTGAATCGAAACAGCCTCAAAACCTTTACCGTACACTGTCGATGGCAATTTATCCTGTTTTCGTATCTGTTTTACTTTTTTTCCGACAATAGTTCTAACCTCTGCCTTCAATTTCAAATTTACTTTTGCCATTTTTATTTTTTTGCCTGCTGGGCCTTTAGCTTTCGCCTACCTCCCCTCGGCTCTTATAATTTGTGAAGGAATTATACACTATTCTTTCTTTTTTTATATCTTTACCCCTCCTTTCGTCAAAGGAGGGGTAGGGGTAGATTTTGATGTTACAATTTAGTCAATCTTATGAATCAATCTAAACCCCGCATTCTTACCGGCGACCGGCCCACCGGCCCGCTTCACCTCGGCCATTATTTTGGCGCCTTAAAAAATCGGGTTGAGCTTCAGGATCAATACGATACCTTTATTATTATTGCCGATGTTCAGGCTTTAACTGATAACTTTTTAACCCCCAAAAAAGTCCGCGACAATGTTACCGAGGTGGTTATGGACAACCTCGCCGTTGGTATCGATCCTCAAAAATCGACCATTTTTATTCAGTCTCTTATTCCCGAAATTGCCGAATTAACCGTTTTTTATTCTAATTTAGTTACCGTCGCCAGGCTTGGCCGCAATCCTACCACCAAAGAGGAGTTAAAACAAAAAGAAAAATTGTTCAAGAACAACATTACTTTCGGATTCTTAGGCTATCCTGTTAGTCAGGCCGCCGATATTACTGCTTTTCAGGCGGCGCTTGTTCCGGTCGGCGAAGATCAGGTTCCCCACGTCGAATTAACCCGGGAAATTGTTCACAAATTTAACGAAATCTACGGCCAAACTTTAGTTGAGCCCCAGGCCAAAGTCGGTACTTTTCCCCGTGTCAAAGGTTTAGACGGCAATTCCAAAATGGGTAAAAGCCTGAATAACGCTATTTATCTCAAGGATTCTCCCGAAATTATCCGCCAAAAAGTCAAAATGGCCTACACCGATCCTTTGAAAATCCGCCTTACCGATCCGGGCCATCCGGGCGATTGTATGGTTTTTTATTATCATCAAATGTTTACCGACCCTACGGATTTAAAAATTGTCGAATCCGAATGTAAATCCGGTGCCCGGGGCTGTGTTGCCTGTAAAAATCAGTTAGCCGACAATATCATCAAATTTTTAGCTCCGATCCAGGAAAAACGCCACTACTACGAATCTCATCCGGAAATTGTTCAGCAAATTATATTGGAAGGTACCAAAAAAGCCCGTCTCATCGCCGCCGAAACCCTCAAGCAGGTCAAAGCAAAAATGTTTTTAAATTACTTTGATTAAAGACAGGTGGATTTTGATTTACCCCTGCCCTGTCAAGGGAAGGGGTAGGGGAAGGGTTTGAAGGGTTGGTGGATTTTTCTTAAAACGGAAACTTTTCCAGGTTTATATACGTTCCGATTGCATTTCCGGCCGAATAAGCCACAATAATCAAAAAATCACTTCCTCTGATGTTGTTTACGATTTGAAAAATAATCCAAAAAGCAATCAGGCTCTCAAAAAATACTAAGAGGGCCGCAGCGATAGACTTTCCCTTTGAAATCCAATAAGTTCTTTGGGTGGCCAAAAACATTTCCAAAAAGCCGACCCCAAAGTATCCAGCGACTTTTAGTACCTCGTTGATCATATGCTTTTTGTAAATTTTTAACCTTATTTTCCCCGCCAGGTTCTGACAAAGGATCGACTACTTCTTGTTTCATTTTTATCTTCAGGTTCCCCCAAGACCCCTAATTATACCACAATTATAGGATAAAATCATCATCTCTTGTCTCAGAATACCAGCCTGTCTTTCCGTTTAATCTGTGGGCATGCATGGATTCGGACCATGGACCACCGACTTATAAGATCGGTGCTCTAACCAACTGAGCTACATGCCCATTTTCTTTCCCTCCTTTTTCAAGGGAGGGATTAAGGGTGGGTTTGTGTAGCAGGGGTGGGAATCGGACCCACAACCTATCGCTTATGAAACGATCGCTCCACCGTTGAGCTACCCTGCCAATGGCTGGATTATACCAAAAAAGCCGCCATTCCTGGCAGCTTTCTGTTAACACCCTGGGTTGCGGGGTCAGGAGTTGAACCTGATCTGTGAGATTATGAGCCTCACGTGCAGCCGTACACTACCCCGCACGACTTCAGACCTCCGAATTGTAACACAAACCTATTTATCGAGTAAACCAGTCCGCCCACTGCCTTAACACTGCTGGTTTTTCTGTCTCTTTTACCTCCGGCGATACTTCTGCCATGTTTTCCTCCCCAATCTCAATCCAATAGTCATTCTTTGTGCCCAACCCCAGCTTGTCTCTGGCCGCCTGTTCCAGGTATGCACTGCTTGTCGCCCATTTGATTTTTTTCTCTAAAATGTCTATATTCTGTCTCAAGTTATCAATATTTTCCCCGATTTTTTGGTTTCTTTTTTGTGCTTCCGCTATTAACCGCCACTGGTTAAAAATATTTCTCAAAGAGGATATAATTAAAAGACTACCAATAATAACTATTATTCCTTGCTTAAGCCTTTTTTTAAAATGCATAGATTATTTGTGTATTATCCTAAATTATGTTACTATAAGCTACATTTTGGCTTTAGAAATCAAATTTTATGACTGATCTATCATTTATCACTGCCTTAGGCCTTTTCACTTCGGCCCTTATTAAAAAAGGCAAGTCAACCAACACTATTGTAGCCTATAAAGGCGACATCAATCAGCTGGCAAGTTTTTTGGCTTCCCAAGCTCAAATAACCACTATTGATCTTGCCAAAACCGTTAATCTTGAGGATTTTAAAAAAGATTTGACAAAAAACGGTTATACCGCCAAATCTGTCTCCCGCAAGCTTAATTCCATCAAAAACTTCTTTTCTTTCCTTAAAAACGAAAATATCATCGAAATCGACCCGTCCGCCGACATCAAGCATCCCAAATACGAAAACGAAATCCCAAAAATTCTCAAGCCTATCGAATACCGTTCTTTGCGCGACGCCTGCCGCAACGACATTCGGGCTACCGCCATTGTCGAACTGATGCTTCAGGCTGGTTTACGTATTAAGGAAATTGAAAATCTTAAGACCGACAACGTTCACGACAACGACATTTACGTCGAAGCTAATGAAAGTCATCTTTCCCGTACCGTTCCGCTCAACAATTCTGCCAAAGGTGCCTTAAAGAAGTATCTTGAAGAAGATCGTTATGCCACCAAATCAAAGCACGTCTTTATCACTAAAACCGGTCGTACTCTTTTAGCCAGAAACATTAGAAGTCTTTTAAATCGCTATTTCAACAAAGCCGACATCAAAGGCGTCAAGGTTAACGACCTTCGTAATACTTTTATCGTTTACCAGCTTAAATCCGGTGTTCCCCTCGATATTGTTTCTCAAGTTGTCGGTCACAAGCGCATTTCCACTACCGAAAAATATCTCGAACTGATCGATTCCAAAGAAGAATCCAAAGGTATCAAGCTCAAAGAACTCTAAAGCCTCGCTCGTTTCAGTATTTCCGCTTCGACAATTTCTCTTGGTCGGCCGTATTTCAATGTTGATAATTTTTTAATCATCTCTGCCAGTTCCGGGCTTCCCGGTTTTTTCTTCTCCGCCGCCGCTACCCGCAGTGAAAATGGTTGTCTTGGCACTCCGTCAATTTGAGTTTTTAGATATATTTCTCCGGTTCCCAGGTTTAGTAGATCATGTTCTGAAAACTCCGGTTGAAACTGTCTTATCAAAAATCCGGCATCAGCGATACCCACTCTAAAACTGGCAATTGTACCGACGTTCCCGAATACTGCGTTTTTTACTTCATCATCCATTTGCGATACAAACTGGTTGGCCACACACAAATTAAGATGGTACTTTCTCGCTTCCGACAAAATCACCGCAAAATCTTGAGTGGCAAAATTCTGAAATTCATCTACATATAGGTAAAAATCTCTTCTTTTTTCCTCCGGGATATCCTGTCGGCTCATGGCCGCAATCAAAATCTTGGGAATCAGCACCAGTCCCAAAAATGCCGAATTTTCCTCACCGATTGTTCCCTTAGCCAAATTAATTATCAATATTTTCCCCTCGTCCATTGCCTGCCGGAAATTAAACGATGACACCGACTGGCCGATGATATTTCTCATCATCGTATTGGTGATGAATCTGCCGAATTTTGACACGATATAGTCCAACACCTCCGACTTGTGAAAATCATTCGTTTGAGCAATTTGGTCAGTCCAATACCGCCTGACCATTGGATCTTTTACTTTTGGCAACATCATCTGCACATACGACGGGTCGGTCAGGCATCGGACAATTTCAATAAACGTTGCTCCCGGCTCCGACATTACCGTCAGCATGATATTTCTGATAGCATGCTCAAACCTCGGCCCGACAATTCCGGTTTTATACGGATCATAAAGTTTGTACATCAAATTGATTATTGACGAGGTGACAAAATCCTTTTGATCCTCCCGGTCGCACTCCATTACATTAAAGCCCATTGGTCTGTTGGTTTGGGATGGATCAAAATAAATTACATCCTCGACTCTTTCCGGCGGAATTCTTTCCAGTATTGATTCATAAGTATCATGCGGATCGATAAAACATACTCCTCTTCCGGCCTTGATATCCTGCAAAGCCATATCAGCCAGGAGCCACGATTTTCCTACCCCGGTTTGTCCCACAATGTAAAAATGTCTTTGTCGATCGACCGGTTGCATGCAAAATTTCTTCGTCATTCCCCGGTAAACATTATCACCGATATACATGCCTTCCTGTGGGCTATCTACCGGTTGGGGTGCTTTTTTGGCTTTCAGCCAATAAATATTTGGTGTTTCTACGGTTTTATTGGGAAAATGGAAAATTGTTGCCAGTTCGTCCGTCGACAAAATTGTTTTGTGTTTTGACCAAAAAATTGTCGGATATTTATAAATAAAATCCTCCATAAACATTCCCTTAAACCGGATTTTTCTTGAAGACAACTTATTCCAGGGCGATTCCAGTGCCGAAAAACATGCCTTAATATTGGCAATATTCGTCTTGGCTATTTCTTCCGATCCGGCAACCGATATGATTCTGATATCTGCTTCAAATCCTGCCTTACTACATTTCATCTCTACCGCTTCCAGTTGTCGGGCATCAACTTTATATGAAGCCTTTTCCGGGTTAGACTCCGATTTTTTTGTTCCTGAAATAAAGCTTTTGCCGTTTTTTGCCCACTTCCCGTCGCTCGGGCTTATCACCACCTGAATCGCCATGGCCTCTCCGGGGCTTAGTTTCGACAGGGTCGATGTCATCGACGACAGCAGGTCGGTTGGAATTTCCCGGTATGTTTTTAGCGGATAATATTCTCTTTTTTTTAGTCCCAGCCAGGCATATTCCACTTTGCCGTTTTCACAGTATATGTTTGGCTCATCCACCTCCGACACGTTTGCTCCGGCGTACACACTATATATCTGTTTTTCCACCAGCTCTTGATATTTTTTTGGGGTACAAACATAAAATTTTATATCTTCACTGGTTCCAACGAGTTCCAGTGACAAATTTGGCTGTGCTAAAAAAGTCTGTAAAAATTTAAACTTAGCCGATTTATAGATACTGCTTAATGATCCTAAGATCGACTCCATTGCTTCAATTTTTACCTCATTTTCTTGGGGAATCCCAATCAACAGCGTTACCATCTGCAGTGATCTTTTTTCTCTATCCCGCCATCGGTACCACAATATCCACAGGTATCCTAAAAACAAAAGCAAAAGCACCACCAGCACCACCGCTACCAACCCCGTTACCAGGCTTGTTATTTGGGCTACAATTTTATCTGGATTCATTCGTCTTTTTTAAATTCAATGTTTCCTTTTTTAATTTTAATCAATCTAAAAAGGAATATCGACAGCCATCTTCCGGCTTCGGATATCGATTTTTTAAATCCGGCCGCAAAAGTGGTTCTGGTCACCGGCAATTGAATTTTGACATTTGTCGGTGTTGTCGGTGTCATCACCGTTTGCTGACCCACATTTACCGGCGTTGCTATTGGTGTTGTTTTTATCTCTTTTAGCCAATGTTCCACATCTTTTGGCATTATATTTTCTCTTTCCCTCAAGTCCTTAATATTTTTATTTTCCGCCAAATTCTCCTTAATGATCGGTTCCAACCTCTCCTTACTTTCTGCCATAATTGTTATAAGTATAAGGCAAAACCCCAGTTCCCACCAGTGTTTACTGTATAATTTGACTAAAATGTCAGAAGATCCTAAGCTTTCAACTTCTATCCGCCACATTGACAACAGCCGGCAATTACTGCCATTTTTTACCACTCTATTGGTCATCTTTCTGATTTGGGTCATTATTTGGTTTTTTCGCGGTGGCTCTTTTCGTCTTTACGCCAGTGCTTTTTTTGGCCTTTACTATCTTACCCGCCAAATTTGGATTTCGGTTCTTCTCATGGGTATTCTTCAAAATATCGTTTTTCTCCCTCTTCGCTATATTGGTCTGAAAGTCTGGAACCGGGTTGAGGATTTCGAAGCCGAGCTTGAAAAAACCAGTGAAGACGAGCAATATCTTTTGTTTTCCAAAAAGGTCAAAGAGGGGAATAAGGCCATCATTTTCTTTATCTTCAATTTTGTTGTCAACGCTATCGCCTTTTTCTCGGCCGGCCGGATTTTTCTAATCGATTTTTACACAAAACCCCTTAGTTCCGGTTATCTTTACCACTTTATTCCTTACCCGCAGTATCCGCTTCAGGGTACCAATTTTTATTTTCCTTTTTTCAAAATCACCGAAACTGTTTCTCTTCCCTGGCAGACAATTTTGTTAGTTTGGGTAGGGATTACCGTTCTTTTTGCCGCCCCCAAGCTTCTTTGGCGTTTCGTCAAATGGCTTTTTTGGAAAAACAAAAGTATTTTATCGGCCCGAATTAACTACAACCGGCTTTTACTTAAAACCGGTGGTTTTAGCACTTTGGTTTTTATTCTTTCCCTGATTATTCTTCGCCATATTCCTGTTAATGTCGCTGGCTGGATGCTTATTGCCGATCTTACCCGCCAAAACACTACCATGAACACTATTACTGCCATTGGTACCTTCATTACCGCCGTTCATGCCGGTTATGTCCGTCAGCTTCGGGCTTCTGAAGCCGCTCTCAAAACTAACGTCCCCCAAGCCATTGTTGACAAGGTTTTTAGGGAAAAAATGCGCCAAAGTTTCAAAAATGGCGCTATTCTTGGGCTTGGCGCTTTTTTAGTCACCAATCAAATTCCCTGTGCTTTCGAACTTTCCGTGGCCACTTTTGAAGTTCTTTACATCCTTTCACCTTACACTTTTGACCGGTTATTGCTTGGCTCCAAGCCCCCTGCCCCTTCTGTTGTTACTCCGGCCTAGGATATAATACTCAAAATTTACGACTAATCTTAATATGGCCACCAGTTCCCAAATCGATCCTCAAAATCTTCCCCAGCATATCGCCATTATTATGGATGGCAATCGCCGTTGGGCCCAAAAAAAGGGAGTTTCCGACGTCAAAGGCCACGAAGCCGGTTCCGAAAATCTTCAAAAAATTGTCAATTATTGCCGGGATCTTGGCATTAAGCACTTAACCGTTTATGCTCTTTCTACCGAAAATTGGCGCAAACGTTCAGTTGAAGAAGTCCGGGGCATTTTTGGTCTGCTTATCCGGTTTGCCAAGGAAAAAGCCGAAGAGTACCGTCGTTCCGGCGTTAAAATTTTTGTTTTAGGCAATTTTCAGGCTTTTCCCTTTAAGGTCAAAAATGCCATCAAAAAAATTCTTGATATGGTTTTGGATTATGAGCGGATCAAATTTAACATTGCCCTCAATTATGGTGGCCGCGATGAAATTATCCGGGCTATTCAAAATATTATTAAGGATAAGGTTCCGGCCGGTAAAGTTAATGAAGAATTAGTTTCTTCTTATCTTTATACAACCGGCCAGCCCGACCCCGACTTAATTATTCGTCCCGGCGGCGAGTTTCGGCTTTCTAACTTTCTTTTATGGCAAATGTCTTATGCCGAACTTTATTTCACCGACATTCTTTGGCCTGATTTTGGCCCCAAACAAATGGAAAACGCCGTTCTTTGGTACCAGCAACGCCACCGTCGGATGGGCAAATAAATGCTAAAGTAATTAGGTGAACTCGCTTTTTCTTAGAGCTGTCTTTTTGCAGTATTCCGAAATTGTCGGCGCCGGTATTTTTGTTCTGCCCATTTTGTTTGCCAACAACAATCCCTTAATGACCATCGGTTATCTTTTTTTGATGGCCGTTTTTGTCTACCTCATCAATTATCTCTATATAACCGTTATTCTTAAAACAAAAGGCGATCACCAGCTTGCCGGTTACGCCCATCTTTATCTTGGTCCTATCGGCAAAATTATCGCTTTATTAAGTTTGTGCCTGCTTGGCCTTGGCGCTTTGGCAATTTATATTCAGCTTGGCTCCCAGTTTTTCAGTACTATTATTCCCAATGTTTCGGTCAGTCTTTCCAAAATTATTTTTGTTTTTCTCATTTCTCTTTTTCACCTTCTTCTTCAAAAGTTTGCCAAATCACGGATTCATTTTCTCTCTCTTATTTATCTTTTGATCACCGTTTTTATCGCTGTCTATTCTTTAAATTATTCCCCGATCAATTTTCAAAACCCCATCGACTCCTCCATTTTTGGCACCCTCATTTTTTCCCTCACCGGTTTTGCCATTTTGCCCGAAGTCGAAGAAACTCTCCGTCATACCCAAAATAAATCTCTTCATCTCAAAACGGCCTCCCTTTTGGGAGTTTTGTTAGCCGTTGTTACTTATGCTCTTTTTTCTTTTTCCGTTATCCGCATTGCCGGTCCAAATCTTACCGAAAATGCTCTCACTTCTCTTGGTCAGGTTCCGCCTTTGATCATTATTCTTCTTTGTCTTTTTGGTTTTTTTGCTACCTTCAAAGCTTCTTTAAACTTTTTAAACATTTTCAAGGAAATTTTATATCGTGATCTAAAAATTACGAAGAATAAATCTTTTATTTTTTCCACCGCCATCGTAATTATCCCCTATCTTCTCACCGCCATTCCCATTCTTTCCGTCATTTCTTTTACCGGTGAAATCACCCTTACCCTGGTCGCTATTTTGATAGTTGGTATCTTTTTGCGGCTGTCAAAATAATCTCTCCGATCAGTTTTTCAAATGACCAGCCTTGTTCTTTAGCGGCTCTTGGCAGTCGTGAATTATCCCTTGGATCGGGTAAAAGTCCCACCGGACAATTAATTTCCAAAGCATAAAGTTTTCCGTTTTCATCCTGTCTCATATCAATTCTTCCCCAGTCGCGGCAACCGATGGCCGTAAATGCTCTTTTAGCCAAATCTTCAATTTCTGTCTTCAATTTTTCCGGAACTTTCGCCGGGCAAAAAATTGCTTCGATCGGATTGTCCGGATTGTCCCAAATCCATTTTGCCTCATAACTGTCAATTCTATTTACTCCTTTTGGCAGTGAGTCAAAATTTGTTTCCACAATCGGCAGTACTTGTAGGTTTCCCTTATTCCCGAGCACTCCCACCGTAAATTCTCTCCCGCTTAAGAATTTTTCGACCAATATCGGCTGTTGAAAATCTTTTATCAATTCTGCCACTATTTCTCTTAAATCTTTTTCGTTATTAACCACCGACTTATTTCTGATGCCCGAGCTCGATCCTTCTTCATTGGCCTTGGCAATTAGAGGAAATTTTAATTCCGGGTTTAGCTTGTCAAGAGCCGTCTCCATCAATTGAAACGGCGCCGTTGCTACTTTCCAAAAATTCCATATTTCCTTAGTTCTGGCTTTATCCAAAATTATGGCCGCATTCATCGGCCTCGGTCCCGTATACGGAATCCGGAGAATTTCACAAAACATGGGAATTTGAGCTTCCCGATCTGCCGTGTTAGTTACTGCTTCGGCAAAATTAAATAACAAATCAATATTGTTTCGGTTTTCTTTCAGCAACTCATATGTATTTTCGTTCGATTCCACCATCAAAACTTCGTGTCTGTTGGCTTCAATGGCTTTTTTAATGCCGTCGATTGTTTCTTCGGTATCAAATTCGGCATAAAATTCTGCCTCCGGATCTTCCCTTTTAATATTTTTCGGTTTCAGGTTGTAGGCAAAAGCAATCTTCATTTTTCTCCAAAATAATTAATAAACGATTTTATAATATCAACATTAGCCTCAATTCGTTTTTCTAACTTTTCCTGTCCCGGAGTTTCAGCGCAAGCGGTTTTCTTGATTCCCTTATGAAACAACCAATCCTCAAACGAACCATCGTGTTTTTTATAGCACAATCCTCCTTTTAAACATACCTCTTCAACTTTTCCATTATATCTGTTGATTATTTTCCCGTTATTATGCCCACCAAAATATTTTTTTCCTGCGTCCATTAAAACTTTCGAAAATTTTCCTGGTGATTTTGATTTTTCAAACGAATAAACATAAAACTTCTTTTGTTCCAAATCTTCATGTAGCGATAAAAACCCGTCTCTTGCTGTTTCCAAAATTAATTTTTCATTTTTTTTCAAAATTTTTCCTTCTTTCGATAAGCCGTTACGTTTATGAAAAAAACCTCGATTCGAATCTTGTTTCCACCGGTTATGTCTGTTTTTTAGGGCAAAACCGGTAGGGTTAACCAGTGGTAAAAATGCCAAATTAATGTTTTCAGGGATTTTAGATTTATTGGTCAAAAATTTTATAATTCCCCACACTCCGGCTACTTCATCTCCATGAAATCCTCCGGCAATCAATAAATTTTTTCCGGTCTCTTTTTTCTTTTTTCCGGTAATTAACCAAATTGGGTATTTTTCTACCATGCCCAATTCTTTACAGTCCCATTCATCTCCCAAGGAAACTTTTAATTTCCGATAAAAATCTTCAATTCCAAAACCGTTTTTACTCATTTTTCTTTTCTTTTCCTACCACTGTATTGGTGATCAGTCTTTCCAATATTTCTTCAAAAGAAATATCGTACATATTCAAAATTGTTCCCATGGCACAGCCCACTTCTTTTGGTCCGAAGGTCGGATTGTGATTCGCATCAATAATATAATGTCTGCCCGACTCATCCAGTCTGATATCAAATTTACCGTAATCTTCCATCTTTAACACATCAAATGCCTCTTTGACCATTTCCCGCGCTCTTTCCGGCATTTCATACTTTTTATAAGTAATGGCGTTACTTTCCGCCGAATCATCATTCCAGTTGGCTTCAAAAGTGACGATTTTAAATTTGTCGGCAAACGGTCCGCCGAATATTTTTTCGCCGGTATACACTTTTTGATTTATCCCTTCGGTGATAATCACTGTAATTTCTCTGCCTACAATAAACTCTTCCAACAACACTCCCTGCTTGTAAGTTTTCATTAAAAAATCCAGTCTTTTTCTCAATGCCTTTTCGTTGTGGGAAATTGCCGACTCGTCAATTTCAATTGAGCCGTGGACTTCGTTTAATTTCGATATCAGCGGATAATCAAGTTCGTTTTCAATTTCCTGGCTCGGGTCGGTAATTAGTTGATATTTTGGCACGGTTATTCCCCGTTGTCTTAGCAGGTTTTTCGTAAAATATTTATTGGCGCTGATTGTCAGGCCCATCATTCCCGTGCCGGTGTAAGGGATATTTAGAAGTTCCAACGTTCCCGGTATTGCCGCCGCCAAATATTCTTTGCCAAAAACCGAATCAACCAAATTTAAGACAAAATCCGGCCTAAATTTTTTCAGATTTTCGGCAAGTTCGCTGTCCCCCGGAAACAGCGCCACCTCAATTTTCATTTTTTCCAAATATTTGGCTACCAGTCCGGCTCTTTCTTTGACCTCAACTTCCGAAATAAACAGCTGTTCTGTCGGAAAATATTCTCTTTTGGCATCCGAATATAAAATTGCAATCCGCTTAGGAAAAACTACGTTCATTGTATCTTGAATTCTACTCAATCTTTCTCTTTTTACAACCACCTGTAGTCTAACTAATAAATTTTTTTGTCTCCCCTCTTTCTTCAAAGAGGGGAAGGGG
>Ga0265296_1003558_pt1 | contig 14320 bp, 17 predicted proteins | sample MunlanPumphouse1_FD_189073 | JGI IMG/M metagenome (GOLD analysis project Ga0265296, IMG submission 189073) | Groundwater microbial communities from a municipal landfill in Southern Ontario, Canada - Pumphouse #1 | ecosystem: Environmental > Aquatic > Deep subsurface > Groundwater | place... | reverse complement strand
GGGTTGCAAGGGGATTTACCAAAAGGGATGCAATAATAAAATTTGAAGGCTGTTATCACGGTCATGCAGACGGCCTTCTTGTGAAGGCGGGTTCAGGTGCGATGACCTTCGGCATTCCTGATAGCCCGGGAGTGCCTAAATCCTATGCCAAAAATACAATAACAATTCCTTTTAATGATATAGATGCAGTAAAGACAGTGATTAACAGGCAGTGGAAATCCATAGCATGTGTAATAATTGAGCCTGTTGTGGGCAATATTGGCTGTGTGCTTCCCCAGCCGGGTTTTTTAGAGACAGTAAGAACATTAACAAAAAAATACGGAATAGTATTAATATTCGATGAGGTTATGACAGGGTTCAGGGTTGCATACGGCGGCGCACAGGAACATTACAGGATAAAGCCGGATATGACGTGTCTTGGAAAGGTCATTGGAGGAGGGCTTCCTGTTGGCGCGTATGGCGGGAAAAAGGAGATAATGTCAATGGTATCACCGGAAGGCCCTGTTTATCAGGCAGGTACATTGTCAGGAAATCCGCTTGCAATGACAGCAGGGATAGAGACGCTCAGGATTCTCTCAACAAAAGGCACATATAAGAAACTCGAAAGCCTTTCAGCAATGCTCGAAAGAGGGCTTAAGGATGCAGCGAAAAAAGCCGGTGTTGCCACAAGGTTCTACAGGGCAGGCACAATGTTCTGCACATATTTTACAAATAAAGAGGTCTACGACTATGGAACTGCCAAGACATCTGATACAGCAAAATTCTCACGTTTCTTTTCAGGGATGCTGGATAGAGGCGTAAATATAGCTCCTTCGCAGTTTGAAGCAGGGTTCATGTCACTTGCGCATTCAGAAAAAGATATAGAAAAAACAGCAAGAGCTGCGTATGAGTCTTTAAAGAGAATCTAAAAAATAAATATCGCACAAAAAGTCTCAGAATTTTTATACAGGAGGAAATAATCTTTTCGCTCATTCTCGCTGCGCTCCGGCCTTTTGTTTGTCATTCTGGCTCGTCCGGAATCTTTTTTCTCCTTAGCGGATCAGCATAGGTTGAAAGAAGGATTCCCGACAAGCGGGAATGCCCTTTTGTTATGGACTATGGGCAAAAAAGCCGCTCAAAGACAATTTTCTCCTGATTTTTAAAATCATTTAATATATGATAAGAACATGGCAGAGAAACCATTATTCAGACAACTCCTTGAGGCGAGCACGATAGGGCTTAACCTTGTCCTTGCAACATTTGTGGGGCTTGGAATGGGATATGGTCTTGATTATCTTTTTTATAAATACCTTAGTATGAAGACCTCCCCCTGGTTTACGATTATATTTTTACTGCTCGGAATAATCGCGGGTTTCCGTGAGATGGTCAAAATAGGAAGGAAGACATACGATGGGAATAATAAGAAGGATATATAAACAGTCCGCATTTATATTGATACCCATTGCTGTTCTTTCAGCTTTTTTTGAGTGGAAGAAATTGCCGCTTAGCATTCTGATTGGCGGTGGTCTTGCGATTGCTAATCTCAAGGGGCTTGCATGGGGTGTTCAGGGATTGATAGGAACCGGGCAGAAGGTAACAGGGGTGCTTGTTTTTTTCAGTCTTATAAGGTTATTTATCCTGATAGTGATTATTGTTATTCTGCTCTGGCTTAAAATCATAAACATAGCAGGCATCTTTATAGGGTTTACGGCAGTCATTATCCTGCTGCTGAAAGAAGGGGTCAGGTCAGCAAGGGATGAGGGGTAAATAAAGGAGGGCTCTTATGCTTGAGCTTAATTTCTCGAATATGATGGGAGAGGTTATTGGTCAAAGCGGTATATCTGAAAGGCAGATAGAGGGCATTAAGACAAAGGTATATGATATTGACAGGCGCATAAAATCAAGAGAATATCCTGAGCTTGCATTTATAGACCTGCTTGAGCAGGACACATCAGAGATTAAAAAAACAGCATCTTTTATCAGAAATAAGTTTGAGAATTTCATAATCCTCGGAATCGGCGGTTCTGCGCTAGGGCCAAGGGCTATCACAGAGGCCCTGAGCCCTTTTCATAATCTTGATAAGAAACCAAGAGTATTTATCTACGACAATGTTGACCCAAGAACATTGGACAGGATTTTATCCTTAACAGACCTAAAAAAAACAGCAGTCAATGTCATTACAAAGTCAGGCAGTACTGCAGAGACCATGTCTTCTTTCATGGTACTGTGGGATAGAATGAACAAGGCCGGTAGTGATGCCCCGAAAAGTTTTATTGCAACTACAGACCCTGAAAAAGGGAATCTGAGAAAGATTGTGAATGAAAAGGGACTAAAATCACTCTCAATCCCTTCGGGTGTCGGCGGAAGATATTCTGTTTTAAGTCCTGTAGGTCTTCTGCTTGCTGAGGTCATAGGCGTCAGTGCGGATGAAATGCTTCAGGGAGCAAGGGATATCCACAAGAGATATTCGGATGCAGAGGTCTGGAAAAATCCTGCTTATCTTTTCGGTGTTCTGCTTTATCTGATGGAGAGAGAAGAAAAACGTACGATGAATGTCATGGTGCCTTATGCTGACGGATTGAAACCATTGGCGGAATGGTTCTGCCAGTTATGGGCGGAAAGTCTTGGAAAACTCGGTATGGGGCTTACTCCTTATCCTTCTCTTGGAACAACAGACCAGCACTCTCAGCTTCAGCTCTGGATGGAAGGGCCGGAGGACAAAGTGGTCATATTTATAAAAGTTGATGATTATGGTGTTGATATTAAGATTCCGGGGATTTTTCAGGATATGGATGGCCTGAATTATCTCGGAGGTCATACAATGTCAGAGTTGATTAAGGCAGAACAGGAATCAACAGAGCTTGCATTGGCAAAGATTAAAAGGCCAAACATGGCCATAGGCATTCCAAAAATAGATGCCTATCACATGGGGCAGTTATTTCACTTCTTTGAGATGGCAACGGCCTTCACAGGGTTTCTATACGGCATAAATCCATTCAATCAGCCTGGTGTTGAGGAAGGCAAGAACTTCACTTACGGGATGATGGGTAAAAAGGGATTTGAGGCAAAGAAGGAAGAGGTGGAAAAGGCACGCGAAAAAAAGGCGTGCTGGAAAGTGTGAGGCAAAATAAACCGCTCAAATACTATAGCCTGTTCTTGTAATATATAAGTTATGAGAATTATTACTTTTGTAACAGTCTTAATATTTTCTCTCGTGCTTGTTGCACCGTCTGATGCCCTTGCAGGCACTCATGTGACGGTGTATTTTGCAGGTGGATTTGTAGTGGGAGGGGTTGCAGTGGTTTACTCGGTATTAATCGGCGGTGACAGGCATCATTCAAAAAATGAAAAGAAGAACAATGAAGATAATCCTGTTCCATTGATGCAGGCTTTTAATTATCCCGCAAAACAGATTACAGAGGATGAAATATTGCAGGCAGGAATGGTGAAGATTCTTGAGTGGTAGGTATGAATAAAGAATTGGATAATATTATTGAGCAACTTTTGAAATTCCGCAGGGAGCGGGACTGGGAGCAGTTTCACCGTCCGAAAGAGCTTGCGATATCTATTGTTCTTGAGGCAGCGGAGCTTCTTGAGGAGTTCCAGTGGAAGACAGATAAGGAGATTAAGAAATATCTGGATAAAGGCGGGCTTGAGAATGTTAAAGACGAAATCTCTGATATTGCAATCTACATCCTTCTTTTATCCCATGACCTCAAAATAGATCTTCTTGCCGCGATTAGAAAGAAACTTAAAAAGAACGAGGCTAAGTATCCTGTTGAAAAGGCAAGGGGAAGCGCAAAAAAGTATGATAAGCTTTAGGTATGAAGAGCTTCATAAAGGCAGGACATTATATTTTCGCTCATTCTCGCTGCTTATATCTCATTTTTGTCATTCCGGCTTGTCCGGAATCTTTTTTCGGAAGGACTCCCGACAAGCGGGAGTGACAGATAACGGGGCGAGCGAATAGGTCATTAGTTATACAGGAATGAGGCAAAGAAATGATTGTCATCGAAACATATAAAGGCAAATCAATTACAGAGCACCGTGTTGAGATTGTTGAGCGGAAAGGCACGGGGCATCCTGATTACATGTGCGATTCGATGATGGATGCTATCTCTGTTGCATTGTCAAAGGAATATATCAGGGAATTCGGGACAATCCTGCATCACAATATAGACAAGGGACTGCTTGCCGCCGGAAGGGTTGAGAAGATTTTCGGCAATGGCAGGGTTATACAGCCGATGGAACTCACAATAGGCGATAGGGCCACATTCAGGGCAGGTGGCAGGGAAATACCTGTTGCTGATATTGCAGTGGATGCAGCTAAAAAGTGGGTTAAGAACAATATGAGATTTGTTGACCCTGAAAGGCATCTTAAATACCGTATTGTCCTTGCTCCCGGCTCAGATGAACTTACAGACATTTTTTTAAGGCGTGGAAAGGTTAAGGCCGCCAATGATACATCAGCTGCCGTCGGGTATTATCCATTGAGTCCAACGGAAAAAGTTGTGCTTGAATTAGAGAGATTTTTGAATTCCAAAAAATTCAAAAACAGATATCCGGATACAGGCGAGGACATAAAGGTTATGGGCATGAGGAGCGGTAATTTACTGGAGCTGACAGTTGCAATGCCCCTGCTCGTAAACTACGTTAAGTCTGAAAAAGATTATTTTGATAGAAAAGAAATAATCCGGCATGAGATGAACAGATTTCTTGGAAGATATGGGGGATTCAAAAAAATAGAGGTTCATTTCAATACACTTGATGAAAAGGGCAGAGGTTTTGGCGGGATATATCTCAGTCTTCTGGGCACGTCTGCAGAGGATGCAGATTCAGGGCAGGTAGGACGCGGGAACCGCGTTAACGGGCTTATATCTTTGAACAGGCCATTGGGAACAGAAGCAGCGGCAGGAAAAAATCCTGTCAGCCATGTCGGCAAGATATACAATGTCCTTTCCCATAAGATTGCAAGGGAGATCTATGAAAAAATAGACGGCATAAAGGAAGTATATGTCCTTCTTTTAAGCAGGATAGGCACACCGATTGATTCTCCTCAGATTGCAACTGCACAGGTTCTGCTTGAGAGGGGAAGACAGATTAATGAGATTGCAAAAAAGACAGAAGAGATTTTTGAAAAAGAGTTTTCATCTATAAATAATTTCTGCATGGAATTGAGCCGAGGGAAGTATCCGATTTGTTAGATTCTGGGGAAAAAGAAACCCGTAAAGTTAATTATGGAGGTTCAACCTCAATAGAATCTCACGATGAAAAGTCAAAAGTAAAGCCCTGACCCTCATTGGCTCTTACTCATTGGCTCTTATTTATGAACTTTTTGATCTTGTTTCTTCGAGGTGAAACGTGGCATTAGTGAGTTTGCAAGAGGTGAGGATCGCCTTCGGCGGCCCCGAGCTTCTCGACGGGGTTACCCTCCAGATCGAGCAAGGGGAACGGGTCTGCCTTGTCGGCAGAAACGGGGCAGGCAAATCCACACTTATGAAGATCTTGGGCAACGAGCTTTTCCCTGACTCAGGCGAGATCATAAAAGCAAGAAGCACGCGGGTTGCGTTTCTCGAGCAGGAAGTACCGCGGGATTTGACTGGAACAGTCTTCGAAGTAGTCTCTGAAGGACTCGGCAGCATAGTCGGCCTGCTCTCAGAATATCGCTCTCTGGGCAACAGCCTTGGTTTGGGGGACGACTCCGGCATTATTGCGAACCTCGAACGTGTACAGCATCTTATCGAGTCCTCAGGAGGTTGGCAGATACAACAGCGGGTCGAGACAGTCCTTTCCCGCCTCAAGCTGGACCCTGACGCTGCTGCGGCCGGGCTCTCAGGCGGCTACAAAAGAAGGGTCCTTCTTGCGAGGGCGCTCGTGAATGAGCCGGACCTCCTGCTTCTCGATGAGCCGACAAACCATCTCGACATCGAATCGATCGGCTGGCTCGAGGAATTTCTCCTCGAATTCCGGGGCGCAATACTCTTCATAACCCATGATCGGAGGTTTCTCGATACACTCGCAACTCGCATAATCGAACTCGACCGGGGGCAGGTCACCGACTGGCCCGGCGATTACAAAACCTATCTGGCGAGAAGGCAGGCTGAGCTCGATGCAGAGGCCACTCACAACTCACTCTTCGATAAGAAACTCGCGCAGGAGGAGGCCTGGATACGGCAGGGGATCAAGGCCCGCCGCACCCGCAACGAAGGAAGGGTGAGGGCATTGAAGGAATTGAGGGTGGAACGGTCAGCAAGACGTGAACAAACAGGTTCTGCCGATATGAGACTGAACGAGGCCGAAAGGTCGGGCAAGCTGGTTCTTAAGGCCAAAGGAATAGGGCATAGCTATGAGGGCAGTCCTTTGATCCGCGATTTCTCCACGGTCATCATGAGAGGCGACAAGATCGGCATCATCGGCCCTAACGGCTCGGGAAAAACGACCCTGCTCAATATCCTGATAGGCTCGACCAAGCCCCTTCACGGTTCCGTGCACATGGGTACCCGCCTTGAAGTCGCTTATTTCGACCAGCATCGCGCGCAGCTGGACGACGAAAGATCGGTCATGGAAAACATTGGAAACGGATGCGACAGCGTGACAGTCAACGGAAGGACGAGGCACATAATCAGCTACCTTGAGGATTTCCTCTTTCCCCCTGAACGATCGCGGTCGCCGGTAAAGGTCCTTTCCGGCGGGGAGAGAAACCGCGCGCTTTTGGCGAAGCTTTTTACAAAGCCTTCGAATGTGATGGTACTGGATGAACCGACGAACGATTTAGATGCTGATACCCTGGAGCTCCTGGAAGATATGCTGATGGAATACCAGGGCACCGTTCTCCTTGTGAGCCACGACAGGGAATTTCTTGATAACATTGTCACCAGCACGATGGTGTTTGAAGGCGACGGAAGGCTCGTCGAATATGTGGGGGGCCATGACGACTGGCTGCGACAGCGCAGTCTCTCATCTCCGGGAGGGACAGAGAAGGCAAAAAAGAAGGAGAAGCCTGAAAAGTCCCGTCCGCAGCAGGAACGTCTGCGCATCCTGACATTCAAGGAGAAAAAGGAGATCGAAACACTGCCTGGCCTCATCGAGTCCATGGAAGCAGAGCGGGCGGGCTTGTATGAAACACTTGCAGACCCAGACTTTTACAGACAGGACGGAGGCAGGATCCCGGCAGTTAAAACAAGGATGGCGAAACTCGACAAAGAGATCCCCGCAGCATATGAGCGTTGGGAGCTGCTGGAATCTATCCCGAGAGGGCGGGAGTGAAAAATATTTGGGCTTCAGCGTAAAATAGAAAGATATGAAAAAGAGAGGATACTTATACATACCTAAGAAAGAAAAAGTTAGCAGGGTGAAGGCCACAAAAAAACTTGATGATGAGAGCACCCGCATTGTTGATTCGCCGAAATTGGGCAAGCTTCCTGATAAGGGACAGGCCGAATTTCAGGAAGGCCAAAGCGTGGAATTGATGATTTGCGACCGGACAGCTCTCGGTTATAATGCGATTATCAACAACTCCAGCGAAGGCTTGCTTTATAAAAACGAGGTGTTTCAGACCTTAAGAAAAGGGCAGCATATCGCAGGATTCATCAAAAAGGTGCGGGACGACGGCAAGGTTGATCTCTGTCTTCAAAAACCCGGGGCTGAAAAGGTTGAAGATGTATCGGAAAAAATTATCGACAAACTGAAGGCGCAGGGCGGATTTATTGCCCTGGACGATAAAAGCCCGCCTGAAGTTATCTACCGTCTGTTCGGGGCAAGCAAGAAGACATATAAAAAGGCGATAGGCGCTCTTTACAAGAAACGGCTTATTCTTATAGAGAGTGACGGTATAAGGCTCGCCAGGAAACATGACTGAGCGACAATCCAACGACCCTCTTCACGGCATCACTTTGGAAATGATCCTGACCCGGCTGGTAGAACTTCATGGCTGGGAGAAAATGGGGAGGATGATCCGCATCAGGTGTTTTAATAATGATCCGAGTATTAAATCCAGCCTGCAATTTCTGAGAAGGACCCCCTGGGCCAGAAATAAAGTTGAAGCCTTGTATCTGAGGAGCAAAAAGGAGACAGGGAGGCGCTGCTCAAACGATTGAAAGCCGGGCTCGCGGGAACTGCTGAACGGCTGTCACATCTTGACATTTCATTAGTCAAATGTCATGATATATGACGACTATGGCGACAATTAATGGAAATCACAAGGACATTTATATAAACAGGGCATTGAACCTGCCGAAACTTCTGGAGAAAAAATCCTTTTTTCTTCTCGGCCCCCGCCAGACCGGGAAATCATCTCTTATTCGTCATACCATAAAGGGTGCGAAGGTCTATGACCTTCTGGACACATCGGTATTTCTGACATTGAGCCAAAACCCGGGCCGCATTGCGCAAGAATTAACTGCGAGAGACCGGATTGTTGTGATTGACGAGATACAGCGGTTACCCATTCTGCTCAATGAGGTGCATAGGCTGATCGAAGAGAAGGGAGTCCGTTTTTTGCTCACGGGCTCGAGTGCCCGGAAACTCCGCAGCGGTGGAGTGAACCTGCTCGGCGGCAGGGCGCGCACGAAATATCTTCACCCCCTCACGTGCCCGGAACTCGGGCGGCATTTTGATCTGTTCCGTGCAATCGAACGCGGATTGCTGCCGTCAGTGTATTTTTCTGACGATCCCCGCGCCGATCTTCGGGCCTATGCGGGTTCTTATCTGCAGCAGGAGATCATTGCCGAAGGGGCCACGCGCAATGTTCCTGCCTTTAGCCGTTTCCTGAAGGTCGCGGCATTATGCAACGGCACAATCGTCAACTTTACGAATGTCGCTAACGATGCCCAGGTTCCCCGCACGACAGTGTACGAGTATTTCGAGATTCTGAAAGATACTCTGATACTCCATGAGCTTCCTGCATGGCGACGGTCATTGAGACGCAAGCCTTTGGCCTCCTCGAAGTACTATTTTTTTGATGTCGGCGTAGTATCTGAATTGCAGGGCCGGGAATTCAGGCCCGGCACGCCTGAATTCGGAGAGGCATTTGAGACATACATTGTGCATGAACTGCGAAGTTATACCGATTATGTTTCTGCCGGGACTCTCAGCTACTGGCGGTCCACATCAGGTTTTGAGGTGGATTTCATTCTCGGCGAACATACAGCTATTGAAGTGAAGGCAAAAGAGAATGTATCGGCACAGGAACTTAAATCGCTGCGTGCTCTTGCTGAAGAAAAGAAATTGAAGCGCTATATTTGTGTAAGTCTTGAACCCCGTACAAGAACAGTCGGCGGAATTACCATTCTGCCATACCGGAAATTTCTCGATGGCTTATGGAGCGGAGAGTATTCATAAGCCTGCGCCGAGAACATGCGTCCCCAATAATTACTCTATAGACTTCCGCGCTTCCGCTCTTCCGAACTATTGCACTATTGCGCTCTGGCACTAGGGGACTATATTTAATTGTGGAGGTTCAACCGCGATAGAATCTCACGATGAAAAGTCAAAAGTAAAGACCTGACCCTCTAAGTTGTAACTAACTGTTTTCGCACACATCATCCTCTATATTTTTTATTGTTGTCTCGGGCCCCTTTCCCGTTGCGGCTTTATAAGACTCCACCAAGTTTTTAAGATATTTAGGACGCGCTTTCCCTTTATCACTTTTGAAATCTTCTGTATCTTCTTTTATTCCAAATAACTTTATGAATTCTGTTACTCCATGGTCGGGATTACGATAGTGTTTCTCTTGTTGCTCATCCCACCAAACCACAACATCCGGATAAGCCGCAAGAAACCATAAAGGAATAGCGGGCGGCTTATTGATAAAAGACCAAAACGGAATACCGCCTCGCGTTTTTGGTGGATTTAAAATTGAATGCGATGCAGGTTTTGCAGATTTATTTGCTTCTTTGAAATATGGAGTATCTATTCGTAATAAAACTTCAAGATTAGAAAGGAAAACATGGGGGTCTACTTTGTCCGCTATGAATAAATCAATAATTTGCTCGGTATCTTCCTTAGTGGATTCTAACGACCCCCCTTCCTTCCTCATTAAATAGGTTTTCCCAAATTTTTCTAATCATAAAATTATTTTAGCAAACCTTCTATGGCAACACCCAACGCTTTAGCGATTTTCGCCATAGTTTGCACGCTTGGTTTATTAACCGCACCGCTTTCGACTTTTATAAGCGTTGTATATTTAATATCTGCTTTTTTGGCTAAATCATCTTGGGTTAGACCAAGTTTATCGCGCATTTATAAAATATAGGGACACTGAGCTTGTCTAAAAACTCAGTATTTGTCATCCTTCGGCTTGACCAGGGGAGACAGAAGGTATTGAAAATACTGGACTCCCGCTTTCGCGAGAGTGACGACTTTTTATGGAAATGCCAGTTTTTAGACAGACTCTGTATCCCTGATTTTTTCTTGTTATGCATCTTTATATTTCCACTTTTTACATTCTTCCCATGCCTTCTTAGTGGTTGACTCAAATATATGATCGTAGTGTATTGTTTTCTTAAGACTTTCGATTAAATCGTCTGCATCTTTCTGAGCAGCAAAACGAAGTGGAGCCGCGCCTCTTCCTAATTTGCTACTTAATATATCCAGAATAATTTCAATATTACTATAGAATTTTTCTATTTCTTTTTTTTCTATCTTTCCTAATGCGTTTTTACCAATTGCAACTTCATAATCAATATGGGCTATAACTTTATCTCGTGCTTTTATAACTTTGTCACGCTTCTCAATACATATCGTTATTGATGCTTCAATCTTTTCCTTTTCTGGGCCTGTTAATTCTTTATCAAGTGCTTTTACCCAATAATCGATGGTCATATTTTTATTTTTGAATTGCTTGGCTCGATCGGTTAGCTTACACATGCCTAAAAATACGCACTCTATCCACATGCACTGCACGTCATAAAAAAAATGATATGCAATTTCTTCAAGGAGTGATAATCTTTGCTTGTTATTTTCGTATAGTAAGCAGTATTGCCTAAACATATGATTTGAATGCCTAACGATGTTGAGAAATATCTCGAATTCTTTGATAATATTATTTTTCATATGTATTCTGCTCGATATCTGGAAGTTTTGAGGCTTTTACGAAAGCCTTTTCCAATAACTTAGTCATAGACAAAAAATCTAGAAAAACATAGGGACGCGTCCCGTATATTCTCATGCTTCTCACCTGCAACCGCAAACAATTCCCTCTCCCCAAACCTGCCAGCATTATAACAACTACAGTGCCATAGTGCAATAGTTCCATAGTGCCATAGCAAGAAAAACAGGGTTCAAGGGGGCAGTGAGAAAGTTAGGGCGGCTATGAAATAGGCAACGCTTGTTCTCTTGAGACATTCTGCCGGGAGAGGCGAGGAAACTCATTCCTGCTCTACTTGACAGAGCCTGGAATCAATGCTATATTTACATTGTAAATATGACTGACATCCGGTTTGATTGGGACAAACGAAAGGCTGTGTCAAACACGAAAAAACACGGCATCTCCTTTGCAGAGGCGGCGACTGTTTTTTACGACGATGATGCTTTGGAATTTTATGACACCGAGCATTCGGGAGATGAAGACAGATTTATTATGTTGGGATTAAGTTTTAAGGCGCGAGTTTTGGTAGTTTGCCATTGTGTTAAAGCATCCGGGTCGGTTATTAGAATTATTTCTGCAAGAAAGGCGACCAACTATGAAGCCGAAAGATATTGGGAGGTGAAACCATGAAAGCAGAGTACGATTTTTCTAAAATGAAGGCACGGCGTAATCCGTATGCCGCACGTTTAAAGAAAACGGTCACGATCCGCCTTGGGGCAGATGTTATTGATTATTTTAAGTCCATGGCTAAGCAGATGGGAGTTCCTTATCAGAATCTGATTAATCTCTATCTGCGTGATTGTGTACAGACTCACCGTAAAATAGAGTGGTTGTCCCATTAAGCGGGTTTGCGCTGATACCGTATGAGGCTGCTTGACTGCAAATGGTGCGCAGGATTTTGCGAGTGAGGGAAGGCATCAATCATTCTCCGGTTTTTCATCTTTGGGAATGAACAGGATGGTCAGGAGGCCGGGGATTGCGAGGACGCAGACGATGACAAAGAAGATTCTGTATCCGACTACTTGCTGGAGATACCCGCTGATGAGCCCCGGCAGCATCATACCGAGGGCCATGATACCTGTGGAAATAGCGAAGTGGGATGTTTTGTATCTGCCCCGCGCAACGTACATGAGATACACCATGAACGCTGTGAACCCCAACCCGTAGCCAAACTGTTCCAGGGCAACAAGGACATAGGCAAGCCCGATATCCGGCTGCACATATGCCATATATACATAGAATATATCCGGGAAGTGGAGCGTAATCGCCATGGGCCAGATGCACTTCCTGAGCCCGAACTTTGATATAAGCCATCCGCCGAGGATTCCTCCCGCAACGAGACAGACCATTCCAACTGTGCCGTACGCGAGCCCGACCTGTGTGGTGGAAAGTCCCAGGCCGCCTGCGCCTTTGGGGTCCAGTAAAAAAGGCGGGGCCAGCTTCAAAAGCATGGCTTCGGCGAAACGGTAAAGCAGAATAAAGGCAATGATCGCCCCAATCTTTTCCTGTTTGAAATAAGAACGAAATATTTCAAGAAAAGGAACATCACTCGCAGCGTTCCGGGGTGAACGTTTAATGTCGTTCGCGGGAAAGGGAAGCACGAATATGTGATACAGCGGGACAAGAACGAACACAAAACCTGCTGCACAGATGACAACAGTCCAGCTCAAGGGAATGCTGCCAGTGACGGCCTCGAGCCTGCCTGCCGTGTATACGAGCAGGCCTGAGCCGAAGATCATGGCAAGCCGATAGAACGTGGCCCGGATACCCACGAACAGCGCCTGATTTTCCTTGCTGAGTGCCAGCATGTAAAACCCATCTGTAGCGATGTCATGCGTTGCCGAAACGAATGCGCACGCAGCAAAGGCTAATAGAGAAAAGAAGAAATATCCCTCTGTGTTAAGCACGTATGCTGCAGAGAACAGACAGAGCGCCATGGCGAACTGTGTGGAGAGGATCCATTTTCTCTTCGTTGAGTAAAGGTCTACGAGCGGCCCCCAGAACATCTTGACGACCCAGGGCAGGTAGAGCCAACTCGTCCAGAAGGCGATGCCGGCATTGTCAATTCCCATCTTTTTATAGAGAATGACCGAGACGGTGTTGATGATGATATAAGGCAGGCCTTCGGCGAAATAGAGCGTGGGAATGAACACCCACGGGTTGCGGGAAGCTACGTGCTGTCTGCTCATACGGAAAAGACTAACAAATTAGAGGACAAACATCCAGAAGAAAATAGGGTGAAAGGATTGGGAGAGGTTTATAGGTAATGTATGGTAAAATAAACTATGAGACGAATAATTATATTGTTGGTTGCACTTTTTTCCGCTGCCGTAGCATATGCGCAGCTCGGAAACGAATCGCAACAGCCTGAGATAAAATTCGATGCAGAGACTTATGATTTGGGAGAGGTAAAGCAGGAAGTAGTTACACACTTTTTTGAGTTCAGCAATACAGGCTCATCTGAACTTGTTATAGAGAAACTTGTTCCAGCCTGAGGGTGCACTGCTGCGTTGGCCAGTTCCGGCCATCTGGCTCCAGGAGGAAAAGGAAAGATAAGTATAACAACGGATGTAAGGGACAAGCTTGGGAAAATCTCAAAGACAATTCAGGTCTATTCAAATGATCCTAAGAGACCCCGGATAACTCTCACACTCACAATGAAGGTTATTGAAGGCGTAAAGGGCGTAAATAGTCCATAATCCGTAATTGAGCAGGTTTCCTTGACATGCTTTCAGAATATTTTTTATAATATCCCCTCTATAGTTTTTTCCGCCTCAGCGGATCAGATGGGTCTGATAAAATGAAGATATTAATTTCAGAGATACCGGATGAAGGCCTCGAACTGGAGATTGATGAGGCGCTCAGTGCAGGTGTTGTAAAACTAATCTCTCCTGTGAAGGGAAATCTCAGCGTTAATAAGGTCGGGCAGGAACTGATAATACAGGGGGAAATAACGACAAAGGCAGAGTTTGAATGCAGCAGGTGTCTCAAAAACTATAAAGATGAAATATGCGTGCCTGTTGCTGTAATATATCATCCTCTTGAAGAACTGAAGGCAGAAGGTAAATATGAGATTAAAGATGATGAACTGGATATGGGTTTTTATGCAGCTGATGAGTTTGACCTGCTGGAATTAATAAAGGAGCAGATAGTTTTAAATGTGCCCATGAAGCTGCTCTGCAACGAGGAGTGTAAGGGTATCTGCCCGAAATGCGGGACAGACCTGAATATTAATAAGTGCAATTGCAGTTTGAC
>Ga0265296_1003557_pt1 | contig 14320 bp, 15 predicted proteins | sample MunlanPumphouse1_FD_189073 | JGI IMG/M metagenome (GOLD analysis project Ga0265296, IMG submission 189073) | Groundwater microbial communities from a municipal landfill in Southern Ontario, Canada - Pumphouse #1 | ecosystem: Environmental > Aquatic > Deep subsurface > Groundwater | place... | reverse complement strand
GGAGTACAAGAAGGAAGCCTTCGAGCTGTTCTCGGACATGCTGGAGAACGTCAAGCGCGAAGTGGTGACCCTGCTGGCTCGTGTGCGCATCCGCAGCGACGAGGAAGTGCAGGCACTGGAAGCGGCCGAGCGCCAGCAGGTGGAAGCCCGCCTGAAGCAGTCGCAGTTCCAGCACCAGGACGCAGGCGGCTACAGTGCCGATGAGGAAGCGGCGCAGGTCGAGGCCGCCCAGCTGCAGCGTGACGAGCCGAAGATCGGTCGCAACGATCCGTGCCCGTGCGGCAGCGGCAAGAAGTACAAGCACTGCCACGGCCAGCTGAGCTGACCCCCGGAGAGCCCCGCGAAAGCGGGGCTTTCCTGTTATGGGCCTTGAAGCGTTCGGCGATTGCGCCGGTGCCCCGGTTTTCGGCATGCTCCCCCCATGCCTTCCCCGAAACGATCGATCCACGTCGTAGCCGCCGTCATCACTGACGCCCGCGGCCGCATCCTGCTCAACCGACGTACCGAAAGCCGCGACATGGCCGGCCTCTGGGAATTCCCGGGCGGCAAGCGCGAGCCCGGTGAGACCTCCGAACAGGCGCTGGCGCGTGAACTGCACGAGGAACTGGGCATCGAGGCCGAGGTGGGTGAGTGGGTCATGGACGTGCCGCAGCGCTACCCGGACAAGGACCTGATCCTGGAGGTGCGGCACGTACGCAGCTGGAAGGGCAGCCCGCGTGGACGCGAGGGCCAGGCCATCACCTGGGTGGCGCCGGACAAGCTGGTCCGCTATTCCATGCCGCCGGCCGACCTGCCGGTGGTGGCTGTGCTGCGGCAGCCGGACTGCTACCTGATCACCCCAGCGCCGGACACGGATGAGGGTGCCCTGCAGCGCTGGCACGGCCAGCTGCAGCAGGCGGTCGCATCGGGTCAGCAACGCATCCAGCTGCGCCTGCCGGCCGAGCATCCGCAGCGGCAGGGCATGATCGAGCAGGCCGTGCGCGCGCATCGGCGTGGTGTGCAGTGGCTGCTCAACCGCGATATCGAGCTGGCACGCACCCTCGGCGTCGGCGTGCACCTGGGAAGCGAGCAGCTGCAGTCACTGCAGGAACGGCCGCTGCCGGCCGGGCAGCTGGTCGCCGCCTCCTGCCACGATCTTGAGCAGCTGTTGCACGCGCAACGGCTGGGCTGCGACTTCGCTGTGCTGGGCCCGGTGCAGGCTACTGCGAGCCATCCCGATGCAGTGCCGTTGGGGTGGGAAGCCTTCGCCGCGATGCGCGCGCAGGTCTCGCTGCCGATCTACGCGCTCGGCGGCATGACGCCCCAGCACGTGATCGAGGCCCGCCGTCATGGCGGGCAGGGTATCGCCGCCATCCGCGGACTGTGGCCGGCGTAGCGCCATACGCGGGGTCGGAGCCCTTTCCGCTGGAAAGGGATCCGACCCCTCACCGCAGGCAGTAGATCCACGCCATGCGTGGATGGCGGTTCCGCAGCACCGCTCACAACGTAATCCAGAAACACCCATATTGCCGCCGCAGCCCAAGCACGGTCGCCGCGCGCGTGGCGCTGCCCGGCAGGGTCTGCTCCAACCGCAACCCGACCGGATGGCGCCGCGCAGTCGGTTCCGATTCCAATTCCGGTACCTGCGCAGCAGTGCCCGCACCTTCATCCATATCCTGCCGCGGATACACCGGCACCACGTCCACCAGCGGCCGCCGCACCACCGATTCCAGCTGGCCAAGAATGCGCTGAGCGCCCGCATCGGACACCGCGCCCCACAGGTACAGCGAAGAAAGCCGGTTCACATCACCGATGGCGACCGCCGTGTGCAACGCCTGCACCAGTTCACTCAGCCGACGTGGGCAGCTGCTGCCGAGGCTGTCGCGCTGCAGGGTGTTTCCGGAAGGCGCCGGCGGCGGACGCCGGGACTGCGCACCCAGGCTGTCGCAGGGGCGGTCGGTGTAGACACTTTGTCCCTGCGGATCGGTGCAGCGATTCAAGCGCGTGGGTTGCGCCTGTGCGACGGCGCAGACGCCGGGCAGCAGCAGGAGCAGCAACAGGGAGAGGACGAGCTTCATCGACGCAGCGTAGCGCCGATTGCGATAACGCAGCGTACTTTTCAGCCGCGCAGCAACGTCAGTACCGAGACCGTCGGCTTGGCCAGGTTCAACGTGTAGAAATGCAGGCCCGGTGCGCCCCCTTCGATCAGGCGTTGGCACAGCTTGGCTACCACTTCGGCGCCGAAGGCGCGCACCGATTCGGCATCGTCACCGTAGGCCTGCATCTTGCGGCTGATCCAGCGCGGGATTTCCGCACCGCACTGTTCGGAGAAGCGGCGCAGCTGGCTGAAGTTGGAGATCGGCATGATGCCCGGGGTGATCGGCACCTGCACGCCAAGCCGCTGCACTTCGTCGACGAAGTGGAAGTAGGCATCGGGGTTGAAGAAGTACTGGGTGATGGCCGCATCGGCACCGGCGTCGATCTTGGCCTTGAAGTGCTTCAGGTCGAGCAGTGCGTCCTGTGCCTGCGGGTGCGTTTCCGGATACGCGCCCACTTCGATGCGGAAGGCATCACCGTGTTCGGCGCGGATGAAGGCGATCAGTTCGGAGGCGTAACGCATGTCACCAGGGAAGCCCATGCCCGACGGCAGGTCACCGCGCAGCGCGACCAGGCGCCGGCAGCCGATGGCGCGGTATAGCTTGAGCAGCTCGCGGATCTCCTGGCGGGTGCCGCCCACGCAGGACAGATGCGGGGCCGCCTCGAAGCCGTGGTGCTGGTTGAGATGGCGCACGGTCTCGGAGGTGTAGCTGAGGGTCGAGCCACCGGCGCCGAAGGTACAGGACACGTACTCGGGGGCATACGCCTTCAGCTTGGCCGCGGCACGGTCCAGCTGGGTGCGCTGTTCGTCGGTCTTGGGCGGATAGAACTCGAAGCTGATGGCGGTCATGGCAGGGGCAGCGGCGACGGGTGCGGATCAGTATATCGCTTCATCAAGATGGATGTGCAACAGGTGCGTGGGATCGGCCGTCCCATGCGGGCGACCGTTCGTCCCGCTGACGGGCCGTTGCTCCGCAATCGCAACCGAGGCACCGGAAGCGGAGCCACGCTGGCCCCATTCCCGGCACCACCCACCCGATGAAGGAGCAGACGATGAAGATCTTCCAGGCACTCTGGTACGCGATGAAGGCCTTGGCCAGGCTGGTGATGGTCGGCGTGGCGATGGCCGTGCTTGGCACGGGCCCTGCCCATGCCACCGCCGTCGACAAGGCCGCCGTTCCAGGCACAGTGCAGGTCGAGGTGGTCGGCAAGGGGCTTCCGCTGCTGATGATTCCCGGCCTGAACAGCAGTGCCGAGGTCTGGCGCGAGACCTGTCTGGCGCTGAAGAATGTGCAGTGTCACCTGGTGCAGTTACCGGGCTTTGCCGGTGCTGCGGCAGCGCACCCACGCCCGGCGGATTTCCTGCCGGCGATGCGCGATGAACTGCTGGACTATCTGCAGGCGCAGCAGCTGTCGAAGGTTGCCGTGATTGGCCACAGCCTGGGAGGCGTACTGGCGATGCAGCTGGCACTGAAGGCGCCCGATGCCGTCGGTCCACTGGTAATCGTGGATTCGCTGCCGTTCTATGCGGCGGTGATGAACCCGCAGGCCACCACGCAGAACGTGGGGATGATGGCCGGGCAACTGCGCGAAGGCCTGCTGGCGGCCGATGAGGCCAGCTTCAATGCACGCAACGACGCGACCGCCAAGGTCCTTACCCGCAGCACGCAGCATCTGCCGGAGCTCCAGCGCTGGGGGCGCGACAGTGATCGCACGAGCATGGCTGATGCGATGTACTCCATGCTGGTGCGCGATCTGCGTGAGGACATCGCCGGTATCCACACGCCGGTGCTGGTGCTGGGCAGCTGGGCCGCTTACCAGTCAATGGGTGGTACGGAAGCCAGTACCCGTGCGCAGTTCCAGGCGCAGTACGCGAAGCTGCCGGGTGTGCAGATCGAGATGAGCGCACAGGGCTACCACTTCCTGATGTGGGATGATCCGCGCTGGCTGCAGGAGCAGCTGCGCCGCTTCCTTGCCGCGCATTCCTGACCGCTGTATGCCCATCCTCTCGCCGCCAAGGCTGCCCATGGACGCCACCACGCCATCCCGTCGTTTCTGGACCCTCAACGCACTGGCGTGGGCAGGCTATGCGGCGTACAGCCTGTGGCTGGGGGTGCGTATTGGCGGCGGCACGCTGTTCAGCGGCGTGGTGTTGATCTCCCTCAGCATTGCCGTGTCCCTGTGGTTGTGCAGCGGCGCGCTGCGTTCGGTCGCGCTGCGGCAGCGCTGGTGGGATGGCAGTCTGGGCAGCCTGGTGCTGAAGCTGGCCGCTGGCGTGGTGGTCGGCGCCAGCATTGCACAGGGGCTGACGGCGGCCTTGCTGCTGCCGGCACTCACCATGGGCTGGGTCCAGTTGCCCGGTGGACATGCCGACTATCAGCTGTCGTCGGTCGTGCTGTACTGGATGAACACCGCCTTGTTCCTGGTGATGTGGACGGGCCTGTGGGCGGGCCTGCATGGCTTGCGCCGCGCGCGCCACAGCGAGCTGGCGCGGTTGCGCGTGGAGGCGGAGCGCAGCGCCTTGGAGCGCGATGCGTTGCGTGCGCGGCTGAATCCACACTTCATGTTCAACGCATTGAACAATCTGCGCGCGCTGATCCTGGAGGACCCCGAGCGTGCCCGCGACATGGTCACCCGCCTGTCGCGCACGCTGCGCCACGCATTGGCCCACAACCGCAGCGAGCAGGTGACCCTGGCCGAGGAACTGGCGGTGGTCGATGACTATCTGGCCATCGAGGCGATCCACTTCGAACAGCGTCTGCAGGTACGGCGGGAGATCGCCGCAGAAGCTGTGCAGGCACAACTGCCTGCAATGGCACTACAGCTGTTGGTGGAGAACGCGATCAAACATGGCATTGCCAGCCGCGCGGGCGGCGGAGAGGTACATATCCACGCGTCGCTGGAAGATGGCCTGCTGCGCCTGCAGGTGGACAACCCGCTTGGCAACGCCAATGAACCCACCCTTGGCCATGGTGTCGGCCTGGCCTACCTGCGTACGCAACTGGGTACGCGTGGCCGTTTCGCCCTGCAGCCGATCGGCGACCGTATGCAGGCCCTGCTGGAGATTCCGCAATGACGGCCGTGCTGCGTGTGTTGATTGTCGACGATGCACGGCTGGCGCGGCAGGAGCTGCGTACGCTGCTCTCGTCGTTGCCGTGGGTGCAGTGCGTGGGCGAGGCCGACGACGTGCCGGCCGCGCGCGAGGCCATCGCCACGCTGGCACCGGACCTGGTACTGCTGGACGTGCAGATGCCCTCCGGCAGCGGTTTCGATGTACTGGACGGGCTGGAAAGGGTGCCCGCGGTGGTGTTCGTCACTGCCTATGACACCTACGCAGTACGCGCATTCCAGGCCAACGCGCTGGACTACCTGGTCAAGCCGGTGGAAGCCCCGCGCCTGCTGGAGGCGCTGGAGCGTGCCCGCCAGCATGTGCAGCTGAATACCGAAGCTCCAAGCGGTCACGGCGCGTTGGGCGCGCACGACCAGGTGTTCGTGCGGGAAGGCGAGCGCTGCTGGTTCGTGGCCGTTGCCGAGATCCGCCGGTTGGTGGTGGATGGCAACTACACGCGGCTGTGGTTCCGCGACCAGAACGCATTGCTGGCCCGCAGCCTGAGTGCGTTGGAAGCGCGATTGCCGCCGGATCTCTTCTTTCGTGCCAACCGCAACACGCTGGTCAACCTGCGGCGCATCCGTGCGGTCACGCCGAGCATCGGCGATGGTTACGATCTGGCGCTGGATGATGGTAGCGAAGTCGAGGTATCGCGCCGGCAGGCACGGGAGCTGCGCGAGCGGATGGCGCTGTAGGCGGTACCACACGGTTGGCGATCATCCCGGCATCGGCAATCCGCGCAGGATCGCCCGCACGCCAAGGGTGTGTCGTTCGATCCGCAGCTGCAGGCCATGGTGATCGCACAGGCGACGCATGATGTCCAGGCCGAGACCGTTGCCCAGGCTGTCTTCGCCTTTTTCAAAAGGGCGTGGATCGGGCCAGTGACCAAGGGATGCGTCGCTGCCGGTGCTGTTGTACACCGACAGTTCGCCTGCTTCCATGCTGATACGCACATGTCCCAACGGTGTATGGGCGAAGGCATTGCCGATCAGATTGGCCAGCACCACGCGCAGAGCCGGCTCCGGCGCGCAGAGCGCCGCATCGTCGGCCAACGTCATCTGCACCTCCACTGGCCGTGCGCCAAGCAACGGCGCCTGTTCAACGATGACCCGCTCCAGCAGTGGCACCAGACGTACCTGCCCGGCGGGGGGCGCCTCGTCCTCGCGGGCCAGGGCCAGCAGTGCCGCCACCGCCTGCTGAAGCTGCAGCGCGGACAGGCGGATATGCTGCAGGTGCTGCTGCCCGCGCTCGGACAGCCCGGGTTCGTGCAGCAACTGGCCGGCAGCGCTGGAAATCACCGCCAACGGTGTGCGCAGTTCGTGGCTGGCATCGCGGGTGAAGGCGTGTTCGCGGACAACAAAGGCGGTCACCCGGGCGGACAGCCGGTCCACGGCACGCGCCAGCACACCGATCTCGTCATCGTCGAAGTGAGCAGCCAGGGCGGTGTCTTCCCGTGGCAGCAGTGGCAACGCCTCAACGTGCGCCACGAGCGAATACAGAGGGCGCGTGCCACGGCGCGCAAGCCACACGCCCAGCAGGATCGCCAGCAGCACCATCACCAACGCGGTGCCGGCCAGCAGGGCCACTACTTCATCGCGGATCGGGCGCACCGCCAGTTGAGAGCTCACCTCGGCGATCAGCCAGGCAGGCCGTGACGGCGGTGGCGGATCCATGCGTCGCACGTGGTAGTGCCGGCCCTCGTCGCCACTGAATTCAGAACGCCACGGCTCCTGGGTGAATGTGGTCTGCAGATCGCTTGGGAACGCGCTCGTGTCCTGATAAAGGCGGATGGCCGCATCACCCGGCGCCCGCCATCGACCCGTAGCTGCATGGACGGCGAGCTGCGCCGTCGCTTCACGGGCCAGCTGTGCATTGAAAACGCTGTCTTCCACGGCGTACATGAAGACCAGCGAATACAGCCCGAACACCGCAGCAATGAAGAGGGTGAAGGACGTAAACGCGACGACCAGGCGGCGGCGCAGGCGCTGGATCGGCCGCCGCTTCATGGCGAAGCCTCCAGCCGGAAGCCGATGCCGTGCACGGTACGCAGCATCTCACCGTCGAATGGCCGGTCCAGTACCTGGCGCAGCAGGTACAGATGCGAGCGCAACGGATCGGAGGGGGGCGCTTCATCTCCCCACAGGCGTTGCACCAGTTCGCTGCGGGTGACGGTGCGCGGCCAGGCTTCGGCCAGCGCCAGCAGGATGCGTTGTGGAACCTGCTGCAGCTCCAGCGGCGTGCCCGCGCGCCAGGCCTGGCCACTGCGCCGGTCGATGCTCAACGCACCGATCTGCAGCAGGTTCGGTTGACCCACGCGATGGCGCCGGGCGAGGGCAAGGCAACGGGCCAGCAGCTCTGCGTCGTCGAACGGCTTGACCAGGTAGTCGTCCACGCCGGCAGCGAACCCCTGCAGCTTGTCGTCGATCGCATCGCGTGCAGTCAGCATCAACACCGGCACATGGCGGTCGCTGCATTCACGCAACCGCCGGCACAAGGTGATGCCGTCGATGCCTGGTAGTCCCACATCGAGCAGCAGCACGTCCGGTGGTGTTGCCAGCGCCAGCCGCAGGCCGACCTGGCCGTCGGCGGCGAAGTCGACCTGATGGCCTTGGGCCTGCAGCAGGTCGACGATGGCCGAGGCCAGCGGCAGGTTGTCTTCGATCAACAGCAGGCGCAGGCGCTCGGCGTCCATGATCAGGGCTGCATGCGGGCCAGGAGAGCCTTAGCTTCGTCCAGCTGCGGCTGCTTTTCCAGCAGTGCCAGCAACTGCTCGCGTGCCTGGGTCGTCCTGCCAAGGCGCCAGTGCGCATCGGCGATGGCCACGTCCAGTCGCGGTTCCTGCATGTGCGGGCGGGCCAGCTGCATGATGGCCAGTGCATTGGCGACCTGAGTGCCGTCGGCTGCGCTCTGCAGCTGCACGTACCCCAACATGCCGATCAGCTCCACATGGAAATCGGTGCTGCGCTCTGCCAGCTGCCGCGCTGCGCTGTCATCGCGCCGCTGCAGGTGCTGCTCGACCAGGGCCATGCTGCGTTCGTCACGCCAGGGCTCGCGCGCTGCTGGAGTGCGACCACTGGCACGCACGAAGGCATCGGCGAGGGCCGCGGTCGAGAACGGGTTCTGCCCGGTCAGCAGCCGGCCATCAACCACCACCTTGGGCATCATCAGCGGTGCCTCCTGCCAGTGCGCCCCCAGTTCGCGCATGCGCGGCTCCAGTTGGAAGCTGAACTCCTTCGCCCAGCGCTTGCCGAACTGGGTTTCCTCTTCCTCGGTGAAACCGGTCATCGTCCGGCCCTGTACAAGCGGGCGTCCATTGTCCAGGCGTACCTCCGCCAACGCGGCGGGGCCGTGGCAGACGGCCGCAACGACGCCGCCCTGTTCCCAGATGCTGGCGATGGTCTTCTGCAGGGCGATATCGCGTGGCAGGTCGAACATCGCGCCCTTGCCGCCGATCACCAGCACGCCCTGGTAGTCGGCGGCACGAAGCTGTTCTGTGGGAAGCGTGGCAGCCAGTTTGGCAACGGCCTGCTGATCGGCAAGCAGCGCCGCATTGAATGCTTCGGCGGGGTTGTACTTGTCTGCTTCCACGGCACCGCCGCGGGGGCTTGCCACATCGATGGCAAAGCCGTTGCGCTTGAGGATCAACCAGGCTTGGGCGAACTCGTCCATCTCGAAACCGGGACGGCTCTTGCCCTGGTCGCGGCCCTCGCTGCTGACCACCAGCAGCACGCGCGGCGGCTCTGGGGGAGCGGGGGCCGCAACAGCGGTCAACGGCAGCAGGACCAGCGCCAGCAGGTGGCTCGGGTTGAATCGGAACATGCTCGTCTCTCCTGGGGTGTGCGGCGCAGTCTGCGCGGCAGATGTGAAGCAGACTTCAAGCACGCCGGCGGTTAACCTGAGTCCCTGTTCCCGCATCACATCACCATGTCCATCGTCCTCACCGATTTCGCCCGCCCCCGCCTGTTCCCCCGCGTGCCACGCGGCAACACCATCCAGGACTGCAGCGCCGAGCAGTTCGAGGCGCACCTCAACGCGCATCCGCCGTTGAAGGTGCTCGATGGCTATGCACCGTTCTGCAAACTGTTCGTGTACGAGAACTGGACCAGCACACGCTGCCTGACGGTGCCGATCACCGAGGCCAACCGCCACCAGCTGCGCAGCGGCTACGAAGCGCGCAACCGCGAGGAACTGCCGGTGCTGGTGCGCTGGTTCGAGGGCGTGGAATCGCCGCGTGCCAACTACCTGGTGGTGATCCTGTACAGCGCCGAGCAGCTGGCGAAGGAGGGATCGCCCATTGATGCGGACTGGGGCATCGTCGGCTGCATCTACACCGCCGAGCCGGAAGAAGTGCCGATGGCACCGATCACGATGATGCGCAATGCGCTGGGTGTGGGGGAAGGTGGTTCGGGCGTGCCGCTGGACCGCGAGGCGTACCAGCGTGCGGTGGCATTCTGGGAGAGCAACGCCAACTGGCGGCCGTGAGAACGCAACGTCGCCAAGCGCAGTGCGAGGCCGCCAGGTAGTGCCACGCCATGCGTGGCATCGACAGCGCGCCGGGATGTGAATTCGCGCCGGGTGCCGCGCGATACGATGCAGCCTCCATCACAGCAGGAAGCAATGATGATCAGGACGTGGATGCCGTGGGCGTTGGCACTTGGCGCCTTGCTGGGTTCATTCGACAGTTCGGCCCAGCGTTACGATACTGCCGCGGCATGCGGTGGATTGACGGACGCGACATCCATCCAGGATGTGGGTGTCACCGCGCTGCAGGCACGTGTCCAGCAAGGGCGCTGCACACTGCACGTGGTGGCTGTTGATGCGGACGCATTGGCGCGCCAGCAACGCATGCTGGAAGCGGTGTCGATGGCCGCATGCAAGGCCGCCGTGGAACCGCAGCCATCTGCGCAGCCGCTCTCTCTGGAGCTGCGTTTGCCTGCACGTTGTCCGCTGTCGTCCAAGACCACGTTGTTCCCTGCCGCCAGCGGCAACTGGAAGCCCGGCATTCCGGAATATCCGGCTACGGCTGTCCGTGACGGGTTGCAGGGCAAAGTGCGTCTGAGGGCGCTGGTGAACGAGAACGGCCGGGTTGTTGCAGCGGTAGTACGCGTGTCCAGCGGTCACGCGGTGCTGGACACGGCAGCGGCCAAGGGGGTCCGCTCGTGGACCATGCAACGCGACGTGCAACAGCCTGCACTGCCCGCCATGAGTGTGATGGAAGTGCCGGTGACCTTCGCCCTCAACGAATGATGGATGCGCCTGTCTGGCATCCGTAACCGGAACCGGCGCAACCAGCTTGGCGTAGACCCACCTTCGCGGCGGAGCCACGCCATGCGTGGCTTCAATCATCGGCGACCACGATCCACTCCCACCACGGGTAGTGGTACTCGCGATCGGTCGCGTCCCACCGAAGGCCGCAGCTGGTGCAGGCCACCCGATGCCGGTCGCCCCAGCCATCCTCGGCCACGCCCTGTTCCAGCAGCTGCACATGCCCCTGTTCGATCAGCCGGCGTGGGTTGAAGAACAGGTAGTCCGGATACAGCGCGCACAGGCAGCCGCTGCGTTCACGCCAATAGCGCAGGCGGCGCAGTGCGGCTTTCAGGTGCACATCGTTGCTGACCAGCGCCCCGCCCAGCTGCACGCCATTGCAGGCGTGTTCGATGCGTTCGGCATGTGGCGCCAGTGCGTCAAGCGTCGTGGCGCTGAACAACCGCGCCAGCTGGCTGCTGGCCGCGTGTATACGGCTGGCATCGCGCGACAGCAGATCCTGCAGCAGCACGTCAGCCTGCGGATCATCCAGCCGCGGTGGCGGCGATGCGGACCATGGCCAGCGCATCAACGGGCCCTGCCGATTGCGGCGTAATGGCCGCCGGTCAGGCGCAGCAGGTCGGCCGGTGCCAGCTCCACTTCCAGGCCACGCCGCCCCGCGCTGACGTGCAGGGTTGGCAGCGACCGCGCGCTGTCATCAAGGAAACTGCGGAGGCGCTTCTTCTGCCCCAGCGGACTGATGCCGCCAACCAGATAGCCGGTTGCGCGCTGCGCGGCATCGACGGCGGCCATCTCGCATTTCTTGCAGCCGGCGGATTCGGCCAGTGCTTTCAGGTCGAGCTGGCCGGCCACCGGCACGATCGCTACCAGCAGTTCATGCGTTTCGGTGCTGGCCAGCAGCGTCTTGAATACCTGTGCCGGGTCCAGGCCCAGCTTTTCGACGGCTTCGCCGCCATAGGATTCGGCATGGGCGTCGTGCACGTAGCTGTGCATGGTATGGGCGATCTTCTCGCGCTTGAGCAGGTTGATGGCCGGGGTCATGGGGGAATCGTAGCGCGGCCTTTCCCTGCTGACTTGACCGAGACTACTGCTGCATCGGCTGGTGATGCGAACCGGCTTTCCGGCATCCCGGGGCGGGAAGCTCATCACTTCCACGATGCCCTGCGGTAGATGGATCCACGCCATGCGTGGATCCACCCGATCCATCGCAGATCAGCGCGACATCGGCTGCTGCGCTTGTGCCTGTTCCTGCGCCTGCCTTTGTGTCTGTTCGGCGTTCAACGCTTCGCTCTGGCGTGTGCTGGACGGCAGGTCCTGGCCGACCGCCTGCGCAAGGTCGATGTAGGTGCGGTGCGCTGCAGGATCACCCAGTTGGCCCTGCACCGCGAATACGCCCTGTCCATCCGGGCGCGCCACTACGGTGTCCACCTGTGACATGCCGACGACCTTGGACTCGTAGGCGACCTGCCCAGCCGCGTTTTCCAGTTGGTTGCGGTCATGGAACAGCGGCGACAGCCCACCCTGGCTGCGCTGCTGTTCAAGGGCTTCCAGTTTCTCCACCACCTGCTGGTAGCGCGGATTGTCGGCGTGCCCGGGCGTGGCCATGCTCGGTGCTGCTGCCGGCGCCGCAGGTTCGGCCTGCTGTTGACGCTGCTGGCTTGCCGCGTCCAGCGCACCCAGGGTGCCGTTGCCGGCTTTGCCGTCCACCGTCAGCTGATGATCGCGCTGGAACTGCTGCACTGCCTGCAGCGTGCCTGGGCCAAAGTGACCGTCGGCCACCAGCGGTGCACCGTCCTTGCCCGTGTAGCCGAGGTCGGCCAGTTTCTGCTGCATGGCCTGCACTTCATCACCCTTTGCGCCGTTCACCAGCACGCCACTACCAGCCTGCGCACCGCGCGTGGTGGGCGAGCCGTGCGAGGGGGCATGGGTCTGGGCGATGCCCAGCTGGCTCATGGCCGTGTCGAAGCGTTCATCACGGCTGGTCACGGCCGCAGGCGACTGGATGCCGTACTTGGTTGCATCGACGAAGGTCTGTACGTCGGCCCGGGTGGGTGGATCGCCGGCCTGGATGGTACCGCCCTGCAGCTTTTCCGCATTGCCGGACAGGTAGTTGATGAACTGCGGGCCCATGCTGCCGAACTGGTTGTCATAGTCGGCCATGGCCAGCTGCAGTTCCGGGTTTGCCACGATGGCATCGGCGGCGGCCGGGTTGGTCGCACGCACCTTGGCGATGGCTTCGTCGACGCGCCCGATGGCGCTGTCCAGCTTGGCGTTGGTGAGCTGATCGATGTTGGCCTGCGGAATGGCCTGCAGCTTGGCGTCGAGCGCGGCCAGCTGCTGCGTGCTCAGCCCCCCCTGCTGGGACAGCAGTTCGATGTCACCATTGGTGAAGCCGTTGTCGCGCAGGAAACGCCTGGCCTGGGGGTTGCCGCCGACGTCGAATTGCACCAGGCCGAACGAGTAGGTGCTGGTGCCTTCCTTGGCGTACGCGAAATGGTCCAGATGGCGGGTGTTGCCGCCCAGCTCGGTGTTGAGGAACAGCGTGGACAGCTGCTCGCGGGTGAGGGTGGAATCCGTTGCCATGATGATCGTCCTTCACTGAGGAAAAAGGAGCCGGGCCTGTCCGGCGGATATCAGCCGGCGCAGTGCTGCTGGGTGAAGCCGAGCAGCTGGCGTGTGGCCTCGGTGCCGTAGGCGGCCGGCGCCGGTTCGATGGCGAACTGGCCGACCATCTGGTTGCTGCACAGCTGCACGCTGCGCTTGCCGCTGGCGGTTTCCTGGGTGCAGTTGGCCGCCAGCTGGGCGTTCTGCCCGCCGCCGATGTTGGTAGCCGCCGTGCAGCCCAGCAGGCGACCTTCCTGGCCGTTTTCACCCAGCAGCGTGTTGAAGGTCGCCAGCTGGCTGTTGGGGTCGCGCAGCACCAGCATGTCCACGCACTGCTGCTGGCCGTCGGGTACTTCGCAGGCGTCCTGGTCGACCAGGCCGTCGCGCGTGGCCGACAGCACCTTGAGGCGGTCGGTAAATACCTGTTGCAGGCAGTGCGCGTCGCTGCACAGATCGCGCGTGTGCTGGATCCAGCGCTGCTGCTCGGCCTGCAGCTTGGCCTTGCCGGCGGTATCGAGGGTCTGGCTTGCGGTGGCTTCGGCCTTGGCCAGCTCGCCTTCCTGCTTCAACAGGGCGGGGTCGTTGCAGATCAGGGCCTGCACCGGCGATGCCGAATCGGCGCAGGCGGTGCTGCTGCCGGCGGCCGCTGCCGCAGCGCTGGCCGCCTTGCCGTCGGTGTTGGCCTGTCCGGTGGCTGCTGCAGGCGTCGTGGCCTGGGCATCGCCTGAAGGCGGGGTGCAGGCGGCCAGCAGGGCCACGCAGCACAGGGTCATCAGGGGCTTGATGGTTCGGGTCATACGTTCACTGCTGCGCTGCATGTCTGTCCTTTGATGTCTGCGTCCTGGCGCATGGCCTGCGGGCGGCGGGGGCATGGGTCGAAAATCGTAGCAAGCGGCTTCTTAGGGCTCTGTGACAGGGCGCGCGGATCGGGCTGGCGGGTGCCGGAACGCAGAACGGGCGCCCGAAGGCGCCCGTCCGTGTGCATCCGTTGCTGGGGCCAGAGCCCTTTCCTGCGGAAAGGGATCCGACCCCGCGCACGGCATCAGTAGCGGTAATGATCCGGCTTGAACGGACCTTCCACCGGCACGCCGATGTAGTCGGCCTGTTCCTGGCTCAGGGTGGTCAGCTTCACGCCGATCTTCTCCAGGTGCAGGCGGGCCACTTCTTCGTCCAGCTTCTTCGGCAGCAGGTACACCTTGTTCTCGTAGCTGCCCTTGTTGGCCCACAGGTCGATCTGGGCCAGGGTCTGGTTGGCGAACGAGTTGG
>Ga0265296_1003556_pt1 | contig 14321 bp, 11 predicted proteins | sample MunlanPumphouse1_FD_189073 | JGI IMG/M metagenome (GOLD analysis project Ga0265296, IMG submission 189073) | Groundwater microbial communities from a municipal landfill in Southern Ontario, Canada - Pumphouse #1 | ecosystem: Environmental > Aquatic > Deep subsurface > Groundwater | place... | reverse complement strand
GACGGTGCAGGGCCCGCTGGCGCAGCCGCGCGTCGCGCTCGGTGGCGCGGGCCCGCAGGGTGATCTCGGCGGCCCGGGCCGCGGCCTGGACGATCGGCAGGGTGCGCGGCGAGACGGTCCGCAGGTCGGCGGTCGCGTCAAGGGCGCCGATCACCCGTCCGGTCTCGGGGTCGTGGATCGGCGCGCCCGAGCAGGTCCAGGCGTGAACGGCGGGGCGGAAGTGCTCGGCGCTGAAGATCTGGACGGCGTGGTTCTCGGCGAGCGCCGTGCCGACCGCGTTGGTCCCGGCGGCGCGCTCGCTCCAGTCGGCACCGGCCTCGAAGGCCATCTCGTGGCTCGCCCGCTCGACGACGTCCTCCGGACCGTCGACCCACAGCAGGATGCCGTGCTCGTCGCTGATCGCGAAGACGTGCGGCGCGCTGGCCGCCAGATCCCGCAGGACGCGGCTGAGGGTGCTGCGGACCGCGAGCAGCGGGTGCTCGGCACGCCGGGCGTCCAAACGGTCGGCGTCGAGCGGGGCGCCGGTGCGGATCGTCGTCGGATCGACCCCGGCGGCGGCCGATCGCTGCCACGAGCGATCGACCACCGGACGGATCGCCGCGCCCACCCGCGCGCCGCTGCGGGCCGACTCGTGGGCGTGCGCGAGCCGCAAGGCGTGGCGCAGCGGGTCCGCCACGGCTTCGACTGCCGTCCAGGGATCGTGGCTCGCTCGTGCCATCGGTGGTGATTCGATCGTACGCTCCGGCCGACCGCGTGGGGGAAGGTTCGGGGTCACATACCCGCGCGGGTGCGCGGGCGGCCCGCGGGGAGGGAAAGGGTGAGCGCGGGGTGGCAGGGCGTCGCCGCGCGGCGATTGCGGCTGTTCCGGCCGGCCGGAACGGTCCCCATGCACGTCAAACGTGGCGCATTGCCGCTCGGTATCGGCAACGGGGGCGTAACGGGGCCGGGCGTACGTTCGGGCTGTTCCCTCCGTCGGACGAGATCCGTCGGACGCCACCGAACGAGAGAGAGGCATCGTGGCCACCACCACCGTCACCCCCGCCCACCACGCCAGCGCGTTCCTCGAAGGAACCAAGCGGCTGCTGATCGACGGCGAGCTGGTCGACGCGGCCTCCGGTCGCACGTTCGAGACCCTCGATCCCGGAACCGGCGAGCTGCTGGCGACCGTCGCCGAGGGCGATGCCGAGGACATCGACCGTGCCGTCCAGGCCGCGCGCCGCGCGTTCGAGGGCCCCTGGTCGAAGCTCAACCCGTCCGAGCGCGGGCGGATCCTGCACCGCGTCGGCGACCTGATCATGGAGCACGCCGAGGAGCTGGCCGAGCTGGACAGCCTCGACAACGGCAAGCCGAAGGCGGTCGCCCAGGCCGCCGACGTCGCGCTCGCCGCCGACCTCTTCTGGTACATGGCCGGCTGGACGACGAAGCTCAAGGGCGGCACCGTCAACCCGTCGGTCCCGTACCTGCCGGGCGCGGAGTTCCATGCCTACACGCTGCGCGAGCCGATCGGCGTCGTCGGCCAGATCATCCCGTGGAACTTCCCGCTGCTGATGGCCGCGTGGAAGCTCGGTCCCGCGCTGGCGACCGGCAACACCGTCGTGCTCAAGCCCGCCGAGCAGACGCCGCTGTCGGCGCTCCGCCTCGGTGAGCTGCTGCTCGAGGCCGGCGTCCCGAAGGGCGTCGTCAACGTCGTCCCCGGCTACGGCGAGACCGCCGGCGCCGCGCTGGCCGAGCATCCCGACGTCGGGAAGATCGCGTTCACGGGGTCGACCGAGGTCGGCAAGCTGATCGCGCGCGCCGCCACCGGCAACCTCAAGCGGGTTTCGCTCGAGCTCGGCGGCAAGTCGCCGAACATCATCTTCGACGACGCCGACGTGGACGCCGCGATCGCCGGCGCCGCCCAGGGGATCTTCTTCAACCAGGGCGAGGTCTGCTCGGCCGGATCGCGGTTGTACGTCGCGGAGCAGCACTTCGACCAGGTCGTCGAGGGCGTCTCCAACGCGGCCAAGGCGATCAAGGTCGGCTATGGCCTCGACGCCGACACCGAGATGGGCCCGCTGGTCTCGCAGGAGCAGTTCGACCGGGTCACCGGGTACCTCAAGAAGGGTCAGGAGGAGGGCTCGTCGGCGACGACCGGCGGCAACGCGATCGACCGTCCGGGCTACTACGTCGAGCCGACGGTGATCACCGGGGCCGACGCGAACCACGCGATCGTCCGCGAGGAGGTCTTCGGACCCGTGATCGCGGCGCTGCCGTTCAGCGACGTCGACGATCTGGCCCGCCAGGCCAACGACTCGCACTACGGCCTGGCCGCGGGAGTCTGGACGCGCGACGTCAGCAAGGCGCACCAGCTGGCCAAGCGGATCCAGGCGGGCACGGTCCACATCAACACGTACCACGTGTTCGCGGCCGAGCTGCCGTTCGGCGGCTACAAGCAGAGCGGTTGGGGTCGCGAGATGGGCGAGGAGGTCCTCAACAACTACATGGAGACCAAGTCGGTGATCGTCGCGATCTAGCCGGCGGGCGGTCGGGCGCGCGTCCGGTCGGGCGCGCGCGCCCCGGGGGTCGAGAGACGCCGGTTTGCCCGCCCGGCGCGGGCGAAGTAGCGCGCCCCGCCCGAACGCCGTAGAGGTTGAGCACGTATGCCGTGTCGAACCTCTACCGGCTCGCGAGCTACCCGCCCCGTAGCCTGTCCTGCATGCCCTCCGTGCCGGATCCGCGGTGACGAGCGCCGCCTACGACACGGTGATCGTCGGGGCGGGGTCGGCGGGCTGCGTGCTCGCCGCGCGGCTCAGCGAGAACCCCGACCGCCGCGTGCTGCTGGTCGAGGCCGGGCCGGTCTTCACCGGGCTCGATGCGGTCCCCGAGGCGCTGCGCGACGACCGAACGTTCCCGCAGGAGCACCTCTGGACCTACGAGGGGTTTCACGCCACGGGCGGCGAGTCGGTTCCGGTCGTCCGGGGCCGCGTCCTGGGGGGTTCCGGATCCGTCAACGGCGTGATCTACCAGCGAGGCCTGCCCGAGGACTACGACGGCTGGGGCTCGCCGCTCTGGACCGGCGCCGCGCTGCGGCCGTTCTTCGCGCGGATCGAGGACGAGCGGGACGGCGTGACGCACGGCGGCGCCCTGCCGATCACCCGGATCGGCCGCGAGGGCTGGGTGTCGTCGCACCGCGCGTTCCACGACGCGCTGCGCGATCTCGGCGTGCCCGAGAACCCGGACCTGCTGCACGCCGCCCACCAGGGCGTCGGACCGTACGCCCGCAACAGTGCCGACGGAACGCGGTTCAGTGCCGCCGTGGCGTACCTGCTGCCGGCGCTGGTCCGGCCCAACCTGGACGTCTGGGGCGACGCGCACGTGCTCTGCGTGACGGTCGACGGATCGCGGGCGACGGGGATCGAGTTGGTCCGCGACGGCGCCACGGTGCGGGTGACGGCCGACGAGATCGTGCTCAGCGCGGGAGCGATCGAGACGCCGAAGCTGCTGGCCCTGTCGGGGATCGGCGACGCTGCGGACCTGCGTCGACTCGGCGTCGAGACCGTCGTCGACCTGCCTGGCGTCGGTCGGCGGCTGCACGACCATCCCTCGGTGGTGACGACCGTGCGGCTCAAGCCGGAGGTCCGGGACTGGGACCTGCGCTGCCTGGTCGGCCTGGTCGCGACGTCGGCGGACGCGGCGGCCCGCGGCCTGCGCAGCGACCTGCAGACGCTGGTGATGTCCGGGCCGTACGTCGGCAACAACGGGGGAGCCCTGCCGCACGCGCCGGATCCCGAGACGGTCGACGTGGTGCTCAACCCGATCCTCTACGCGCCCGACAGCGTCGGCCGGTTGGAGCTGCGCTCGACCGACCCCGACGAGCGGGTGCGGATCCACTACGGCTACCTCGAGTCCGCGCGGGACCGGGCCCGGCTGCGCGAGGCGGTCCGGCAGACGGCCGAGGTCTTCGCGCACGAGGCGTTCGCGGCGCTGATCGCCAGCGACGCGGGGGCGCCGGACGCGGCGACGTTGGGGGAGGACGACGCGCTCGACGGCTGGATGGCCCGCAACCTCCAGACCACGCTGCACGGCTGCGGCACCTGTCCGATCGGTCCCGACGGCGACCCCGACGCCGTGGTCGACGACCACGGCCGGGTCCACGGGATCGAGCGCCTGCGGATCGCGGACCTCTCGATCGCCCCGCGCGCCCCGTCCGCGCCGACCAACGCGACGGCGATGGTGATCGGCGAGCGGATCGCGGCGCTGATCGACGGAACGTAGCCGTAGCAGCGGGGGGCGGCGTGCTACCGGATGCATGACCTCCGTGCGGGAGGTAGCAGCCGTTGCGGGCTAGGCGCCCGCGCGCAGCGCCGCCTCGGGGAAGCCCGTGGCGAGCAGGCGGAAGCCCTGGTCCATCTGGTCCAGCAGGTCGCCGCCGTCGCGAACCCAGACGCGGTAGGTCGCGATCGAGACCCCGAGTGCGGCCTGGGCCACGACCTGGGGGACGTGGGCATGACTGTCGACGCCGAGCCGCTCGGCGACGTAGTCGGCGATCACCTGGCACCAGTCGGCGTAGCGCAGGGTCGAGTGCGCCTGGAGCGCCGGAACGGTGGTGATCAGGTCCATCCGCACCCGCAGCACGGGCAGGCTGTCGGGACCCCAGTCGTTGAACGCGATCACCGAGCGGCGGACCGCCTCGAGCACCGGCTCGTCGTCCGGCCCGGCGCGCAGCTCGTCGTGCAGCCGCTCCAGCTGCTCGGAGAACTCGCCCCAGACGATGTCGTTCTTCGAGTCGTAGTAGCGGAACAGCGTTCGCCGGTTGATCCCGACGGCACGACCGATCTCGTCGACCGTGGTCTCGTCGAAGCCGTGCTCGACGAACAGCCGCATCGCGGCGTCGGCTATTTCGCCCCGCGAGGTGCTCGGCGGTCGGCCGCGGGGGCCGCCGCGGCGAGGGGCGGCGGGGGCGGCCGATCGTCCTGTGGGCTCCGTCACGGTGTGGTCAGGCTATCGGGATCCGGTGTCCCGGCGAGGCCCGCATCAGGCCGCGATCGACCGTGCTCGCGTCCCCGTAGAGGTTGAGCACGCAGGACGTGTCGAACCTCGACGGGGAGCCGGCCGGACCCGCTCGGCCCGGGTCTGATCAGGCGCCGAGCAACGCGGTCAGCTCGCGTACGTCGTCGATAGCGGGCAGGCGCTCGACGACGTCGACCAGCCGGGCGGCGCGGTCGATTCCGGCGACCGGCTCGACGTTGGTCCGGAACTTGGCGCGCACGTCCTCGGTGGTCAGCGGACGCGAGGCGCTGCCGCGGACGTCCGGGACGATCACCTCGTCGCGCTTGCCGTCGTGCTGGACGACCTCGATCCGGGCGGGGAAGCGCGCCGGGAAGCCCGAGTCGACCCACGGCTCGTAGCGGATCCGCGACGCCAGCTCGAGCACTGCCTGGTCCGACGCGATCCCGGGGATGTCCCGTGGGCCGATGTGGCCGCGCAGCAAGGCGGCGGCGACGCAGACCGGCAGGCTGTAACGGGCGGCCTGGTCGCTCGACGGGCGCTGCTTCTCGCCCCACGGGTCCGAGATCACCGACGCCGCCTCGACCGGTGCGTGGCAGGTCACCGACGCGACGTCCGCCGCGGTCAGGCCCTCGGCGAGCAGCGACTCGACCGCCTCTAGGAACGGGTGGATGTAGTGGCACACCGGGTAGCGCTTGAACGCCGCGTTGGGCAGCTCCCAGGCGGTGCCGATCCCGTCGACCAGCGGGGCCAGCCGCGGGGCGACGTCGCCGTCGTGGGCGTAGGAGGCGTAGAAGCCGACGGGGCCCTCGAGCACCGTCGCCGGGCCGGTCACGCCGAGCTGCGCCATCTCGACCGCGAGCAGCCCCGACTGGGCGGCCCAGCCGGCGTGCATCGCCTTGACCGTCGAGCCGTTACGGAGGAACTCGAACGTGCCGGCGGCCTGGCTGCCGCAGATCCCGAAGGCGTTGACCAGCGTGTCGCGGGGGACGCCCGCGAGCAGCCCGGCGGCCACCGCGGCCCCGAACGGACCGGCGACGGCGACCGTCTGGAAGCCCGCCGCCTGGAACCGGCCCGGAGCGGCGAGGCCGAGCGCGATCAGCGTCTCCCAGGCGGCGGCGACGGCCAGCAGCAGCTCCGCGCCCGACGCACCCTCGCGCTCGGCGGCGGCCAGCGCGGCGGGGACGACGACCGCGCTGCCGTGGATGACCGACGGCACGTGCGTGTCGTCGAACTCCATCGCGTGCATGAACGTGCCGTTGACCAGGGCCGCGTGAGCGGGGGTCAGGCGCGCGTCGCGGCCGACGACGGTGGCGTCGCCGGCCCCCAGCCGCGAGAGGTCGGGGCCGATCGAGGTGGTGCCCACCGCTCCGCCGGCGAAGCCGACGCCGAGCGCGTCGAGCAGGTGGTCCTGCGCGGCGCGGACGACGGCGGGCGGCAGCGCGTCGGCGCGCAGCGCGGTGACGCGGTCGGCCAGGACGCCGGCCAGCGGAGTGGCGGGAGCGCTCATCGCGGCAGCGGAGCGTTGGCGGCGGCGGCCCCGGCGACGCGGCCGAGGCCCATCGCGGTCAGCAGGCCGTTGCCCGAGCTGTAGCCCGCGCCGCCCTGCTGGCCGCTGATCCCGACGGCCACGCCGCCGGTCGCGAACAGCCCGGGGATCACGACGCCCTCGGCGGTCAGCGGACGCGCGTCGTGGTCGATCGCGGCGCCGCCCTGGGTGTGGAACAGACCGGGGGTGGTCCGGCACATCGCGTACGGCGGGGTCAGCGGGCCGAAGCCGAAGTCGCTGCGGCCGAACCGGTCGGCCGTGCCACCCGCGCCCGCCTCGGCATCCTTGGCCGCCTGGGCGATCGTGGCGGTCAGCGCGTCGGCGGGCACGTCGAAGAACGCGGCCAGCTCGGCCGGGTCGGAGGAGACCTTGACGCCGCCCATCTCGACGAGCTCGCGGAACTCCAGCTCGTTGCCGGCGACGTAGTCGCGGATCCGCTCGTCGAAGACGACGTAGGCGTGGCCGCCGTTGGCCACGACGTCGGCGGCGAAGCCGGAGTAGCCGGTCGACTCGTCGCCGAAGCGCACGCCGTCGGGGTTGACCAGGAAGCCGCCCTTCTCGACGGTCGTCCAGCTGGTGATCGAGCCGTGCGGGTAGGCGACGGCGGCGTAGCCCTGGTACGCGGCGATGTTCTCGAGCTTGGCGCCGAGGTCGCGGACCCAGGCGACGGCTTCGCCGGTCGAGCCGTGGGCGCCGAAGTACTCGGCGTCGGCGACGTCCGGGCAGTACTCGCGGACCATCTCGCGGTTGCCGGCGAAGCCGTTGGCGGCGAGGATGATGTTCGGCGCGCCCAGCCGGGTCTCGGCGGCGCGGTCGCCCTTGGCGATCACGCCGGAGACCTGACCGTCGGCGTTCAGCAGCAGGTCCTGGACGGGGTGGCCGAGCACCAGCGGGATGTCGCGTTCGTCGAGCGCGCGGACCAGGTCGTTGACCAGGTCCTGGCCCTTGCGGCTCTTCGGTGCGTGCAGGCGGGGGACGGAGTGCCCGACGTGCTTGTAGTCGGTGATCAGCTCGAGCTCGATCCCGATGTCCTCGCGCAGCCACTCGACCATCGGGGCGGACTGCGTGGCCAGCTGGCGGGTCAGCCACTCGGCCTCGTGCGGGCCGCTCTGGCGGAGCAGGTCCTCGGCCATCCGCTCGGGCGAGTCCTCGATCCCGGCCTCGGCCTGGTACTTGGTGCCGCCGCCGGGCACCGAGCCGGTGCTCAGCCCGGTGTTGCCGCCGGCGCGGTCGTACTTCTCGACGACGGCGACGGTCGCGCCGGCCTCGTGGGCGGCCAGGGCGGCCACGAGGCCCGCGCCACCGGCGCCGACGACGAGGACATCGACTTCGGTGTCGAAGTCGCCCGTGGTGTTGATCTGCGGCATCTGGGTCCTAGTCCTTGAGGAGGTCGTTGAGGAGCTCGCCCCACGGGCGCTGGAGCAGGGCGGGCTGCTCGATCAGGCGGCGGATCGTGGGGACGAACTCGGGGTGAACGGGAGTGACGGACCCGGCGATCTTGTCGTCGAGCAGGGTCTCGGTCGAGAGGGGACGGTCGGGACTGCCGATCGCGCTCATGCAGGTCCGCTCGATCGTGGTGCCGTCGTCGAGCGTCAGGACGACGGTCGCGGGGCGGTCGTGCGGGGGCGCGGGGGCGGGGGTGAACGGCAGCATGGTGACCCGCTCGCGCAGCGCCGCGATGGCGGGATCGACGATCGCGTCGGGCGAGCAGGCGTCGGCGTCGAGCACGCCGCGGACCAACGCCGCGGCGGCCACGTGCGGGACCGAGAACTTGGCGGCCAGGCTGGTGGTGGGCCGGGCGTTGTCGAGCTTGAGCGCGAGCGGATGGGTGCGGACCTCGAGCGTGACGACGCGGTCGGCGACCGTCGGGTCCTCGGCACGGATCTCGAGCAGCGGCTCGACCGTCGAGTGCGCGTACTGGCAGCAGGCGAAGAGCTTGTGGTAGCCGTCGCGGATGCCCCAGCTGACGCCGAGGTCGTCCGTCAGCTGGGAGAGGTCGGTGCTCGCGCCCATCGCGGTCGCGAAGGCGGTGTTCGGCGCGGAGGGGTCGCCGCCGATCCCGTGCGGGGCCCAGCGGGCCATCTGGATCCCGGTCCAGGCGGCGATCCCGGTCCAGACGTTGCGGACCATCGCGCCGCTGAGCGCGTGGTCGAACGGGCCCATCATCGCGGTGGACGCCCCACCGGCGACGGCGGCGACGCAGTCGTCGGGGTCGAGGCCGGACGCGAACGCGGCCCCGGCGGCGGCGCCGATCGGGCCGAGCAGCGCGTGGGGGTGGATCGTCAGCTGCTCGTGACGCCAGGCGCGGGCGATCCGGGTGACGACCTCGTAGCCGGCGACGAGCGCGGTGATCAGCTGCTCACCGCTCAGGTCGCGAGCCTCGGCCTCGGCGAGCAGCGCGGGCAGCACGTAGAGCCCGGCGTGACAGGTCGCCGGGCGGTAGCCCTCGTCCATCTCGGCCCAGTCGGCCGCGGCCCCGTTGGCGGCGGCGACGGCGGCGCGCTCGCCGCGGAGCCGGCCGGCGGCGAAGACCGTGGCCTCCGGAGCCTGGCCGGCGGTCACGAGGCTGTCGCGGACGGCGATCACCTGCGGGTCGTCGCGGACCGCGATCATCGCGCCGAGGTCGTCGGCGAGCACCAACAGGGCGCGTCGGCGGACGTCGTCGGGCAGGTCGGCGTAGCGGACGCCGGCCGCCCAGCGAACGAGCGTCGCGACGGCGTCTCCGGGGGACGGTGCCGCGGGGGCGGCGTCCGGAGCAGGGGTGGGGTGGGACGAGTCGGTCATGGCCTCCGGCAGCCCATGCGACGTCCGGGACCGGACGCTGCACGGCTGGCCGAGAGGCTACGTCGTCAATTGCAAACTGTCAACAGAAGACAACATCGGGCGTATCCGGCGCCCGATCACGCGTCGGTCACTTCTGGATCACAGCGCGTCGACGCGCTGGTTGTCGGCGGCGGCCATCGCCTGCAGTGCGTAGTTCAGCGCCTTCGACAGGTGCTCGTCCATCGCGGTGGCCGCGGCTTCGGGGTCGCGGGAGAGCACGGCGGCGATCAGCTCGGCGTGCTCGTCGATCGCGTCGTGGGCGCGGGTCTGGGTCTGGCCGGACTGCGTACGGAGCAGCAGCAGCTCGCGGTTGACCGTGGCGACGTGGGCCGCGAGCGCCTCGTTCCCGGAGGCGATCGCGAGCAGGGCGTGGATGTCGTGGGTGCCCTGGAACTGGTCGTCGGGATCGATGTCCTCGTCCTGGGCGGCCATCCCGGCCCGCAGCTGCTCGAGCTGCTCCTGCTGTACCGGGGTCAGGCGCTCCGCGGCCAGCGCGGCGACCTTGCGCTCCAGGGTGATCCGGACCTCGAACAGGTTGCTGACCTCGTCGACCGTCAGCCGGCGGACGAACGCCCCGCGGTGGGGCTGGAGCACCACGAGGCCGTCACGGGCCAGGCGCTGCATCGCCTCGCGCACGGGGCCGCGGCTGACCCCGAGATCGGTGGCGATCTCGACTTCGTTGAGGCGGCCGCCTGGAGGAAAGGCTCCGTGGAGGATCTGGTCGCGGAGTGTGCGCTCGGCCTGGTCGCTGAACGAGTTGCCGGTGCGGGAGATCGCGTTGCTGCTCTCCGCGCTCATACGGTGTCCCGGCGGGGGCCGTGGTGCGGGCTCCATGGACCGCGGAAGTCGGTGGTCGTCATGGTCGAAAGCCTACGCGGAAACGGGCCTGTTCGCCGGATCTGGACGGGTTCCTGCCCGCATCCTCGACCGGGTTAACGATCAACTGTTGACAATCGACAGACGACATGGTTCTCTATGTGCCGTGGCTCACGGACAACGACAGATCGCTCCATTGCTCGACCAGGTGCAGACCGCGCGCTCGAGCGGTCGACCGCTCCTGCTCCCGGGGGTCTACGACGCACTCAGCGCCCGGCTCGCCGCCGCCGCCGGCTTCGAGGCCATCTACCTGACCGGTGCCGGCCTCGCGAACGCCCGCCTCGGCGTTCCGGACATCGGCCTGGTCAGCCTCGAGCAGCTCGTCGACCACGTGGCCGCGATCAGCGACCGCGTCGACGTGCCGCTGGTCGTCGACGGCGACACCGGCTTCGGCAACGCCGTCAACGTGACCCACGTCGTCCGCAAGCTCGAGCGCGCCGGTGCCGCCGCGATCCAGCTCGAGGACCAGGTCTTCCCCAAGAAGTGCGGACACTTCGCCGGCAAGGCGATCGTCCCGGCCGGCGAGATGGTCGGCAAGCTCCGCGCCGCCGTCGACAGCCGCCGCTCCGAGGGCACGCTGATCATCGCCCGCACCGACGCGCGGGCGATCGACGGGATCGACGCGGCCGTCGATCGTGCCGGGCAGTTCCTCGCCGCCGGCGCCGACATCATCTTCGTCGAGGCCCCGACGAGCGTCGACGAGCTGCGCGAGATCGCGCGCCAGATCGATGCCCCGCTGGTGGCCAACATGGTCGAGGGCGGCTCGACCCCGATCGTCCCGCTCGACGAGCTCGGGCAACTCGGCTACTCGGTCGTGCTCTACGCCAACGCCGCGCTGCGGTCGGCGCAGTACGCGGTCTCGCGTGCGTACGCCGAGCTTCGGGTATCGGGGATCAGCACCAATCTGCTCGACACGATGGCCACCTGGGAAGAGCGCCAGTCGGCGGTCGGCAAGCCCGAGTACGACGAACTGGAAGCCCGGTACGCCTCGTGATCCCCGTGACGACCCCCGCAGACCTGCGTCTGGCCGGCGGCACCGTGGTGCTGCCGGGCACCGGCGCCCAGCGCGCCGACGTGCTCGTCGCGGACGGCCGGATCCTGGCCGTCGTCGACCCGTCGTCGCTGGCCGAGGCCCGCGAGACGATCGACGTCTCGGGTCGTCACGTGCTGCCGGGCGTCGTCGACGCCCACGTCCACCTGGGCGCGGACATCCAGCAGCCGCGCGACGCCGACGACGTCCGTCCGGAGACCGCGGCCGCCGCGGCCGGTGGCGTGACCTCGCTGGTCGCCTACCTGATGTCGGCCGAGCCCTACGAGGGCGTCTTCGCGTCGTCGAAGGCCGCGATGGAGGCCGACGCACTGGTCGACTTCGGCTTCCACTTCTGCATCGGCACCCGCGAGCAGCTCGAGTCGATCCCGAGCTACGTCACCGACCTCGGGGTCAGCTCGTTCAAGTTCTTCATGAACTTCCGCACCGACGAGGGCCAGCGTCTGGGCCTCCCGGGCAACGACGACGGCTTCCTGCTGGAGTTGCTCGAGGCCGCCGCCGCCAACGGCGCGATGGTCAACCCGCACGCCGAGAACGCGGACCTGATCAAGCTGCTCGCCCGCCGCGGCGTGCTCGAGGGCCCGGGCGCCGAGGACAACCCGCTGCAGGCCTGGGACCGCAGCCGTCCGGACTACGTCGAGGCCGAGGCGCTCGAGCGGATCGGCTTCCTGTCGATGCTCGCGCAGGCCGACCTGCACACGGTCCACGTGACCAACGAGATGTCGCTGAAGGTGCTGCGCGACGTCCGCGCGCACCAGCCGAAGATCTCGATCGAGACCTGTACGCACTACCTCACGCTCGACATCGACGCCGGCGTCGGCGCGTACGGCAAGGTCAACCCGCCGCTCCGCCCGCGCAGCGACGTCGAGGCGCTGTGGGCCGCGATCGCCGACGGCACGATCGACACGATCGGCTCCGATCACGTCCCGCGCCACGGCCAGTACAAGGAGGGCGGGATCGCCAAGGCGTCGCCCGGCTTCCCCGGCCTGCAGTCGCTGCTGCCCCTGGTCCTGACCGAGGGCCACCTCAAGCGCGGGATCTCGCTCGAGCGGATCGTCGACCTGGTCTCGACCCGCCCGGCCGCGAACTTCGGCCTCGGCGACCGCAAGGGCGCGATCCGCCCCGGTGCCGACGCCGACCTGGTCGTCGTCGACCTGGACGCGCCGAACGTGATCTCGACCGACCGCGAGCTCAGCGGCGCCGGCTTCACCCCGTGGGACGGCACCGAGGTCGGCGTGCGCGTCGAGCGCACGATCGTCCGCGGCCGCACGGTGTTCGTGGATGGCGCGGTGACCGACGAGGCCGTCGGCCAGTACCTGCCGCGCGCGAAGAGCGGCGCCACCACCAACCGAGGAGCCCGCGCATGAGCGCCGACCGCCACCGTCCCTGGACCGACGTCATCAGCGAGGACGACGAGCTCCGGTACGAGAAGGCCGGCTTCGGTCGCCCGTCCGGGTTCGGCACGCGCCCCGCGCTGCTGATCATCGACGTCCAGCACCGGACGATGGGCAACAGCCCGAAGCCGTTCTACGAGTCGCTCGAGGACTACACGACGTCCTGCGGTGACGTGGGCTGGGCCGCGGTCGACCAGATCGCCAAGCTCGTCGCGGCGTTCCGCGCCGGCGGCTTCCCGATCCTCTACCCGCACGTCGCGCCGAAGACCGACAGCGATCGCTCCGGCGTGCTCGGGGCGAAGGTCCCGGGGATCATGGACGTGCCGGACCACGGCTACCGGTTCCCGGACGCGGTCGCGCCGCAGCCGGGCGACCTGCTGCTGCCCAAGAAGCACCCGAGCGCGTTCTTCGGCACGCCGCTGGCGAGCTACCTGATCGGGCTCGGCGCCGACACGATCGTCGCCACCGGCGCGACGACCTCGGGCTGCGTCCGCGGCACGGTGGTCGACGGCTTCTCCTACAACTTCAAGTGCGTGGTCCCGTCCGACGCGGTCTACGACCGCACGCCGACGGTCCACCAGGCCAACCTCTTCGACCTCGGTCAGAAGTACGCCGACGTCACGACCACCGACGACGTCGTCGCCCAGGTCACGAAGCTGGGGGAGGGCTCCTGATGGCGTACGCGACGTCCTGGGACGACCAGCCCGAGGTCGAGGGCCTGCCGAACAACTTCCGCGTGGCCGTGGCCGGCGCCGAGATGGGCATCAACCGGATCCGCTGGATCCACCCGACGGTGCTGCCCGAGCACTCGCACCCCGACCACGAGCAGGCCAACGTCGTGATCCAGGGCAAGGTCGAGGTCACGATCGGCGGCCAGACGATGATCCTGCAGGCCGGCGACGTCGCGATCGTGCCGAAGGGCACGCCGCACTCCGGCCGCAGCATCGAGGGCGAGGCCGTGATCATCGAGATCTTCAGCCCGCTGCGGGTCGAGAACCTGATCGGCGCCCTCGGCGCCCCGTCGCTGCCCCCGCAGGAGGACTGAGCGGTGGCGCTGCAGCGGATCACCGACCGGGTCCACGTCGAGACCCAGCACCTGGGCTCGAACAACTCGATCGTCGACGGCGGTCACGGTGAGCTGCTGCTGATCGACGCGCCGCACCGGCCGACCGACGCTCAGCGCTGGGCGACGACGGTCGCCGACTTCGGCACGCCGCGCTTCCTGGTCAACACGGACCACCACCCGGACCACACGATCGGCAACCGCTGGGTGCCGGGCACGGTGGTCTCGCACGAGCTGACCCGCAGCCGCCTGGTCGAGGCCGCGCCCACGCGCGAGTACCTGCGCGACCTGTTCGCGGTGATCGACCCGGCCGCGGTGCCGCTGGTCGACGACTACGAGGTGCGGCTGGCCGACGTGACGTTCAGCGAGCGGCTCGAGCTGTTCGTCGGCGACGTCCACGCCACGCTGCACCACACGCCGGGGCACACCATCAACACCGTGATGGTGCACCTGGCCGACGACGGCGTCCTCTTCACCGGGGACAACGTCTGCAACCTTGGGCTTCCGGCCTTCCTCGACGCCTCGGTCGGCCGCTTCTTCGCGGCGATCGATGCGGCGGAGGCGCTGGAGTTCGACCATCTT
>Ga0265296_1003555_pt1 | contig 14321 bp, 11 predicted proteins | sample MunlanPumphouse1_FD_189073 | JGI IMG/M metagenome (GOLD analysis project Ga0265296, IMG submission 189073) | Groundwater microbial communities from a municipal landfill in Southern Ontario, Canada - Pumphouse #1 | ecosystem: Environmental > Aquatic > Deep subsurface > Groundwater | place... | reverse complement strand
GGGAGAACGGGGCGGGGGGAGAAGGGAGGCAAGGTCCTGATCCAGACCTTCGCGCCGGAGCATTTCATCTACCGGTACCTCGCGGGGCACGATTACAAAGGATTCGCCGAGGAGGAGCTCGGGATGCGGAAAGCGCTCGGGTATCCTCCGGCGGGCAGGCTCATGCTCTTCACCGTGTCGGCGCGTGCGCGCGAGCTGGCGGAGGCGGCCGCCGCGAAGATCGCAGGGGCCCTCGAGCGCTCGCTCGAGCCCGCGAATGCGGTCGTTCTCGGACCCACGCCGGCGCTTGTCGAGCGCATGCGCGGGCGGCACCGCTTCCAGCTTCTCGTCAGGGGAACGTTCGAGCCGGAGGCTCGCAGCGCCATGGTGCGATCGGCGCGCGAATCGCTCGCCGGCGCGAAGCAGGTCGATCTCCAATGGGACGTCGACCCGATTGAGCTCTCGTAGCCGGGGGCTGTCGGGCCGCGCGCCGCGCCGGCCTGTGCGGCGCGCCCCTGCCGCAGCGGCGCGTCCCCTCCCGGTTCGATAATGCTTGACACCGTGCCGGACGCTTGATAGCTTTTACGGGTAGGCAGCATAACCTCAGAATGATCAAGTTTATCTGATCGCGTTGAGCGCTTTCCAGGAGGACTTCCCCGGGCACATTCAGGAGACGGCTTCGATCCCTGAGTTCCCGGAGCATATAGGTTGTTGCCGGCGAAACGGGCCGGAAGGAGGCATCGGGCAGATGAAACGGAACATGGCCATTCTCGCGATCCTCGTCCTTTCCATCGTCGCGACGTACTCGTGCAAGAGCACAGAGACGAGGAGCGCGATTCTCCACAACGATCAGGGTACCTACGACAGGGCGATCGAGCAGGCCAAGCTCGCGCTCGAAAAGAATCCATACGATGCTCTGGCGCACTTCGAGCTCGGCAGATCATACAGCTTAATCTCACCCGCGGACATGGCGGGAGCGTACCGGGAGTTCATGGCAGCCGCGCTGCTGGATCCCAAGAAGGTCGCCGACGCCGAGATCGGCATCAAATCGAACTGGGCGAGGCATTTCAACGCCGGGATCAGCGAGATCCAGGGGGAGAACCTCGCGGGCGCGGAGTTCGAGTTCGAGCTCGCGACGCAAGCCGATCCGCGGCAGGTCAAGGGATGGCTCAATCTCGCGAGGGTGTACGCCCGCTTGGCGCTGGGCGATTCGACCTACACGCTTCAGGAATACGCGGCCGTCGACACCCTCATAGCGATGACGAAGGAGGACAGCGAGGAGTACGCGAGCGTCCTAGCCCTCTCCGGCCACGTCATGGTCAAGCGCGGAATGAAGGAAGAAGCGGTGAAGATTTTCGAGAAGCTTCTGCTCGATGATCCGGCGAAGTACGTCGAAGTCGAGACCGCGGCGAATACGTACTTCGATAAAAAGGATTGGGAGAGCGGAGCCCTCTTCCTCCAGATGGCGGTGGATGCGCGGAAGAAGGCCGAGTTGGAGGATTTCGAATCGTACTACAATCTCGGCGTCGCGTATTTCAACGCGAAGAACTGCTCGAAGGCTATCGAGGCGTACCTGTCCGCGTACGATATCAAACCGGATGACAGGGAGGGCAACTACGGCCTGCTCCGTGCCTATTACACGTGCGAGATGTACGACGACGCGATGCTGCAAGGGGAGAAGTATACCGAGAAGTTCCCGGAGGATCCGAACGGGTGGACGTGGTTGAGCCTTTCCTACGGCAAGAAGGGCATGAAGATCAAGGCGGAAGGAGCCCTCACAAAAAGGCAGGAGCTACAGAAGTAACGATTGATTCCGGGGAGTGCCGGGCTCGGCGCCCGGCCCCTCCGGTCTCTTGGGGCGCGGGGCGGGGTATTGGAACGGTTTATGCGGGGAACTGAACAGGGAAGCGATTCCCATAATCCTTGACAAGGGGGCGGCATTTCGTAATGTTGGAGAGGCTTGAGAACGGCGTTTATCCGATACGTACCGTTCGACTTTCTTCAGTGAGCGTGCGGAGTGGGCAGTTCCCGGGGCGGATTCCTTTTAGAATACCCAGTTCAAAGATAAGCCGGTCGTGTTTCATCCGCATTCGAAGCACTGGCTGGTTTTAATAAATGACAAATCTGGGCTGTGAACCTCCACGAAAGTTAGAGGTCTGACCGTGATGGATATTGCAGAATTAAAAACGAAAAAAATCGAGGAGCTCATCGACGTCGCCTCGACGCTCAACATCGAGGGGCTGTCGAGCCTGCGGAAGCAGGAGATCATATTCAAGATCCTCGAGGCCCAGGCGACGCAGAACGGGCTCATATTCGCCGAGGGGGTGCTCCAGGTCCTGCCCGAGGGGTACGGGTTCCTCCGGTCGTCGACCTACAACTACCTGCCGGGCCCCGACGACATTTACGTCTCGCCGTCCCAGATAAAGAAGTTTGATCTGCGGACGGGCGACACCGTTTCCGGCCAGGTCCGCGCTCCGAAGGAATCGGAGCGCTACTTCGCCCTTCTCAAGGTGGAGATGGTCGACGGGGAACATCCCGAGGATACCAAGAAAAAGACCCTCTTCGACAACCTCACGCCGCTCTACCCGGATCAGCTCATCAATATCGAGAATAATCCCGACGATATGTCGACGCGCCTCATGAACCTCCTGACCCCGATCGGGAAAGGCCAGCGCGGCCTCATCGTCGCTCCGCCGCGTACGGGAAAGACTATTCTGCTGCAGAAGATCGCGAACTCGATCACGGCGAACCATCCCGAGGTCTATCTCATCGTGCTGCTCATCGACGAACGTCCCGAGGAGGTCACCGACATGGAGCGCTCCGTGAAGGGCGAGGTCATCAGCTCCACGTTCGACGAGCCCGCCGACCGGCACGTCCAGGTCGCCGACATGGTCATCGAGAAGGCGAAGCGCCTCGTCGAGCACAACAAGGACGTCGTTATCCTTCTCGACAGCCTCACGAGGCTCGCCCGGGCGCACAACGCGGTCGTGCCCCATTCGGGCAAGATTCTCTCGGGCGGCGTCGATTCGAATGCTCTCCAGCGGCCGAAGCGCTTTTTCGGAGCGGCGCGCAATACGGAAGAGCAGGGGAGCCTTACGATCATCGCGACGGCCCTTATCGAGACGGGAAGCCGCATGGACGAGGTGATTTTCGAGGAGTTCAAAGGTACGGGCAACCTCGAAATCGTCCTCGACCGGCGTCTCGCCGACAAGCGCGTTTTTCCAGCGATCGACATCTTCCGTTCCGGCACGAGAAAAGAAGAGCTGCTGCTGCCGGAAAAGGTGCTCAGCAAGGTATATATCCTGCGCAAGTTCTTGAGCGATAAGAACGTAGTCGAGGCTATGGAGTTTCTCCTCGAGAAGATGTCCAAGACGAAATCGAACCAGAAATTTCTCTCGGCGATGAACGCCTAGGTCCGCGGGGGGAGGCCCCCGGGGGGGCCGCGGCACGGACCGCCGGAAAATTCCGTTTGTTTTTTCGGGACTACGCTATTACATTTACCACACTTTTCGTGGTATAATCCCATAATAGGCCGGTATGCGGCCCGCGCACGCGTCAGGACAAAACAGGGAGTAGGCAATGAAAAAGGATATCCATCCCGATTACAAGCGGATGAAGATCACGTGCCTCTGCGGGAACGTGATAGAGACATCATCCACCCAGCAAGACCTCCACGTCGAAATCTGTTCCCGGTGTCATCCGTTCTTCACGGGGAAGCAGAAGCTCATCGACACCGCCGGCCGCGTCGAGCGTTTCCAGCGCAAGTACGCCGACTACAAAGGGAAGAAGAAGACCGAGACGGACGCCGGAACGGACACGGGGAAATAAGCTCGCCACAACAATCCTCAGCTGCGCTCGTGTAAGGGGTTCATGTCCGAAACAGACGCGAGAAAGCGCCTCCAGGTGGGCGGCCAGGCCGTCATCGAGGGCGTAATGATGCGTTCGCCGGACTGCATCGCCACGGCGGTGCGGACTTCGGGGGGCGCGATCGTCGTGCAGAAAGAGCCCTTCAAGAGCCTCACCAGGCGTTACCGCCCGCTCAACATTCCGGTGATCCGGGGAGCGATCGCGTTTGTCGAAACCTTCGTCATCGCGATCAAGGCGCTTTCATTTTCGGCCGAGAAGGCGACTGAGGAGTTGCCCGGGAAGGAAGGCGCCGCGGCGACGAACGCCGATGCAAAGAAGGCCGGCAAGGGGCTTTCGGTCGTCCACATCGCGATCACGATCGTCGCGGCGTTCGCGCTCGGCTTCGGATTATTCTTCTGCCTGCCGCTCTTCCTCACGGAGCTGACCGGCTTCAAGCACGGGGTGCTCTTCAATCTGGTTGACGGCGTGATTCGCCTCGTCTTCCTCGTTCTGTACATAGTGCTCATCACGCGCTGGAAAGAGATGCGGCGGATATTCGAGTATCATGGCGCGGAGCACAAGACGATCTCCGCGTTCGAGGCGGAAGGGCGGGCGACTCCCGAGAACGTCCGCGCCTACTCGACCCTCCACACGCGGTGCAGCACGAGTTTTCTTCTCCTCGTCGTCGTCGTGAGCATCAGTGTGTTCATGATCCTCGGGCGGCCGGACAGCGTCGGCGACAAGATCATCCGCTTCGCGTTCATTCCCATCATCGGCGGCGTATCGTACGAGCTTCTCAAGCTTTCGGCGAATCCCGTCGCGCGCCGGTATATGGCGCCCCTCGTATGGCCGGGTCTGTTTCTCCAGAGGCTCACCACGAAAGAGCCTTCGAGCGATCAGATCGAGGTCGCGATTGCCGCGCTCGACGCCTGCCTCGGCCACAAAATAGTGGAATCCTAGCCTCGCATTCATTACAGTTGCGTCGTGCCGCCGCGTAAGGGCCGGGCCCGCGGCCTCGCCGTTTCGCGCGGCCGTCGAATGGAGGATCGGTGGAGTCGAACAACCGGTATCAGAACGTGTTGACACGCTTCGATCAGCTCGGCGAGGAGCTCGGAAGGCCCGAGAATATCAGGAATCGGGATCTCTACCGCAAGCTCGCCCGCGAGCGGAGCGATCTCGAGAAAGCGGTGCTCGCGATCCGCCGCTATCTCGATTGCGAGAAGCGCTACGCCGAGGATCGCGCGGCCGTCGAGCAGGGGGACGATCGCGAGCTCGTCGATCTCGCGCGCTCGGAGATGGCCGAGCTCGAGAAGGAGATGCGAGCCGAGGAGGAGAGCATCAAGGTGCTGCTCCTGCACCGCGATCCGGACGATTCGCGCAACACCGTTTTCGAGATTCGGGCCGGAACCGGCGGGGACGAGGCCGCGCTCTTCGCCGCCGACCTCGCCCGCATGTACCGGCTCTACTCGGAGCGGCACGGATGGAAGGTCGAGGATCTGTCGAGCAGCCCGACCGAGATCGGGGGCTTCAAGGAAAGCATCTTTCTCGTGTCGGGCGAAAACGCGTACGGGAAGCTCAAGTTCGAGAGCGGCGTGCACCGCGTGCAGCGCGTGCCCGTGACCGAAGCGGGGGGGCGCATCCACACGTCGGCCGTTACGGTCGCCGTTCTTCCCGAGGCGGAGGAGGTCGACATTCAGATCGACCAGAAAGATCTCCGCGTCGACGTGTTCCGCTCCCGCGGCCCCGGAGGACAGTCGGTGAACACGACCGATTCGGCGGTGCGGATCACCCACATTCCGACCGGCATGGTCGTTCAGTGCCAGGACGAGAAATCGCAGCACAAGAACCGGGCAAAGGCCCTGAAGGTCCTCATGGCCCGTCTCCTCGAGAAGGCGCGCAGCGAGCAGGACGAGAAGATCGCCGCCGCGCGGCGCGGCATGATCGGCTCGGGGGACCGGAGCGACAAGATCCGAACGTACAATTTCCCCCAGGGGAGGGTCACCGACCACCGGATCGGGCTCACCATATACAACCTGAAAGGCGTCCTCGGCGGCGAGCTCGACGAGATCGTCGACGCTCTCTCCGTTGCGCATCGCGAGGAACTCCTCAAGCGCGAAATGGAGGCCGGAAGCCGAGCTGGAGGCGCGTGAGATGCCGGATGCCTCTCCCGCGAAGAGGGTGAAAGTCATGGAGGCGCTGCAGCTCGCGGAGGGCTACCTCTCGCGGCACGGCGTCGAATCGCCCCGGCTCAGCGCCGAGCATCTTCTCGCCAGACGCATGGGATGCTCGCGCCTCGATCTGTACCTCCGGTTCGACCACGAGCTCGTGGAGGACGTTCTCGCTCCGTACCGCGAGGATCTCAGGACGCGCTCCACGCGTTACCCGCTCCAGTACATTCTCGGAGAGGTCGAATTCATGTCGCTGCCGTTCATGGTCCGCGAGGGGGTTTTCATTCCGCGGCCCGAGACGGAGCTTCTCGTCGAGTGGATCGAGGAGATCGCGGGAAGCGCCCCCGCGATCACGTTCGTCGAGCTCGGGGTGGGCTCGGGCGTCATCTCGGGAAGCCTGTGCCGGAGGCACCCCGGCTGGAAAGGCGTGGGCGTCGACGTCTCCGCCGCCGCGGTCGCGCTCGCGAAGGAGAATTTCGAGGCGCTCGGCGTCTCTTCACGCATGGAAACGTTCGTCGCGGACGGCCTCGGGGCGCTCGCCCCGGATGGATCGTTCGACCTGCTCGTTTCGAATCCTCCGTACGTTCCGACCGCGGCGATCTCGTCGCTCGATGCGGAGGTCTCGCGCTACGAGGTACCTGCGGCGCTCGACGGCGGCGCCGACGGCGCCGGATTCTTCCCCGTGCTGGCGGCGGAAGCGAGTCGTCTCCTTGGGCCCGGGGGGATCCTCGCGTTCGAGATCGGCCACGGTCAGGGAAATGCCGCGCTCGAGATATGCGCGCGCGCGGGGCTCGAGCGCGCGTCGATGAGAAGGGACTACAACAGGCTCGAACGGATCGTGACGGCCTTTGCGCCGAAGGCGAGGAATGGGTGCGATGGATAGATTCGTTATCAAGGGGCCGTGCCGGCTCGACGGACGCGTCGCGGTGAGCGGCGCGAAGAACGCCGTGCTTCCCCTCATGGCGGCCTCGATGCTCACCGGCGGGACGTGCACGCTCGAGAACGTCCCCGATCTCAAGGACACCCGCACGATGATGGCCCTGCTCGCGGGCTTCGGGGTCGCCTCAGCGCTCTCGCGCGGCGTTCTTACGATGGACGCCTCGCGGATCTCTTCGTTCGAGGCGCCGTACGATCTCGTGCGCACGATGCGGGCGTCGATCTACGCGTTCGGCCCGCTCGTCGCGCGCTTCGGAAAAGCGCGCGTCTCCATGCCGGGCGGATGCGCATGGGGACCGCGCCCCATCGATCTCCATCTCAAGGGCCTCGCCGCGCTCGGGGCCAAGCTCACGATAGAGCACGGCTATATCAACGCGAGCGCCGGAAAGCTCCGGGGCGCCGAGATCACGCTCGGGATAGCGAGCGTCGGCGCGACCGTGAATATCATCATGGCGGCCGTTCTCGCGGAGGGGCGGACCGCGATCGAGAACGCCGCGCGGGAGCCCGAGGTCGCGGAGCTCGCGCGGGCGCTGAAGGGGGGAGGGGCGAAGATCGAGGGAGAAGGGACCTCCCGTATCACGATCGACGGGGTAACGGCGATCGCCCCCTTTACGCACCGCGTCATTCCCGACCGCATCGAGGCGGGCACCTTCGCCGCCGCCGCGGCGATCACGGGCGGCCGAATCGAGATAACGAATTGCGATCCGTCCCATCTCGGCGCGATCATCGAGAAGCTCGAGGAATGCGGAGCCCGGATCGCGATCGCGGACGGCGCGATAACGGTGACTGGCCCCGCGCGACTCAGCCCCGCGAACGTGGAGACGGGATTCTATCCGTCGTTTCCGACCGACATGCAGGCCCAGATCATGGCGGCGCTCTCGATCGCCCGGGGAACGAGCACCGTCGTCGATCGCGTCTATCCCGACCGATTCACGCACGTGCCCGAGCTCTGCAGGTTCGGCGCGAAAATCGCCCGCGACGGCAACGTCGCGGTCATTACCGGCGTCGAAAAGCTCGAGGGGGCGCCGGTGATGGCGACCGACATCAGGGCGAGCTCCGCCCTCATCCTCGCGGGGCTTGCCGCCGAGGGGGAGACGACGATTCTGCGCGTCTATCACATCGATCGCGGCTACGAGCGGATCGAGGAGAAGCTCGGAGCGATCGGCGCCTCGATCCGGAGGGTCAAGGAATGAGCGGGAGCCGCGAATCGTCCCGGAGGAGCGTGCGGGGTGCGTAACCTCATCATCGGAACGTCGGGACACGTCGACCACGGCAAAACGGAGATCGTGAAGGCGCTGACCGGGCGCAACACGGACCGTCTCAGGGAGGAGCAGGAGCGCGGCATCTCGATCGTTCTCGGTTTCGCGCCTCTCGATCTCGGGGACGGCGTCATGGCGGGAATGGTGGACGTTCCCGGCCACGAGCGTTTCGTCAAGACGATGGTCTCGGGCGCGGTCGGCGTCGACCTTGCGCTTCTCGTCGTCGCGGCCGACGAAGGGGTCATGCCGCAGACGGAGGAGCATTTCGAGGTGCTCCGGCTCCTCGGCGTGAGGGATGCCGTGATCGCGATAACGAAGATCGACCTCGCCGACGACGGGTTCATCGGTCTCGTCGAGGAGGAGATTCGGAACCTCGTCAAGGGGAGCGCCTTCGAGGGCGCCCCGGTCATCAGGACATCCGCCGTGACCGGCGCCGGGCTCGTTGAACTCAAAGAGACGCTCCGAGTCCGCGCTCTCGCCCTCGGCGAGCGCGAATCGGCCGATTTTTTCCGCATGCCGATCGACCGCGTGTGGACGAGAAGCGGCATCGGAACGATCGTCACCGGGACGGCGTGGAGCGGCGAGGTACGCAAGGGCGCGGAGCTCGTTCTCGAGCCGGGCGGGAAGAGCGTGCGCGTTCGAGAGGTGCAGAGCTTCGAGGAAACGCTCGAAGCGGCATCCGCCGGTATGCGCACGGCGCTGGCGCTCCACGGCGTCAGGGTGAGCGAGGTCGAGGCCGGCATGCAGGCGCTCACCCCCGGCGTGCTCTCGCCGGCGAGCATGCTCAACGCCTTCGTCGAGGTGGGGAGGCTCTCGCCCGGCGCCCTCAGGAACAGACAGCGCGTTCGGTTCCATCATGCCGCATCCGAGATCATCGGACGGGTGGTCACGCTCGACGGCGGGCCAATAGCCGCGGGATCGGACGGCTACATACAGCTCCGGCTCGAGAATCCCGCCGTCGCGCGGCGGGGCGACCGGTTCATCCTTCGATCGTATTCGCCGCAGCGCGTCATCGGAGGAGGGAGAATACTCGATCCGGATGCCCCGAAGCTCAAGGCGCACTCGGCGGAGCTCGTCCGGGAGCGCCTGAAGGCTCTCGACGCCGGGACGGCGGAGGATGCGGTCGTGGCATGCGCCGCATCCGGCGGAAACGCCGGTTTCGGGATCGCCGGTCTCGCGCGCTACGGTCTCGCGCGCGGCGAGGTAACGGTCGCGGTTGACGCGCTCGTAAAGGCGGGGCGTCTCGTTTCCATCGAGGGACGGGTTTTCGAAAAAGGGATCGTAACCGGTACCGGGCGATCTCTGGTCGCGATGATAGAGGCGATGTCGGCGGAGAACAAGCTGCTCTGGGGCGTCGATCGCGAGGAGCTCAAGGAGCGCTCATCCCTGCGCGAGGGTCCCCTCTTCGATTATCTCATGGAGGAGGGGAAACGGGGAGGCAAGCTCTTTTTCAAGGGAGGGCGGGTTCGCTCCGGGAGCGGCGAACGGGAGCTCTCCGCGGCGGACGAGAAGGCGCTCGGCGCGCTCGAGGCGCGGGTCCGCGAGGCGGGCCACGCCTTCGCCATGAAGGCGGATCTTCTCGCGATCGTGCGCGACGAGAAACGCCTCGTCTCATATCTCCACATCCTCGCCGACAGGGGCGCGATCGTGCGCATCTCCACCGACGGCGCCATGCATGCGGAGCGTTACCGAGAGCTGCTCGGGAAGGTGCGGGCCCGCCTCCTCGACGGCGGAGCCTTATCCATCGGCGATTTCAAGGATATGTTCGGATTCTCGCGCAAATTCGCCGTGCCGATTCTCGAGCATCTCGACAAGGAAGGAATCACGCGGCGGGAGGGGGACGCTCGGAAGGCCGGGCCGAAATTCATATGATAAAACGTTCGCAGCGCAGAAAGACAAGGACCGTGCTCTATCGCGGCGTTCCGGTCGGCGGGGGCGCTCCGATAACGATTCAGTCGATGACCACGGTGCCGACGGCCGACGTGCGACGCGTCATGCGCGAGATTCGCGCCCTCTCGCGCGCCGGATGCGAGCTTGTCCGCGTCGCCGTGAAGGATCGCGCCGACGTCGAGGCCCTTCCGGCGATCTGCGGGAGGAGCCCCATCCCGGTCATCGCGGACGTGCATTTCGATTTCCGGATCGCCGTCGCGGCGGCGAAGGCCGGAGCCGCCGGGCTCCGCATCAATCCGGGGAACATCGGCGGCGCGGAAAAGGTCCGGCGCGTCATCGACGCGGCGGCCGGGGCCGGAATCCCCGTGCGCGTCGGCGTCAACTCGGGAAGCCTCGAAAGGGATCTGCGCGCGCTCGCGCGCACCGATCCCGCCCGCGCGCTGCGGGAGAGCGCCCGAAGAAGCCTCCGGCTCATCGACGGGTTCGGCTTTCGCGACCTCGTTTTCAGCCTCAAGTCCCCCGACGCTCTCGTGACCGTCGAAGCGAACCGTTTGTTCGCCGCCGATACCGATTGTCCGCTCCACGTGGGGGTGACGGAGGCGGGACCGCCCCTCAGCGGCGCTGCGAAGTCGGCGGTCGCGCTCACGCTCCTTCTCTCGGCGGGAATCGGCGATACGGTGCGCGTATCCCTCTCGGGCGATCCGGTGCGCGAAGTCACGGTCGCCGCGGCGGTGCTCTCGTCGCTCGGGCTCCGGGAGGACATTCCGCGGATCGTCTCGTGCCCGACGTGCGGGAGGAGCCGGATAGATGTATCAAGAATCGCCCAACGGCTCGAGCGGGAGATCCTCGGCCGGCGCGTCGGCGTAACGGTCGCGGTCATGGGGTGCGAGGTCAACGGACCCGGCGAGGCGAAAGACGCGGATATCGGGCTTGCGGGTTCGCGCCGCGGGGCGGTTCTCTTCAAAAAGGGAATGGTCGTGAGGCGTCTCGCGGGGGATATCGAAGGAGAATTCCTCGCCGAAGTACGTGACTTTCTCAAGAAAAAGGGAGGCTAGGCTTTTCTCCTTATTCCCACGGCATGAAATATATCTGGAGTAATTCCGCGAAAAATGCTATTATACCCTCGGTTATTTCAATGGGTTACGGAATGGGCTGCCCCAGTGGAAGGACTGCCTGCAACCCTGAGCGTAGGTGTTCGGGCTCTCCCGCGAGGGAGTGAGAGGAGGTCGGTTATGAGGGGTAGCAGGGCGATTCTCGCTCTCGCGGCACTCGTGCTCATTCTGGGCGCAACGGCTCTCTGTGCTCAGGAAACGTACGCGATGCCGCTCGACCGTTCGATCAGCCCCGTGCGCACTGCGATCAAGTACGACACCAATATCTACACCTTCGTCTGTGCAAACCCGTACAATGTGCGCTTGGAGAAGATCGACGCGAAGCGGGTGATGCTGACCGTCAAGCCGTTGGACCTGGTCACCCCGTATCAGGAAATATCCCTGCAATGGGGTAGTTTCCCCGCGATGACGCTGTCGATCGATTCGGACGGCGGGGATACGTTCATTCTCAATACGGAGACCGGCTACGCCGAAAAGTAGCCGTCCGTATCCGTCCTCCTGATTTTCCCGGCCGCTCTCGCCGCGGCCGCACAGCGGATTTTCATCGAAACGCCTGAATGATTCCTCGCGCGCGCGTGGTCGTGCCCGCGCCCGCTCCGCGGTATCCCCCGGACGCTACTCTTTTTCCGGAAGGGCCGGTTTGACGAAGATCGTCTTGCCGCGCGAGCAGAGCGCCGTGCCCGCTTTCGACTTTCGCGGCCTGCGGACGTGGCGTTTCTCCGCATAGATCACGGGGACGGTCGACGAGTTGCGCGCCTTGCTGAAGTACGCCGCGATCGAGGCGGCCGTTTCGATGACGGAATGCGGCGTCGACCGGTGGGCGCCCTTGAGCACGACGTGCGAACCGGGCGTTCCCTGGGCATGGAACCAGAGGTCCGATGCGGAGGCGAACTCGTGCGTCAGGACGTCATTCTCGGCGTCGCTTTTTCCCACGTACACCGTGTGCGTCTCGTCGAGTGGGAAACGGCGGAAACGTTTCGCGGCGTCCGCGTCCCGCTCCGCTCGGCGGGAGGGCTTTTCCGGCGGGATGAGCGCGATGAGCTCCGCGGACGTCTCGAGCGTCTCGATGCGATCGAGAGCTTTCCGGTTCCGCGCGATCTCGCGGTCCACTTCGCGTTTCCGGTTCCGGATGATGAGGTTTCCCTTCTCCCCTTTTTTCGCCTTCGTGAAATAGTGGCGGATGTTCCGCTCGACGGATCGGGCGGGATCGAGAGGGATGGTCACGTCACGGTCGCCGGAGAAATCCCGAAGGACGATCTCCTTCAAGCCTGCCTTGAGGAGATGCCGGTGCGTCACGAGGAGGTTTCCGTAATGACGGTACTCGGCGGCGCGCTCCGCGTCGGCGAGATCCTGTTCGAGGTTGCGGCTGAGCCGCTCGAGGCGTTTCATGGTTTTGCCCGCCTGAACGGCCACCTTCCGCCGCAGGTGCGCGACGTACGACGGCATGACAACCTCCGCCGTCCGTATGTCGAGCGCTTCGAGAACGCCCTTCATGCGCCTGACGGGGGCCTCGACCGGAAGCTCCACCGGATAGAGCGACGCGGCGCCCGCTTCACCTTCTCCGGGAAATTCGTAAAGACGCCAGTCCCAGACGCCTGCCGCGAGCCTGGTCCCGATTTCGACGAGCAGGGGCCAGAGCCGCGCGGGATCGGCTCCGGTGCTTTTCGAGAGTACGCCCGCGAGAACCGGATCGATCCCGCCGATCGAGTGCGCGAGCGCCTCGGCGGACGTCTTCGCGTGCTTCCAGCGGCGCGTGTGATCGGGCGCCGAGGAGGAGAGCGCGTCGGGTGGAGTCTCCTCGAGGAGGCCGGCGGGCGGTTCGGCGGGGAGCTGGAGGATCGAGTGCCGCTTGGGTGGAAGGGCTTCGTTCGGCCCCGCCGGTTTCCGCGATTTCTTTGCGCCGATCGAGGCGAGCTGCCTTTCGGTGCTCTCCCCGTAGAGCGCGAGCGCTTTCGCGGCCGGGGTGAGGTCGATCCTGAGGAGCAGGCTCTCCTCCCTCCCCCATTCGGCTCCCGGCGCGAGCTTCACGACGAGCACCCGCTCGAAGCCCAGGGAATGGACGCTTTCGATGCGCCTCCCGTCGACTGCGGTCATTTCCTCTATTCCGCGGTTCCGCGGGGCGAGCTCAAGGTCCGACGGTACGAGCTCAGGATCCCTGCGGTGATAGAGGATATGCGCGAAGGGGAACGGGGCATGCTTGAGGAAGAGCGTGATCCCCTCCGGGAATCGTCTCACGGCGGTAATCGAGGCGCCGGAGAGTATCCGGTCGAGCTCGGCCCCGAGGGCGTATATGGTCAGACTGTTCATGCGTCGAATCATAGGGAGCGGCGAGCCCCAAGTCAAATTGTAAAGCCGGCGCGCAATTCTCCTCTTACCTTGGCTCCCGCAATCGTGCTACAGTGCCCCTCGGGATGCGTCGGCCGCGGGAAGAGCGGAAGGGCGCGTGCGCGTAGAATCATCATAAGGGGGAGCGTATGGTCTATAGCATGACGGGATACGGGAAGGGTGAAGCGCGGGGAAGCGCCGGCGCCGTCACCGTCGAAGTGCGCACCGTAAATCACCGCTTTATGGATTTCGCGATTCGCTTGCCGCGGCCGCTGAACGGTTACGAGAAGGAGATCGAAAAGATCGTACGAGGCTCTCTCAAACGGGGCCACATCTACGTGACGGTCGCCTTCGACCACTCGGTCGAAACGGAGAGCGTCACGATCAACAAGACATACATGAGGAAAGCGTACCGGGTCCTGAGCGACTTCGCCATCGAGGAGGGGATTCCGGGACGGATCGACATCGGTACGCTCCTCGCGCTTCCCGACATCTTCGCGAACAATCTTGACGCGGCGGCTCCCGAGAGCCTTTGGGGGCACGTGCGCGAGGCGCTCGGCATCGCGCTCGAGAAATGCAACGAGATGCGGCGGATCGAGGGGGAGGAGCTCGCGCGCGACGTCATGCGGAGGCTCGGCGCCCTCGAGAAATCGGCCGCCCGCATCGAGAAGAAAGCGCCTCTCGCCCTGAAGCGCTCGCTCGCGCGGGCGAAAGAGCGGCTCGCTCAGCTCCTCGCGGGGCATAAGATCGACGAGAATCGCTGGCTCATGGAGGCCGCCCTCACGGCCGAGCGGACCGATTTTTCG
>Ga0265296_1003554_pt1 | contig 14324 bp, 17 predicted proteins | sample MunlanPumphouse1_FD_189073 | JGI IMG/M metagenome (GOLD analysis project Ga0265296, IMG submission 189073) | Groundwater microbial communities from a municipal landfill in Southern Ontario, Canada - Pumphouse #1 | ecosystem: Environmental > Aquatic > Deep subsurface > Groundwater | place... | reverse complement strand
CCGACGTTGCCGGAACTTTGTATCGCTAGAGCGTCTCCCGCTGTGTCAGCGTTCACGTCAAAATAAATGCCTCTTTTTCCTAAAATATATGAATTTGAACCTTGAACCAAATCTAAATATCCCGTATTTGTTACATCCTCAAGCCGAATGACGGGATTTGCGCTGGCTGAAACAACCAAATTTTTTCCCGGACTCGTCGTCCCAATGCCGACGTTGCCGCTGCCTGCAACAACAAACCTATGCGACCAGGTCGGGACACTACCTGCAGTGACAGAAGCAGTAGAAAAAGTTAACGCGCCCTCAATAGTTTCCAAGACACTGGCGGTTCCCGAACCACCGCCTTTCCATCCATTTGTTCCGTCCGCATTCAATAAATACGTGATCATCGTGCCATACCCACTGTATTGTGAAGCGCCAGTTGCGTAATTCGTGCTCGCATCGTTTGGTCTGGCCCAGATCTTGTTTTGTCCCGAACCTAAATAATAATTGCTTCCAGGTGTTATTATATTTCCACCCGCAACTTGTAGTTTTGCCCCCGGAGTGGTCGTCCCGATGCCGACGTTGCCGGAGGTTTGTTGAATTGTCATAGCGGTCAGACCTGCAACGCGTTCAACAAAAGATAAATTACTATTTGCATATTGACCTATTGTCCAATTAAGAGTTCCAGCAGTTCTATAATTTAAGTCTCCATATTGAGTAGACAAACTTCTATCGATATCCACTGTGACTCCACTACTGGCTCCCGCACTATCTGTTTCTACATAAATACTCTCCCCGCCAGCGGTACCGTAAATATGAAGCAGTTTGCTCGGATTCGTCGTCCCGATGCCGACGTTGCCGTCGTCTTTTAGAAACAATTGATTACCGCCACCACTTGATTTAATTAATAATCCATTTCCAGTTCCAGCTGTTCTAATTTGAGCTGCCACCCCACCAGAGTTTGGAGTTACAAATTCTATTCTTCTATTTGCGCTTGATTCTTCTAGCGATAATGCAACCCCTCCACCCCCGGCAACAGAATCTGTAATTTGCAATCTACCTTGCGTCGGATTCGTCGTCCCGATGCCGACGTTGCCGCTCATTGAAATTCTCATCCTTTCCAAATTCACACCGTCCCCACCCCCTCCAACCGCATAGCTAGTCCTGAATATCAAATCATTCGCATCATCACCAAGCGCCGCGCTATGTCTCATCGATTCAATCGAAGCCCACTCACCTGTAACGCCTGAGCCAAAAGCTAATTTTCCTAGACTACTAATACTTGCCGGGTTAGAATCCGCATCAAATATTCTCAACACTGGATTAGTATTCTCAACATGTAAAGTTGCCCCTGGCCCCGTCGTCCCGATGCCGACGTTGCCGCTTGTTGGTAGCACCGTTAAGAACGGACTGCCGTTCTCGCGAATCTGGAATTGATTGGCACTTTCACCAAGCACCAACACGGTCCATTGGCCTGCTCCTGTGCCAGCGGTCGAACCTGTAGCTCCGCCAAGTTGAATGACTGAGTTGTTATTGGAACCCTTATTTATTCTGATACCTTCATTATAATTGTTAGCTGTTCCATCATTAGCATCAAATATACCTTTTCCTGCAACTTCCAGTTTCGCTCCCGGATTCGTCGTCCCGATGCCGACGTTGCCGTCACCCAGAATTGTCATCTTTTCTGTCGGAGCATTGTCGGCTGTTCCGGTTACTCCGGCGGTAGCGGTAAAGAAATGCAAAGCAGAGGAACCTGTGCCTGTTGAGATGCCGGATTTCAATGTTAAATCTCCTCCTGCCAGATCCGCTGTTCCTGCTATTGCTCCTCCTGATGTGATAGTCAACCCCTGCCCGGCTGTTGCCGCGGTGGTATTCCTTTCCATTTGAATAGTTCTGGCTGCTGTTCCGCCTAACGCGAGGATGCTGGTTGGCACAGTCGTCCCGATGCCGACGCGCCCATTGGTAGTATCAACATTCAACACACTCGTGCCGTCTGCTTTCTGCAATTGAATGCCTGTTATTGAGTTAAAAGCCGGCCGCAAATACGGAGCGATTAATCCGGTAGAAGAAGCCGTACCGGTTATAATTGCATTACCGCTGGAATCCAAAGTCATTCCGATATTTCCTGAATTTACAAATTGGATTTTATCAACATCCTCTTTCCAAAGAATCTGCGATGCCGGCTGCGTGCCGCGATTGAATGTGATGTATTGGTCGTCGCTCGGCGTAGACCCTGAATATTCATAATTCAGAATAAGTCCTAAATTTTTAACCCCGGCCGCAATGTCTATATAATCAGCGTGAATTGTCTGAAACCAGCCATTGGCTATTTTAACGGCCGAGGACCCTAAATCCCACGTTGCCTTAAGCGGCGCCAAAGCCGTGCCCCCGATTATTTTCCAATAATTAACACTGCCAACTTGCGCCTGGGCAACAAAGACATTCGTGATCAGAATAATTATTGCGAAAATTGTGATTAAAAACTTTTTATTCATATCCATATTTCTATTTCCACCGTTTGGCTATCAGCCGCGCACTGGAAATAGATTGTTTTATCCTGCAAATTAACTCCGCTTATTTCCCGGCCGGTTGAGCCGAGAGGAATCGTTAAATAATTCCCTGCCGCTATATCCCCGTCATTCCAAGCCATCAGTAAATCCCCTGCTGTCACATCTCTTAATTTAGCGACAATCTTTTTAGCTCCGTCCGGGATTGCTATACTGCCAGGTGTGTTGCCGGTGGGGAGAGATAAGGCGGTAATTGACGGCGTTTCAACCTCGCTAATCGGATTAATCAATGCGCCCGATTTGTTTTTAATATACCCAGCTCCCCCGATGATCCCTCCTCCGCCGTGAACAATTACTTGCTGAGGGCTGACCGCTTTTCCTGTGTGCGGATCTATGTGATAAACAGCCAAAGGCATTTTTCTCTCATCAGGATGCAACCTAACCGTTAAAACCATCTTCCTCATCATTTCAATCGTTTTTGAGAAAACCGTTGTTAAAAGAACCGCCAACTTTTCCAAAAAACCATCCTCGTCAAACGTTATATCCTTAATCCACTTCGGCTTTTTAACTTCAATCTCGTTTTTAATTTCTATCTTTTCAACCGGCTCTTTATACCATTTCGGCTTAGCGATTTTAAATTCTTTTGGCAGATTCGCAATATCAAATTCTTTCGGAAAATTCTTGACGCTCACTTCTTCCGGCGCCTCTTTTAAATTACTGACTTTTATCTCTTCCGGGAATTCAAATAAAACAACTTTGTCCTGCTTAAATTTTTGCTGATTCTTTAACTGCTTGTTGGCATCTTTCAGTTCTTGAATTTCCCGCTCCTTTTTTTCCAGTAAACTTTTGGCATAGCTAAAAAATTGTTTAATCTTGTTTGTCATATTGTTTCAATTCATCAATTAGCTGATCTATTTCTTCGTCTTTTCCAGTCTCTTCTTCCTGCTCTTTCGTTTCTTCCGGCTCTTGCGCCAGGGTTATTTCTTCTGGCCGGGTATAGCACCGGCAGGAAACATGCAACGGCGGCGCTCCTACATCGCTATAATCAACATTAAACTTTGACCCGTCGCTCCCGGTGACTTCTTCTCCCTTATCAAAGAAATTATCATCAATGCCGATAACTTTCCCATTCATTGATTCACAATAAGGGCAAACTCGTTCATCAGAGGCCGTATACCATTTGATTGACTTAACAACCCCGGTCTGCTTCCAGGCCTCTTTTGTGGCTGAATTGGCCACCCTGAATGTCTCTGTCCTTGCGACCTGCTCCGCGCGAATTTCATCGGAAAAATCATATACTTCAGAAACAACGTCTTTTAATTTATCCAATCCCATACCCTCGGAGATTCCCGCTTCCAGTTTGGATTTCAATAAATCCATCGTTGTTTCATTGTATTTTCTCGCCATCAATCCAATTGCCTCGTTTAATGCTTTCCTCGCCTCAGGCGTTAAAACATCAATATCATCAACCCCGATGAGTTCGGCGGCCGCTTTACCCTCTTTTGAGAAAAGCTCCGTCAAAATAGGCGTGGATAAATCAATCACCGCGGAGATGGAATTATCAAGATTAAACAGATAATCCTCGTTTACGTCTTTCGCCTTAATGGCGCTTGATAAATTTTCAATAACTTCTTTCTTTTGGTCTTTATTAAACTTCTTGACTGCTTCGGCCTGTGCTTTTTCATAAGGCGTTACCCTGGTTAAAAACGCTTTCCAAACCAGTCCGTATTCTTCATCATTTAATTTCGTAATGTCTTTATTTTTTGTTTCCTGTAATTTTTCGCTAAAAACAGTAATTTCTTTTAATGCTTGCTCTGCTATTTTTCCAGCGATATCTTTTCTCATTTTCGCGCCGCTTTTTTTGCGGGACGGCTTGCCTGTAACCTTAACTTTTGGCTTTTCCCCGACTGCTTTCGGAATCGGTTTGCCAAGCGGAACTTTTGAAAAATCAGTCATGACATTTTCGCCATTCTCCACCGGCCCAAGCCCCATATACTCTTCCCTGCCCTCGTTAACTGAAATAATAGGCTGGCTTCCTGTCGCTGCCTGCATTTCCCTGATCTTCATATCCATATTCTCCGGCACTGGGTCTTCAAAGCTCAAATAAAGATTATCACCGTACCTCGGCACTAAAAATTCGTTTAAATATGATACAAGCAATTCCATTTTGGGTTTGATTGTTCTTAAAGCAAACACATAGTTTGTCGCTTCCGCATTCGCCCTGTTAACGTCATCGGTTATTCCAAGAGCGGTCCGTGGGACTCTGAATCCGGCTAAAATCCTGTCTCTCATCATTGTCATCAAATTGGCAAAGTCTAAATCTTTTTGTCCTTGCTGCGCCTCCTGGAATTTCGTGCCTGTCGGCAGTGCGGCAACTTTGTAAGCATTTTCAACTCCCTTATAAATTCCCTCAAATGATTTTTTAAGATAATCCAGCTGCTCCGGAGTTTTCGCGCTTTCTGATTCCAAAAATCCGCCCAGGCGCGCGCCATTCAGGAAGAATCGCCGATTGAACTCCATGGCGTAATTATCTGCGTCAATCCATTGGGCGATTGACTGCACTGTTCCTATCCCCTCATACGGATCGCTCGGGTCTGGATATTTATGATGTAAAATTTCATAAGTCTGAAATATTTTTGTTGTTCCGTCAAATTCGTATTTATATCCTTTTATAAATTCAGGCAAAGGCGCTTTAATAATCTTGACTTGCTGAGGCGGCAATACATAAATCGCTGTCGGTTTGTCAGTTTCGCTCTTAACGCCGTCTAATAGCCAATAACTATTGCCGCATACCTCTAGGTGCGCGGCAGTCTGATATTTCAATTCATATCCCGTTTGAAACTGATTAACCGCGTCTAGGATGTCTAAAAGCTCATGTTCGAACAATTCTTCATTCGTACCGTCTTTCTTAACCTCAAACAACCGGAACTTCATATTTGCCAATTCTTCCGCGATCGCCCGGATGCAAGCGTAAACCCAGCCGGAATAAACCTCGAATGCTTTTTGCGCGGGAATCTTTTTTTGTCGGCGCCATAAAATAAAAGGATCTGCTCCTCCGATACCCGAAGAAAGCGGAATGCCGCTTGCGTTCGATTTTCTTGATAATCCGATTTTTTCTAAAATATTATCAACAAATGGCATAGTATAATTTACCAACAAAAAAAGGTTCGCAATCATTGGCGTCAATTAAAAATCAACATCAATGATCACGAACCTGTTGTTATTCAACTCAGCTCGCTAATATCTGCAATTGTCAGCTATTTATATTTTCTTAAATTTTTATTCTTTTGTCAAACGTCAAATCTGTGGATAACTTCATTAAGACAAAATAACAGTTTTCAATTTGTCTTCAAATTCTTTTTCATTTTCAATATCATCTAATTTAATCCTCTGAATAACATTCTCAATTCTTACCGGCCGACCTTCATGCACAATCACTTTCATTTCTCCAAACTGCATTTTTTCAGCAACAATCTTTAATCTCTGCCATGCCAGTTTATTTTTTTCGTGTTGATCAATCATCCTAATAAAATTACCTCCGGCATCTCGATTCCCTCTTGAGATAGCCCAAGGACTAAATAAACGAACGCGTCGCATAAATCATCATGATCCGTAACCCCGAAATTAATCAGTTGATCAATTATATCTTCAGATCCTTGCTTCGGAAATAGAACAGTCCCGTTTTGAATGAATGTGGCGACAGTCCGCAATCTTGCCCGCTTGTCAGCACCCGGCTTTATTGCCCTAACTGATAGCATCAACCTTTGCGCTTCTTGAATGGCTGCTTTTTGATAAGCTACGTCCTCAATGTAAAATGTCGGGTGCGCGTAAATTCTCAAACCAAGATGTATACTTTTTAATTGCTGTTGCGTCTCATGAAACGACAATCGATCATTCACCGGATTCGGCAAAATATATATTTTTGGCATTCCCTCTTCAATTGACAATATCCCCGAAACCATGGCCGTGAAGTCCGCATACTGGCTTTTGCTGATAGCCAAGTCAACTCCAACCCCCGATTTGCCCGCTGTTTGCCCCGGCAGCTTATCATATCGCTTAATCCACTCCTCCTTAACCTCCTGCCCCTCCGGTGGCACAACCTTCAAGCAATATTCCCTTAACCAGGCTGTCCTGCCGACTTTTTGCTCTTGTCTGGCAAGCGCTTCTTTGGTTGGATATTTATCAGGCCATGATACATTCCCATTTTCGTCTATGAGCGGATATTCCCGGTGCAGGAAAATAGGGTCATTTTTCAGCCGGGCCAGCAGAGAGTCATTATGCAGCATGTTGCCAATAACAATCATTCTGGCATTTAATTCTTCAATGGCTGGAATTATATCGCCTCTTAACCATCTTTCAGTTTTGTCGCGATATTCTTTTTTTTGCACTTTTTCTAATTCTTCAGGGTCATCAATTACAACCAAATCCGGCCGATATTGCAAATGCCTTAATCCTCTAATCTTTTGCCCGCGCGACCGGCTCATAATTCTCACTCCATTAGCCAGCAACAGATTATTCTGCGTCCAAAACTTTAACTTCTTTCCGCCCTCGGTCATATCGCCATAATCGGCTTTTAATAATTCATTCTCTTCCAACTCGCGCCGGATATTGGCGATCGTCAATTTGCCCACGTCATCCGTGTCATTAACAGGAATAATAAAATGGCTTGTTTCTTCCAGTGCTGCCCATAAAATTAAAATTAGACCGGCTATGGTGCTTTTTGCCGAGCTTCTGAATCCAGTTATTTCCAAAAACTGATTCTTAAAATCTTCTAAAAGAGCGAACAATTCCGGATGAAATTTAGCCGGTGGCAGCGTAAAATAATGGGGAAGATAAAGAAGCGCGAATCCCAGCAACGTTTTACGCATTTCTTTTCTGATTTCAGGATTGCTGATTAACTGCCCCGCCGTTTTTTCGTCCATCAGCGAGCATAGGTTGTCCGGTTGGTTTATCATATCCCTCCTTTTTGATTATGCCAAAATTAGAAAGCGCTTTTAGAATTATATATCTTTGCTCATCTGTTATCTCGATATTATGCTTATGCAAAACTGTCCCCAGCTGCCTTTCAAAAATTCCCGCGTCCATTTCCGCTCGGAATAAAATAACATTCTTTTCAAATAGCTTTAATAAATAATCTACTTTAACCTTGCTGTCGACATCCACGCGCGACAAAATAGATTTAACCTCCCCCGCCAAAATTTTATAATGGTCTTGCAGTTCTGATATTCGGTTTAACACTCCTTGATTAACTCGCTCCGTACGCTCTTTCCTGATTTCTTTAATGAGCTTTTGAAGATAGTGATAATCAAGTTTTAATCCATTCGGCCTGCTCTTCATTGGCTCGGCTAAAATTTTTTGAACCGCCAATACCCCTGCGTCAGGATGATAAACCAATACCTGCCTAATAAGCATCATATATTCTTTTTTTTGCTCTTTCTTAATTTTGGGCATTTGTGGTAATTTGGGCTTTTTTATTAGTGAATTTTTCCCAGCGCGCGACCATTAAACGAAAATGGCCGCCAATCACGATATTCTTTCGTTTTGGCGCGCCATTGGCGATTATCGGATCAACGATGCCGAATTTTTTAATGCTTTCCTTCAAATCCGCTACAGCCTTGTCGCTCCATTTCCTCGGGTTATACGTTGCCGGCTTCAATTCTTCAATTTTTACTTGGACAATTTCCATGGTTAAAATCTGATAAAAATTTTAATTAAGCCCTTCCATAAAAACTTCGGGAAATACCATGGCCGCGGCTTTAGGATTTTTGACAGCATATCCGCATTTATTCTTGCGAATTTTCTGACATCCTTGCGATAATACTGTCTTAATTTTTTAGCGATTTTTTGATTCATTTTTCTCGTAATCTTTTTAACATATCTTGTAACCTTTTCTCCGCCAGGCAATCGCAGAAGTATACCCAAACCTTGCCAACCTCTATTTTCTCGGTATACCATCCGCGATCCCCGCACTTCTCACAATTTATTATTCTTGGCTCTTCTGATTTTTTCATTCAAGGATTTTCTTCACACATAGCTCGGCACGAATTTCTGATATTCGTTCTTAACCCCGAAAGGCAAAGATCGAACATACCACATAGTGGTTGCAATCCATTCGTGTCGCAGCTGGTCTTTAACTGTAAAAATTGAAGCTCCCCGGTTTAATAAATGCGTGGCCAGGCTATGCCGCAACAAATGCGGCCATACCCTCCGTCCAATTCCGGCCCGGCGGGCTATCGCTTTAATCAACTTCCGCAAATCACTGCCGCGATATTGATTATTTCTAACCAATGTCGTAAAAAGAAATTCATCGGCCGAGCGCGGAAACTCCTGGAGATAACGGATTAAAATGTGCGTGCATTGCGGGGCCACATAACATAGGCCGTCTTTTATTCCTTTCCCCGCAATCACCTTGATGACATTGGTGCCCAAGTCGATACTTCCAACTTTCAAATCGCACAGCTCCTTGTTCCGCAATCCTCCATAAGCCAGAACCGCCAGCATAGCTTTCTCGCGGATATTCTTGGCGTGATGAAACATATTAACGATTTCCGCCTCGGAAAGAATATCTTTTAAAAGCGGTCTTGGTTTCTTTTGTCTGCCAAGCCTGATTTTCTTGCCGTTATATTCAGACCACAGCTCCGCGGTGCGGATTGATTGATGCGTGTAGGAAAATGAGTATCCTTTGTCGTGCATCCATGTTATATAATCAATAACCTCTTTTTCGCTTGGATTCTTTTTGCCGATTCTTCTAACCATTAAATCGACACACTTGATATATCCCAACGCTGTAATTTGCCTTAAACCAACTTTCACTAATAAATGCTTACGAAAATTTTCGTATGGCATATATAGCCGAAGCCTGTCGGGACGAACGGGGCTATATATGCCGTACTGATTTTATAACCAGCGAAGCATGCCGTTCGCCCGGAGAGACTTCCATTAAATTTTTGTTACCACTCCTCTTTTGGAACTTCCCTTAAAACTTTCAACTTACTTGTCCGGCATTTCCCATCGCAGTCTTTGGCAACTACGATATTTTTAATCGGCACTTCACATTCCAATAAGGCCATATCATCCCAGCAAGTGCCGTAAGCGATAGCCCAATGCTTCTCTGCCACGTGCAAGCCGACTGCGCAACTATTCTCTTTTGACGGGCTATTTTTGTGTTCTTTTATTTCACCGATTTTATATTCAAAACTTCTGTCATTATCCGAGAAATACCCCCCGTTAATTTTATGAACCGCCTTGTATAAAATGGCGTTTTTTCCTTTGACTTCCACCGGAAATCTTTTGGCAAAATCCTTGAAATCCGGCTTGAAATCGGGAACAACAATCAAATGGCAATCCTTGGTCATAACAAGCGTCAAATTCTTTTTATTGGATTGCACTGTGCGGATAATATTATATCCGTGCGCGGTAATTTTATTATTGCCGTAAGCCGATACCATTGCCTCGCCATATAAGTCCTGAACAACGCTATTTTCCCGCATGCGCTGAACAACGCTATTTTCCCACATGCGCTGAACAACGCTATTTCCCCGCATGTCCTGAACAACGCTATTTCCCCGCATGTCCTGAACAACGCTATTTTCCCGCATGCGCTGAACAACGCTATTTTCCCACATGCGCTGAACAACGCTATTTCCCCGCATGTCCTGAACAACGCTATTTCCCCGCATGTCCTGAACAACGCTATTTCCCCGCATGTCCTGAACAACGCTATTTCCCCGCATGTCCTGAACAACGCTATTTTCCCGCATGATTATTCGCGCGGAGCCACGCACGATAACATACGCATGCTCATATTTGACTTTTAAAATCAGCGGATTTTCTCGTGTCCCGCCTTCGATGCAAAGTGTGTCTTTGCAATCCAGCGGGATATTGTCTAACTCTTTTTGTGTTTTAATTATTATCTCCATGTTTGTAAATTATTATATTGCTTCTAATTCTTCGGCAGCCATAACAAATTTGAGTCAAAGCGTCATGGAAAGTTGAATACGCAACTTGCTGTGAATGTCTGCCCTCGCAATCCTGAATATGTCGCCTGACATCTTCTTGGCTATCAAAATGTTCAAAATCAAATTTAATTGCGCTCATAAATTAATATCTCCTCATTATGCTTGCCTGACAGCCTGGCGTTTTCGCAATCATCCATAAAAATATCAAACCTATCATCATATTTTCGCGCCAGCCTGTCTTTGCAAACAAACTCATAATCATCGACCTTTATTTTTGTTTCGAATGGGATAGCACGCGGGCAGGCCACGGCCCCGTAATATGCCTTTTCGCCATTAGCCATAATGCAATCCGGGTCATCACAACTATTAGGGCAATAAGCCGTAACAACCGCGTTTACTTTTATCGGCAGCTTTGTCGGCGTTACCGCGCAAATTCCTCCCGATGGAACGGCCGTATATTCAAAGCTGGCAGAGAAAGAAAGCAATATACTCATCATGAAGCACCACATAAGGAATATTGACCCCACCACTGTTATTAGACCTACGATAATACAATAGATTTTAATTTTATTCGGAGTTTCCATTAAATTTATTTTGGTGGATTAAGCAAAGCGATATCACTATCTTCGCCACTAATTATTTTCGGCAACATTTTTTGTTTAAAAGCCTGCCAAACATTTCCAATTCCTCCCCCCCTTCCAATCGCAATATGCGGCAAAAATTCTTGTTCAAATTCAATCAATCCGCTATCAATCCCGATAAATTTATTTTTAAGATAATGCCAAAATATACGATAAGCTTGATTACGCAACCTTTCTTCGCTTGGGATATTTGGGATAATAATTTTAACGGGTAATATTCCTCCAACACCGCCGTCTAAAGTGATTGTTTTCATAAACTCAAGCATTATAGCCCCCGTGTCTTTTTCCATTTTTAATCCGGCAGCCTTAGCGGTCTCATAAGAAATATTCGTAAATCTCGTTTCTTCAATTCCCCGTCCTTCAAGAAGCCTGATGATCTCCCCTTGAGATTTTGACCAGTGGACTTCTGTATTTTTATATGATTTTATATTGTTTAACATGTTTATTTTTCCTTTTTATTTTCCTCCTCAATTTGTTTTAAAACGCTGATTTTGGGCATGGTCAAATATTTCGGATCGTCCTGATAGCCTATTTCCTCCAAGTTGTGCGACTCAAGATAAACCCTCTTGCCGTCCCGATAAAAATACCAGTTGCCCTCTTTGTCCTGGGAAAGCGGATAATAATTCCAATGCGGTTTTTTATCCGGCTCGCTGATGCGCTCAATCGCTTTGGCGTTGATTAAATCTCCATTAGACAGCGGAATAAAATCGCTCGTGGCTATAATCTGCTTGATATAATCAGCCTCGTCATCCTCTAAAAAATATTCTTTGTTTGAAATTAACCTTAAAATTTTCATTGTTTTTGAAATGGCGCGGCCACTTTAATTTTTGCCTGTTGCTGGCGCTGGACAAAAGCTATTAAACTGCCGAGCTTATTTTTTAACTGCAATGGATTTGTGATAACCGGCGCGTATTTCTGGCCGATTGTCGCGGGAAGAATTTGCAAGGTTTTGGTTATTTTCTCAACCCCGTGTTTCTCAACCAATTCTTCCAATGCCTTGCGCTGGGTTTTGTTTTTATAAATATCCGTGTAATTCGGATTGACTGGCTTAAAAAATTCAATTAAGCAATTTAAATTTACTTCTTCCTGTAAATTTTCAATAACTGGCGTTTCATCCGAAACGCTAATATCTTCTAACCTATCCTTACCTAACCTATCCTTACCTAACCTACGGGAACAATTTGTTAACGGATTGTTAACGGATTTATCTTTTTCAGTGTAAGAACCATTGTCTTTTAACTTTAATAACCCTTTTTCTTCCAAATAAATAGTCTCTCGATAAAAATCTTTTCTGATTAAATTATTAATTGCCCAATGTTTTATCACAACCACTCCATTCTCAAAAGGAATAACAAACCGCTTAGCGATTAAAACTTTTAAATCGTCTTCTGATGCGCCGATCATTCTCACAATTTTCCGAGGGTTAATAAACCCATCGTCATCCGCAAACATTCCGAGCTGGAAATATAATTCTCGCGATGAAGTGGGCATATCAAGAAAGGCATCACTTGATACTATTTTGGGACTAAACATTCTTCGTTGTGCCATAAATTTAGGGCAAGTCTAAATTAATAAAGATTTAATGAAGCTAATTTAGCAAAAAATTTTTTAAAACACCCTGGCCGGTAAGTTCAACAACATTCCCTGCTTCGGTTCAATCTTCACGCGCCGGACTGTGTTATTATCAACCCGCTCAATGCGATATTCTGGCTTAACCCACTTGTAACCAATAATCGCTTTGCCGTCATAAACAGTTTCTACGAATGGGCTTTCCGATTTCCTTAACCTGCGTTCTGCGTTAGAAATTTTGTAATACCTGCCAAATACTGAGTTATCGCAAGCCTTCTCAATGGCCGTGTGCGACACATAGCCATCCTTGCGAACCCAATCGTTGAGTTGTTGGTGGAGGCTGGTCATGATGTTTTTATCCACGCTTTTATTATTTTATCCTTAGCTTTAGTTGCGGAAATTCTTATAATATCTAGTATCTCTTTACTTGGTTTTCTCCCTGTGCCACAAACAAACCCGTCCTCAAATCCTCTCTTATAGGCATATTCCAATTCTTTCAGTAATATTTTTGTGATATTTTTATTGTTGTTCATGTCAATTTTTCTTTTACACTATCAATGAATTTTTCCATTATTTTCCGGTAATATTCGTTAAATTTCTCTTTGGAGATTCCCTTTTGCTGGCTCAATAAAAAGATAGCTCCTCTTAATCGCTGTGCTGGGCTTTTATCTTCATCTGTCGGCGCGTTGTCCTTCGGTATATCCGCTTCGGTAAAATCGTTTTCTTTAAATAAAAGCCAGCCTTGTTTTCCAAGGTATCTCATGATAATAACTTTTTCCTCGTCCGACAATTCTTGAGTGATAAATCGCAAAGACATTGACTTATCCACCTTAGGGATAGCCCCCATGAACTGCGCCGATGCTTGTATTGGTTTGTTTAGATTTTCCATAATCAAGGCAAGTTTGATTATTTAAGTTTCTAATCTTCAGGCCCCAATGAGGCCCGAAGTTAAAAACCTATCAGCAGTTAAATCCCTGCAATCTTATTTCTCCTTCGTCAGAATTGAAAAGCATGTCACCTTTTCCGAGCAGTTTCTCGGCGCCTGGCTTATCAATCAAAATATTTGAATCAATAGCCTTGGCGGTTCGGAAAGCAACCTTGGTCGGAAAATTAGCCTTGATTGAGCCAGTTATAATATCCACGGACGGCCTCTGAGTCGCGATAACCAAATGAATGCCGCAGGCACGCGCTTTCTGGGCTAATAAGAGGATATTTTTACTGATCTCGTCCGACAGATTAGTCTTCTCAATTTTTGTCTTTTCTTCGCCATTCCGGGAAACCTGGCCGGTCTTAACTTTTTCTTTCAAAACATAATCACTCACGGTCAGATCGCCGAACTCGTCAATAATGATAAATTTATATGGCATATTCCCGCCGGTAAATTCTTGGATGTTTCGAACTCCCGCGGCGGAAAGCCGGCCATATCGCCTGTTCATCTCTTTAACCAATTCATCAAGCGCCAAATAAATATCTTCAACATCCGACAAATATTGCACGGTGTTTTTCTCTTTGGCGAACCGTGATAATTCAACCAGCTTCGGATCAAACAAATGCAGCTCAACATTATCCAGCTGGCCGAGTTGCGATATAATTGAATTCAGAAACACGGATTTCCCAGATCCGGTCGCTCCGGCAACAAGCATATGCGGCGCCTTGCGGATATCAAAGCG
>Ga0265296_1003553_pt1 | contig 14324 bp, 11 predicted proteins | sample MunlanPumphouse1_FD_189073 | JGI IMG/M metagenome (GOLD analysis project Ga0265296, IMG submission 189073) | Groundwater microbial communities from a municipal landfill in Southern Ontario, Canada - Pumphouse #1 | ecosystem: Environmental > Aquatic > Deep subsurface > Groundwater | place... | reverse complement strand
GATTCCGGCCTCGAAAATATGACCGTATTTCAAGCTCAAATTCTGATAGGTGGTTTCCGAAATGATCAAAAGCGGCTTCAACTCTTTCAATTCGCGCTGAGCCGTTTCCAACGCGCCCTGCAGATTATCCAGTTTTTCCTCTTTGACTTTTTCCAATGCTTCAATATCGGCAAGAATCTTCTCGTCAGCCGCAACGGACGAAGCGCCTTCGTGCATCAGTTTCGCCTTATGATCGCGGATCGCCTTGGCCTGATTCGCGAAATCCGACTCGATTGATTTCTTTTTTTGCTTGAATTCATTCTTGATCTGCTCAATTGTCGCGTTTTTCAAATCTTCATTGACATCGGTAATAATAAAGCTGGCAAAATATACGACTTTCTCCAAGGCCTGCATGGATAAATCAAGAATCAGGCCGACTTTGGAAGAAAGTCCGCGCAAAAACCAAATATGCGTGCATGGCGATTCAAGCACGATATGGCCCATGCGCTCGCGCCGTACCTGGCTGCGCGTAACTTCGACGCCGCACTTGTCGCAGACGATCCCTTTGTAGCGGATTTTCTTATACTTGCCGCAATAGCACTCCCAATCCTTTGAAGGTCCGAAAATCTTTTCACAGAACAAGCCGTCTTTTTCCGGTTTTTGCGTGCGGTAATTGATCGTTTCCGGACGCACGACATGGCCGTAAGACCATTTGGTGATGACTTCCGGCGATGCCAATTTCAGCTTGATGGCATCAAAGTCCGTTGTTTTAATAGGATTTAGCATATATCAAAGCAATTAAAGACATTTGTATCGAAATTGGAAATTGTCCGCCAGAGGCGGACCAGCCTTGGGCTGGGAAATTAGAAATTTAAGAAATATTATTCCGAAACTTCTAATTTTTAATTTCTAAGATCCGAAAACCAGTCTTTTGTATGTTAAAAAATTATTTTATTCCACGGTTTCCGTTTTATTATTTTTCATTTCTCCCCCCGATGCTTCCGCTTCATCCGCCTCTTCGCTTCCGCCCAAAAGCTCTACATCAAGACAAAGACCTTTAAGCTCGCGCACAAGCACGTTGAATGATTCCGGCACATTCATCTTGCGGATCGTTTCGCCTTTGATGATCGCCTCATACGCTTTACTGCGTCCCGGCACATCATCCGACTTGATCGTAAGTATCTCCTGCAAAGTATGCGATGCGCCATATGCTTCCAGCGCCCACACTTCCATTTCACCGAAACGCTGGCCGCCGAACTGCGCCTTGCCCCCTAAAGGTTGTTGGGTAATCAGCGAATAAGGGCCGATCGAGCGCTGATGGATCTTGTCGTCCACCATATGGTTCAGCTTAAGCATGTACTTATAGCCGACAGTAATCTGGTTGTCAAAAGCTTCTCCGGTTTTTCCGTTATACAAGCTCACCTTTCCGTTTTCCGGCAATCCGGCCCTGCGAAGCTCTTCTTTGATCTGCTCCTCGGACAAACCGTCAAGCACGGGCGTCGCCGCCTTATATCCAAGCTTCTGCGCGGCAAAGCCGAGATGCGTTTCCAAAAGCTGTCCCAAGTTCATGCGGGAAATAATGCCCAAAGGCGAAAGAATAAGGTCAACCGGCGTGCCGTCTTCCATGTATGGCATGTCTTCGACCGGGACGATCTTGGAAATAACGCCCTTGTTACCGTGTCGTCCGGCCATCTTATCTCCAGCCTGGATCTTTCTCAAATTCGCAACCGTCACTTGGATGGACTGCAAAACACCCGCGGCCAGTTTGTCGCCGGCTTCACGGGAGAATATCTTGATATCAACCACTTTGCCGTGCTCGCCATGCTCGAGATACAAGGAAGAGTCGCGCACGTCTTTGGCTTTCTCGCCGAAAATCGCACGCAAAAGCTTCTCTTCAGCCGACAATTCGGTCTCGCCTTTCGGCGTAATCTTGCCCACCAAAATATCACCGGAAGAAACCTCCGCGCCGATACGTATTATCCCCCTTTCATCCAGGTCCTTTAATTTTTCTTCGCCGATATTCGGAATATCGCTGGTAACAACCTCGGGGCCCAACTTGGTGTCGCGCACATCTATCTTGTAATCTTCGATATGAATAGAAGAATAAACATCGTTTTGAACGACTTTTTCCGAAACGATTATCGCGTCTTCATAGTTAAATCCCTCCCAAGTCATAAACGCCACCAAAACATTCTTACCCAAAGCCAGCTCGCCCCTATCAATCGAAGGTCCATCAGTAAGCACGTCGCCGGCCATCACGCGGTCGCCGACATTGACCAGCGGCCGCTGATTAATACAAGTCGAAGCGTTTGAGCGCAGAAACTTAGTCAGATGGTGTGTCTGCGCCTTGCCTTCCTCGTCTTTGATCTCGATCATGCCAGCGTCAACCTTGGAAACGACTCCGTCCTTTTCCGCGATTATTATGTGCCCGGAATCGCGGGCCGCTCGGGCCTCGACGCCCGTGCCGACAATCGGCGAATCTGCCTTGATCAAAGGCACGGCTTGGCGCTGCATGTTCGTGCCCATAAGCGAACGCTGTCCGTCGTTATGCTCGGCAAAAGGAATCAGCGAAGTCGCTACCGAAAAAATCTGGTTTGCCGAAACGCCGACAAAGTCGATCATATTTACCTCGGCAGTCGCCGGCTGGCCGTATTTCCTGGCTTCGCATTTATTCACCAAAAAATAGCCGTTCTCGTCGATCGGAGTAGTTGCGGCCGTTGTTATATATTTTTCTTCTTCAAAAGCATCTATGTATGCAATCTCATTGGTAACAAGAGGTTTGATCGCGATCAAAGCATCTGACCCAAGCTTTTCATTTATGTTTTTCGCAGAGCCCTCGCTAATCGTTTCTCCGGCCTTAACAAGGACATTTCCGTTTTTATCCGCAATATCCTCGCGTGCTATTTTTCCGGACGTAATTTTCGGATCATTCTTGATGTCATGCAAAACCTTGCGATAAGCGGCTTCTAAAAATCCGTATTTGTTTAATTTAGCATAGCTTGCCAAATGTCCGACCAAACCGATGTTCGGACCCTCCGGAGTGGCGATCGGACAAATGCGTCCATAGTGGGTTGTATGCACGTCGCGCACGTCAAATCCGGCGCGTTCACGCGTAAGACCTCCGGGGCCCATCGCGGAAAGCCGGCGCTTGTGCTCCAGTTCGGCCAAAGGATTGGTCTGATCCATGAACTGGGAAAGCTGGGAAGACATAAAAAATTCCTTAACCACGCTGATGACCGGCCTGGCATTTATCAACTTATTGGGGGTTATCACGCCGATGTCAGCCGTACTCATCCGGTCTTTGATGATGCGCTCCATACGCGCCAAGCCGACGCGGAATTTATTTTGGATCAGCTCGCCGATCGCGCGAACACGCCGATTGCCGAGATGATCGATATCATCTTCCTTATCCTGGGTGATATTCAACCTGATCACTTCCTTGATGATTGCAATCAGGTCGTCAATGCGAAGAATCCTTGTTTCCTTGTTGTTCGGAGCATCAAAATTGAATTTTCGATTCAGCTTATAGCGCCCAACCCGGTCAAAATCGTAGCGGTCAAAACGGAAAAACATCGCGTAAATCAGCTGGCGGGCATTATCAGTAGTAGCCAAGTCGCCCGGTCTGATCCTCTTATATACCTCTTTCAATCCCTCAGCTTCGTTTTTGGCCAAATCTTTTCCGATGGTCGCATCAATATAGCCGACTTCATCATCGCCGTCTGCGATATCGATATCCTTGAATCTTTCTTTTATTTCCTCGTCGCTGGCGATCCCGAAAGCCCTCAATAAAGAAGTGATCGCCACTTTGCGTTTACGATCGATGCGCACCCAAATCACCTTATTCACATCCGTCTCGATCTCGAGCCAAGCGCCGCGATTCGGAATGATTTTTGCACCATAATATTTTTTTCCTTTGATGAACTCCGAAGTAAAGATAACTCCAGCACTGCGAATTAACTGGGAAACTACGACGCGCTCAATGCCGTTGACTATGAATGTCCCATTCTTCGTCATCAAAGGAAAATCACCCAAAAATACTTCCTGTGTGCTTGACTCTCCGCTTCGCTTATTCATCAGGCGCACCTTGACGCGCAACGGAGCCTCATATGTGGTATTTTTTGCTCGGCTTTCCACTTCGTCAAATTTAGGATCATCCAAATAATAATCTTCGAAATAGAGCTCCAAATCACGCCCGATAAAATCAGTTATCGGAGAAATTTCGTCAAAAAGATCAGTTAAGCCTTCCTCTAAAAACCAATTATAAGAGTTTTTTTGCACCTCAATCAAGTCTGGCATAGCCATAGACTTTTGAAATCCAGTAAAAAATTTTCTTTTTGATATTGTCCCCACTGCAATATCGTTTGATTTATTGACCATACTTTTTCTATTATTTCAAAATAATTATTAATAAAAAAATGGATTTCTTTCCCGGACGCAAAAAAAGCTCAATCTCGCAAGAGTTGAGTTTAAATTTATTAGAATTTACTTAAGAAAAATATTTCCCACCTAGGATACGTTTAATTTATAAACAGCATGGAGATTTATTTTTTTTCTAATGTCAGCAAAATAAAAACAAGATATATGCGCATTTTTTACTACGCCTTTTTCTTGCATTTCTTTAGTCCTGCCTACATTATGCGGAATTCAAGATATACACAGATGTCATTCGTATTTCGATAATAACAAACTTGAAAATATTTGTCAAATACAAAAAAACCCCGATTAATCCAGTCGAACAAGCAAGCAAGTTCTTTATATTTTTTTTCAAGACCGTCGCCTTTTCTTCCCGAGAAAACGCTTCCTTTGCATAGCGTCCAAGCGTTCAATCGCATAACGCAGGCAGGTACGCGGCATTATTGGCGCATTTTCCTCTAAAAATCCGAGCAATTGCTCTTTTCCGGCAAGCGATTTCTTGCCTGTCTCTCTCAGCATCCAGCCGACCGCTTTTTGAATCAAATCCTCCTTATCATGCAATAAAATCTTTGATAATGCAAAAGTATCGACAAAATCGCCAAAACGAATAAAGGCAAGTGTTGCAATAATTGCAATTCGCCTTTCCCACAGCATTTCTGAGTGAGCCAAGCGATAAAGTTCCTTGCGCGGCTTGTCTGATAAAAAAGAACCGGCAATATGGTAGGCACTGGCATCAACAAGATCCCAATTGTTTATGAATGCCGTATTATTCAAATAAAAGCGGAAAATTTCCGCGCGCTCTTTTTTCATTGCCCTGCAAAAACGGGCAGACAAAATTGCCAATGCCGTAAAACGATATTCATGGAATTCGGAATGGAGAAGATCGGCAATCCCGGCAATATCCAAATCGGCATATTTTGCCGCAACCTTTCTTTGCATCGGCACCCTAATGCCAAGAAAAATATCGCCCTCGCCGTATTCTCCTGGACCGGTTTTGAAAAATTTCTGCGAAATCTGCGCCTGCTTCTTATCAGACAATCCGCTCAATTCCTTTTTAATATTATCCAACATATATTACCGCATTTGCCTGATTATTTCATTTCTTCCAGCTTAACTTTCAAATCCTTTTTTTCACCCCGATGCATGATCTCGAGCGATATTTCGTCACCCGGCTTTAAACGCGAAATTTCACGTGCCAGCGGATTCTCCTCTGTAATTTTCTTGCCATTGATTTCTAATATAATATCATTCTCGACCAACCCGATCTTGTCAGCCGGAGAACCAGGCACGACCGCCAAATCCGTCCGGTTCTCGCCGCGGATGACAAGGGCGCCGTAATCGGCATCCAGCTTGTTTTCTTTGGCGATCTCCTTATCCACCATGACATAACGCACGCCCAGCCAGGGCCGCACGATTCGTCCGTTTTTTTTCACGCTTTCATACACGCTTTTGATTTCATTGATCGGAATCGTAAAGCCGATATTCTCCGCGCCTTGCGCCATGGCCGTGTTCACGCCGATTACCTGCCCGGCCGAATTCAAAAGCGGACCGCCGGAGTTGCCCGGATTAATAGAGGCATCGGTCTGAATCAGTCCTAAAAGCTGTTCCGTGTCGGCGCCTGCGCCACTCGCCTTAACCGAACGAGCCAAGCCCGAAATAACGCCGGTCGAAACCGTATTGCGGAACTCGCCCAAAGCGTTGCCGATTGCAATCACCATTTGGCCGACTTTCAAGCCGGAGCTGTCCCCCAGCTCCGCTACAGACAGATTATTGCCCTCAATCTTAATAATTGCAATGTCGTTAATCGGATCGCGAGCCAAAACTTTGGCCTCATACTTGCTTTCGTCATTCATTAGAACGGTATATTCCGCGTTCTCATCCGCGACTACATGCCGGTTGGTTATGATATAGCCGTCTTGAGATACGATAAACCCGGTGCCACCGCCGATTTCCTGCTTTTGCGTGCCTTTCTGACGATACTGCGGCGTTTCAAAACCAAAAAAATCATCGAAGCCGCCTCCGAAAAACTCATCAAACAAATCAGAATCGCCGAATGGGCGGGAATAATAGCGCTCGACAATAGGCAGATCCTTGGTAACGATGATCGAAACGACTGCCGGCGAAACTTTTTCCACGGCCGCAATCACGGCTGATTCTTCTTTGACCAATGAGATCTTCTCTTGGCTCGTCTGCGTGGCAGAATCGCTTTTACCCGTATCCGTGCCTGAAAATCGACTCCAAAAACTTGCGTCTTCGGAAAAATCCGCGGCCAAAAAACCGAAAGCCGCCCCGAACGAAGAGCTAATCAGGATTGAAGAAATAATGATTGAAATAAATAATTTTTGCTGTTTTTTCTCCATATCATTTAATATATTGCCTGATATTATCAGGCAAATCATTAATATTTTTTATATCGTCAACCCTAAGGGAGTCTCCTACCCCCAAAAGCTCCTGATAAGAATCTAGCACATCCTTAAGCAGGGGCGACAAAAAAAGTGCGCCCAAAAACAACGGGATAAAAATCACCAAAGTTTTCACAACGCCGAAAACTTTCTGCCACATGACAAAAGAATTTATTTTCTGGCTCAGCGCCAAAACATCTTCCGAAAGCTTGATGTTCTTTTCAAGCAATTCACGAAGCTCGGAAATCTCATGATTTGTGTTATTGTTTTGTTCCATAAATTATACTCAATTGCTTTATTAATTCCGTATAATGCTCCGAAGCTTAACTAAATTATTTGCTATTATCTTATTCTGCATACCTTAACGAATTTTTGGCCGATCTTTTGCAACGCTTCCATCTCTTTCAAGGAATAAACGCCGCCGCCTTGAAAAGAGAAATTAACCAAATCCGTATCGGACTTAAAATTCTGCAACTGCCATTTTTCCGCACCGCGGATCAACTCGCCGATCTTTTCGATGTCGCCTTTCCCGACCAATTCCGGAACAACCGTAGTGCGGAACTCATAAGGCAATCCGCTCTGCATTATCGATTCTACGCTCTCTTTTATCAAGCGCAAGTCCGGCTGGATTTCGGTAATCAGGTCGTATCGCTCCAAAGCGCCCTTGATATCCATGGCAACATAATCGATAAGCTTGCCGGCCATTAATTTTTTCAACATTTGCGGATTCGTGCCGTTCGTATCCAGCTTAACCTTAAAACCTAAAACTTTTATTTTCGTGATGAACTCCGGAAGATCGGCGTGTATCGTAGGTTCGCCGCCGCTTACAACCACGGCATCAAGCTTGTCCTGCCTTTCTTTTAAAAAATCAAAAAGGCCATCCAAAGTAATCTCGGGATATGCCTTTTCAATCTTTTCGCCTGCTTTGGCAGACGGTTTTATATTCAACTTGCCAAGCTCCGACTTGGGCCAGACAAGCATAGGGTTATAGCAGAAATGACAGCGAAAATTACAGCCTTGAGTAAAAACAATCGCCGAAATATGATCCGGGTAATCAAGCAAGCTGAATTTTTGCAGTCCTCCTATTATCATGGCTTCTTTCTTGAAATATTAATTAACAACAATTCTTCTCTACGCGAAACATCTTCCGATTATTATGCTCTGCGGCTTTGGCGTCGTTCCATTGCTTGATCGGTCGCAGATAACCGTTAACGCGGCTGTAAACTTCGCATTCTTGTCTTTGTTTTTTGATGGGGCTCATACTTTTTTTGAATCAAACAGCCGGCTTTCCCCTGCCAAATGCCTGATTCACTTATTTTTTAATATTTTAATGGATTAAAGGCCTGCCATCATCTCGATCAGATCCCTTTCGATGCCGCTTTTTCCTTCCGGCTTTTTTTCATATGTCGTGATCAATAACGCCTCATGGCTTTCCCCGGCTTCTTTTATTTCAAGCTTTTCTTCATTTTCATATTCATATCCGTTTTCCGCATCGCATTTCGGACAATAATAATGTTCGCCGGCGATATAACCATGTTTAGGGCAAATGGAAAAAGTTGGCGTTATCGTAAAATACGGCAGATGATAATTGTAGGAAATGTTCTTGACTAATTTCCTTACCGACTCTGCTGAAGGCAAAGCCTCGCCGACATAAGCATGTAAAACCGTGCCGCCTGTATATTTGGTCTGGATATCGTCTTGTAAGGTAAGCGCGGCAAACAGATCATCCGTAAAATTAACCGGCAATTGCGTAGAGTTGGTGTAATACGGCGTAGCTTTGCCGGACTTTACGGCTTCCTGATTGGCAACGATTATATCCGGATACTTCTCGCGATCGATATTCGACAGCCGCCTGGTCGTGCCTTCGCCCGGAGTCGCTTCCAAATTATACAGATTATTCGTATCATTCTGATAATCCATGATCTTCTCGCGCATGAATTCAAGAACCTCCAAGGCGAAAGCTTTGCCTTTTTTTGTCGTAATATCCTCCGCTACCGGCGCGAAATTAAGAAGCGCCTCGTTCATGCCGATCAGTCCGATCGTAGAAAAATGGTTTTGCCAATATTTTCCGAAGCGCAATTTGATATTGTTCAGATAATGCCGCGCATAAGGATAAAGCCCTCCATCCGTAAGCTCTTCCAAGACCTTGCGCTTGGTCTCCAAGCTGTCACGGGCGATCGTCATCAGGCCGAGCAGGCGGTCGAAAAACTCTTCTTTGGTTTTTGAAAGATAGCCGATGCGAGGCAAGTTGATAGTAACGACGCCGATCGAACCGGTAAGCGGGTTGGCTCCGAATAAGCCGCCGCCGCGCTTTTTCAACTCGCGATTGTCAAGACGCAAACGACAACACATGGAACGCGCGTCTTCCGGCGACATATCCGAATTGATAAAGTTGGAAAAATACGGAATGCCATACTTAGCCGTCATCTCGAAAACTTTTTCCGCCACGGGCGAATCCCACATGAAATCTTTGGTGATATTGTAAGTCGGAATCGGAAAAGTAAAAACCCGTCCTTTGGCATCGCCTTCCATCATAGCCTCGGCAAAAGCCAAATTAAGCATATCCATTTCTTCTTGAAAATCCTTGTATTTTTCGGGCATCACCTTGCCGCCGATAATGACATTCTCTCCCGCAGTCTGTCCGGAAGGCACCAGGTCCATGGTGATATTCGTAAATGGAGTTTGGAATCCGACCCTGGTCGGAACGTTGATATTAAAAAGAAACTCCTGAATGCATTGTTTGACTTCACTGTAATTTAAATTATCATAACGGATAAAAGGAGCCAAATAAGTATCAAATCCGGAAAAAGCTTCGGCACCAGCCACTTCGCCTTGCAAAGTATAGAAAAAGTTAATAATCTGGCCCAGGGCGGTGCGGAAATGCTTGGGCGGCTTTGATTCGACTTTGCCGGAAACGCCGGTAAATCCTTGCAAAAGCAGATCTTTCAAATCCCAACCCGCGCAATAAGGCGCCAAAAGTTGAAGATCATGGATATGAATGTCGCCGCTTTGATGAGCATTGCGGATGTCAGCGGTATAAACCTTGGACAGCCAATAATGCGAAGAAATGATTGAGGCTAAATGATTATTCAATCCCTGCAGGCTGTAGCTCATGTTCGAATTTTCTTTGACACGCCAGTCCGACTGTTTCAAATAGTCCTCCATAATATCAACCGAATTGACCATGTTCTTCATGTCGCGCAAACGCGCCCTTTGATCGCGATAAAGTATATAGGCTTTAGCCGCTTTTATTTGGCGGCTAGAAATCAGAACCTCCTCGACTATGTCCTGGATCTCTTCCACTGCCGGTATGCTTCTTTCATGGAACTTTTCTTTTAAAATTTCCATAACCTGTTCAGCCATTTTCTTTGCCGCATATTCATCCGGCTTGCCTACCGCCTCAGTGGCTTTATAAATCGCTTGAACGATTTTTTCCTGATCAAAATCAACAATTTGGCCTTTTCTTTTTCTAATTTGGAGGATTTTGTTGTCTTGCATGGGGATATTAGTGGAATTTATGGTTTTTTTAAGATTTTCAAGATAAACGATATCCTAGAAATTCTAAAAAACTCCAAAAATCCTGATAAGCTATTATTTCTTTTTATTCTTTATTAATTTATTCAGCTCTTCTTGAAAATCTTCCAAATCCTCATAAGATTCATAAACGCTGGCAAAACGGATGAAGGCGACTTTGTCTATCTTCTTAAGCTCTTTCATGATAATTTTACCGACTTCTTTCGACGCAACCTCGCTCTTGCTTAGTCCCTGCAAGTCTCTTTCAATGGCGCTTATCAGCTTCTTAAAATCATCATCCGAAATCGTCCGCTTCTCCAAGGAACGCTTTAGGCCATGCACCATTTTCTCTTTTTCATATGCTTCTTTGCGTCCGTCTTTTTTTACAATTACCAAATCCAAAAGCTCGATCTCTTCATAAGTGGAAAAACGAAAACCGCATTTCAGGCACTCGCGGCGGCGCCTGATCGAAAATCCGTCAATCGCAGAACGCGAATCAACAACCTTAGTATCTTCAAATAAACAAATAGGACATTTCATATTTCAAAAAATTTTTGCTGACAGGCTGGTTTTTTGCAATAAAAAACATTTTGGGCAACAAAAAAACACCTAAAAAATTACCAATTTTGGTTTTGCCTGATTTAGGTGTTTGACTGCTCCGTTTCTAGTAAAACTATATCTTGTGCTCTATAATAATATTATACCACTATATATAGCAAAGTCAAGTCTTGTGCTAATCCGCTTATCTTAGAATTTTAATCTACTATATCCACAATTTACCACTTTCCCGGTTTTTTGCAATGCCTTTTTCCTGTGGATAAGTTTCTATTTTGATCATCTTAGCCGGCGCCGGAAAAACGCCCTATACTTCAAATGATTCTTCGACTTTTTCATCTGTTCCCTGCCGCTTTTTATCCATTTTAATCTCTTTGTAGCGGCCGATTGAACGGACTAAATGGTCTTTGACCTTGTCGATTGCCTTGTACAGGTCTTTCTCTGTCTTTTCTACGCGGATCAATTCTCCCGATACGCTCAAATTGACTTCAGCGCGGAAAATTTCACCTTTGTGCTGATCAGAAATATCTTTTGCAATCTCAACATCGCAATTAATGACATTTATCGCTCCCAAATACTTATCCAGCATATCCATTTTTTCCTGAACATACTCCTTTATGTTCGGACTCAGAACAATTTTCTTTGCTTTGATTGAAATTTTCATATATTTTCTATCCTCACCGTCATGTTGTTTTACTATGACACCTAACAACAGCACGGGTGGAAAATTATTTCATTATTCTAAAATTTTACTATACTGCCTAAAACAGACGTGCAATATCCTTATACGTCACCAAAGCAACCATTATCATCAATAATACGAAACCGATATAATGAATCGTTCCCTCTAGCTCCCTTTTTAGTGGGCGGCGCATGATCTTTTCCAAAGCGATAAACATGATCCGTCCGCCATCCAAAGCCGGAAAAGGCAAAGCATTGATGATCGCCAAATTAATAGAAAGGATCGCGGAAAAATTGATCAGATACGCAAACCCCATCCGGGCCGCATCGCCCGTAATCTGCGCGATGCGCACCGGACCGCCCAGTTCCACGCTGATGCCATGGCCCATTACCAGGCCTTTAATCAAATCGAAAAAAGCGACAATAATGAACCAGGTCATGAAGAAAGTAAGCTTAAGCCCGTTCCAAATCGCATAAAAAAATGAATATTTAACAATTCCGGTTTCCGTAATCGCAATGCCGATGCCACCCCTGGCTGTATCGGCACGCAATTCCGGAACCAATTCGAATTGCATGTCGTCCTGTCCGCGCCTGATGCGATAAGCGATCTTTTGTCCGGTATGCCCATCGACATATTTCTGCAGTTCTTCGCTCGCAATGAACTCTTGTTCGTCAATCGACAAAATGACATCTCCGGCCGCCAAGCCGGCTTGTGCGGCCGGTGAATCCGGCAGGACTTGCGAAATCTGTATTTTGCGCTCGGAAACGGATGCACGGCTGTCATCGGCATCAATTGCCTGCGGCAAGCCGATCATATAACCGGCAGACAAAAGAAACGCGGCCAGGATGATGTTCATCGTTACGCCGGCCGAGAGGATCAAAAAACGCTTCCAAGCCGCCTTGTTCTGAAAATGATTCGGATCAGCGCTCGGCCCCTCGTCTTCGCCCAAAGCCACGAAACCGCCCAAAGGCAGCCAGTTAATGGAATAAATCGTATCCGCGGCATCGTCCGGCATTTTGTTTCCGCGCACTTTCTGCCATTTACCTTCCACATTCTTATAAAACCCGAATATCCGCGGCGGCATGCCAAAACCGAATTCCTTCGGCTTGAGCCCGAAACGCTTCGCCACCCAAAAATGCCCCAGCTCATGAGCAAAAACCAAGACCGAAAGAACAATGATAAAAATGATTATTGTTGTGAACATATTGATGTATGATTTATGATGTATGATTTATGATGTATAATAAAAATAAAATCCTACATCATACATCATAAATCATACATCCCTTAAAAGTTTAAATCGTCATTATCTCCTCCTCTTTTTTGTCTTTAAACGTTTTTAGGCTATCATTGCGCAAAGCCACTTCTTCGTCCATTTCTTTTAAAAAGCGAAATTTGTCATCCTCGCTGATTTCTTTGTCTTTTTCCGCGGTTTCAATCCGGCTTTTTATCTCCTCTCGTATCTGCCGGATGGAAACGCGCGCCGCTTCGTGCTTTTCGTTCAGTTTTTTCACTAAATCGCGGCGATTTTCTTCGGTCATTTTCGGCACATTAACGCGTATCTGCATGCCTTCATTGACAACGCCCACGCCTAAGTCCGCCTCTACTATCGCTTTCTCAACATCTTTGATAATGCCTTTGTCCCAAGGCGCGATCGTGATGCACTGCCCGTCCGGGACATTGATCGAAGCCACGCCGCTCAAAGGCGTTTTTGAGCCGTAAGCGCTCACATAAACTCCGTCCAATATGCCGGGATTGGCGCGACCGGTACGCAAAACGGAAATTTCTTTCCTGAAATGTTCGATTGACTTATCAAGCTCGCTTTTATGATTTTCCAAATATTGGTTCATATGATTATATTTTAAAAAATAAATTATATGCTTCTACTTCTGCGGCGCCATCCAAACCGCAAGATAAAGAATGCGCGGATCAAGCGGGTCGATGATAATGCGCTTGCCGATCCGGCTAGTCGCGATCTTGCTCGGCATCCAATTTACTCCGGCATCGACCGAACGGTAAAAAGTATTACCCGCAATATAATAAATCTCTTTTTCATCCTTCGGATTGACTGCCAAGGCTTCAAGCCCTGCATTTTTCTCCGGCGGAATCAGGCTGATCTGCTCCCAGTTCGCGCCGCCGTTTGCGGAGCGGATAACTCCTTTTTGCGTGGCGATGAACAGAAGATCGCTCCGCCCCTTAAAAACCAGTACATCCTGAATCATTCCGTCCAATTTAAGCTCTTTTAATATCGCATCGAATTTGCTCCAAGTAGCGCCGCCATCCTGTGTCTTAAAGATCTCTTTTCCGTCGATTACGGCATACATGCGCCGGCCGTCATTCGGATCCAAAATAAGCTTGCTGATCCTTTTCTTAAAGCGGTAAATCGTTTGCCAACTCCGGCCCTGATCAGCGCTCTTTACCAGGTCGCCGCGCGAAAGCGCCAAATATACGACTGCGCCGTTAAAATAATCGACTGCCAAACCGTCCACCAGCGTCTGCGACTGGCTATCGACATATACCTGTTCCCAATTGCGCGAACAATCGGTCGATCGGAATACTTTATTGCCGGTACCGACAAAGATATTGCATTTGTCGCCCGAATCGATGCCGACCGCCCGCGGCGTGATATTGCCGAGACCGGACGCTTTCTGCCATGAATTGCCGCGATCAAGCGTATAATACAGCCCGTTGCCGGCCGCCCCGAAATACAGGGTTTTGTTGTCGCCCGGATCCATGGCTAAAAGCGAATAATTCGCGCCGGAAAGGCTTTGCGCCTTTCC
>Ga0265296_1003552_pt1 | contig 14325 bp, 12 predicted proteins | sample MunlanPumphouse1_FD_189073 | JGI IMG/M metagenome (GOLD analysis project Ga0265296, IMG submission 189073) | Groundwater microbial communities from a municipal landfill in Southern Ontario, Canada - Pumphouse #1 | ecosystem: Environmental > Aquatic > Deep subsurface > Groundwater | place... | reverse complement strand
GGGAAAAGGCGGCGGAAACGCCGATGATAAAAACGAAAAACGGGAAGATCAGGTCGGCCGGGGAGCACCCGTGCCACTGGGCATGAACCACGGACGCAAAGCGGACGCCCTCATTGCCGGAGCCCTGGTTGTTGACGACAATCATGGCGGCGATGGTCAGGCCCCGGAATAAATCCAGGGACAGCAGACGTCTGTTGGCAGTGCGGCTCATTTTGATCCTCCACGAACCGGCCTTTTAGGGGTTCGCTCCGGTCATCCGGCCTTTCTTAGCACGGGGCTCCAAGACCCAAGGGAGTGGCGGCCGCGGCCCACAATTCCCATTTACGGCAAGTGGCCAGCGCGGCCATCAAGGCAAACTGAAACCCGCCGCCCTGGCAACGGCCCTTGGAGTAAGGGTGAATCTCCACCCGGCCATCCGCTTTGATCTGCCGGGTGCCCGTCCAAAACGCGCAGGTGCTGCAGAGTTTGCTTACTCCGGGAAGGGCGGTCATCATGATTCCCCTTATTATTCCGTTTTCGGTTTTCAGTTTTCAGTTTTCAGTTTTCGGTTAAAAGAACAGGAATTATCAAGGGGTTACTCCCCAAGTTTGTTTCATTTGAAAGTGAACTTGGTATTAGTCCGAGAATTGTCCCCAAAAGATTGGCAACGCGGCCAGGCTCCTTTAGGGGCTAGGGGTTACCGGCTGCGCTGATTCAGGAACCCGCGTATCTCTTTGATCCCGGGGCCTGGCTAATTCTCCTTAACCATCTTTTAATTAGAAGAATAAGCATATGCCGTGCCACAATCTGCCACGATTAAAACATATTGAAATACCTAATTAATTATCTTTTGTCGGCGAAATGGCCAAGGAAGATCAAGTCTTCCAATATTCAATAATGTACAATGCATTGTTAGTGAATATACAATAATGTATTTACAATTTTCACAATTGTATACCTAGGAGAGACCAGACGCGGCAACAAATTCTTTGCCGGGGGTCCCGCCGGGTAGCGCGCTTTGGGGGTGAGGGGATAATTGGCCGCCGGGTGCAGCAGCCTCAGGAAAACAAGGTTAGAGCTGTTACTATAACCTATTTCAAAACTTATCGTTGGTTGTAGATTTTTTCTCCACCAGCTGGAGTTAGGGGCGGGGGTTTTAAGTCACTATTTTTAAAGGGTAATTGAGAGGATTATCAATTGCTTATATAATCTCCCCTACCCCTCTTTAGAAAAGGGGGGTAATTATTTTCAAAATTTAAGCCAAATTTAAACCATTGCCTGGTTCAAGATGACACCGGCAAGCGGTTTTGCAATGGGTTCTAGAATAGTGGGAGGCAAATACGGGTGGCGGCGCCTGGTTGGCTTTGATAAAGCCCGGGTTGGGAAAAAATAAAGAGGATGAATTTACTTAGATCTTAAGAAAGATGCGGCGGCGGTAAAGGAGGCCGGAGAGCAAGGTCCAGAAAGAGAGGTAAATCAGGGCCCAATAAAGGGAGGGCCACCGGGGATCGCGCCATTTGGTGAGCCCGGCCACGTCCCAATTGGCCCCGAAGATGGGGTCGGTGATCAGGGTGAAAAGATGGGTGTGGCTGCCCGGGGTGCCGATATACAGGGCTCCCAAGGCTACCGCGCCGATCTGCGCCCCGCAATAGGCAAGAATGGGGTTCATGCCCAGCCAGACAAAAGGCCAGGCCCAGGGGGGATTGGCTTGCTCGAGGTCCGTCAGCCAATACCAGAAACCGAGAAACATGAGACCGAAACCGGCAGTATAGACCGCGTAAGAGCTGGTCCAGAGGTACTTATTGAGGGGAAAGACGAATCCCCACAACGCGCCTATGAGAATGCCGAAAAATCCGAAGATGAAAATACCGATGAGGGTGTCCCGGTGATCCCGTTGGCCGCTTAACCATTCACCGGTAAGCGCGCCGCAGAGCCCGGTGGCGATGGCCGGCAGGGTGCTGAACAGCCCCTCAGGGTCCCAGGTCCGGGTAAAACGCCAGAGATGCTGTTCCCCGAAGACGGTGCGGTCCAGGAGTGCGCCCAGGTCTTCGCCGGGTTCCAAAGGGAAGCCCGGGATGAGGGTCATGAGGGCCCAATAGGAAAGGAGCAAGGCGGCCGCCAGCGCGGCCTGGAAGCGCCAGCCCGTGTGCAGCAGCAGAATGGAGACCACCAGATAAACCAGGGCGATACGCTGCAGTACGCCCATAATCCTGAGGTTGGCCAGGGAAAAGTAAAAGGCCTCGCTAGCGGCAGGGGGGGAGAAGAATATGGACCAGATGCTCTCCTGGGTCACCGCGGGAGGGCAGATGGACTGGAGCAGCCAGCCGATGAGGAAATAGCTGCCCGAGATGAGGCCCAGGAGAAAAATAATCAGGGTGCGGCTAAGGACATGCTTGTACAGCACCGCCTTTCTCTCCCCCGCTTTTACCCGCCTGCCGATGGCAAAGACCGTGGACACGCCGACGATGAAGATGAACAGGGGAAAGATCAGATCAGCCAGGGTGCAGCCGTGCCATTGGGCATGGGAGAGCCGGGGGAAGCGGGGGGTATCGGTCCAGGCCTTCAGATTATTAACGACAATCATCCCGGCGATGGTCACACCGCGGAAGATATCCAGGGACACCAGGCGCTTAGGAAGCTCGTGGTCCAAGGCGAGACTCCAGGCAGAAACACTGGGGGGCCGATTTAGCTTTTTATAGAAGATATGAATGGAGGTGGGGAGAAGCAATCCTCGCGTCCCATCTTTTTTCCTATCTACCTGGCGTATACAAATAAAATTAGCCATATGGCTAAAATTATGTGCAAAAAAGCGGTCTTTCCAGCTAAAATTATGACTAGGGTAAGCCCATTAATATTTTTGAGAGGATAAGACGATATGATTTATGCACTTATATCCTTCATGCACAGGGTTAACAAATGAAAAAAGGCCGCCATCTTATCTTTGCCCTGGGGCTGATAGTCCTGTTCGTCATGGCCGCCGGCATGCCGGGGCCTGCCAGAGGAGAGCAGCCGGGGACCATCTGGGCGGGACCGGGCGCCAAGCATGCGGTGGCCATTTCTTTCGATGACGGCCCCTCCTCCCGTTATACGTTGAAAATTCTGGCTTTACTCAAGCAATATCAGGCCCATGCGACTTTTTTTGTCCTGGGTTGCAAGGTGGAGAAATATCCCGGGCTGGTAAAGGCGATGCTCAAAGGCGGGCATGAAGTGGGCAACCATACTTACGAGCATCCCCGCCTGCCTAAATGTGATCAGCAGGCCCGGGAACGGGAGATAGAGAAAACCAACTTAGACCTTGATCTTCTGGGCTGCCCCCGGGAGAAAAGGTTGCTGCGCCCGCCTTACAGCGCCTTTGATGACCGGCTCGTCTCTTACCTGGCGCACACCGGCCGGCGGATCGCCTTGTGGAGTCTCGATTCCGGAGATTGGAAGGGGCTGGATGCCGTGACCATCGTGGCCAATGTCCTCAGCCGGGTTAAGAACGGCTCCATCATCATCTTTCACGAGGGTGACGGCACAAAAAAACACGCCGACCGGGGGTCAACGGTGGAGGCCCTAAAAGTCATCCTGCCGGCATTGCAAGAGGCGGGCTATCAGATGGTGACGATCTCGGAACTGGTGGCCAATCCCTGATCCGAAACCCGGGGGAAAAGGTTATAGCGGGAACAACCACATGATGGCGGCCACGGGCCGCTCTATAAGTTGGCGGCCAATCCGTAATTGATGAGCACCCGGGAAAATGGTCTTGCGGGGGCATGGTGACCCTTAAGAGACCTGAGAAAGGCCTGGTTATCATCCTGTGCCAACGGCCATAACCCGGATGGTCCCAACGAATCATGAAAATGAAAAACCGCCGCACCTGGCAATTTCCTCTGGTGGGGCGGCCGTGCCTGGCCGCCCTAAAATGGGCGGGCACGGAGGCCCGCCCCACCAGGGGTTTTTTCATATAAAGCCTAAGGATCTCGTAAATATGAGATTCTTTGGCCGCTTCGCTCCCTCAAAATGACCAAAAAGGCCTCCTTGGCAGAGGCCTCCTCAGGAGCCTTAGGCTCAGTCATCCGGTGCGCAGGGCGCACCCCACATCAACTTTGAACCTTGAACTTGAACTTTTCAGGGTTGGGACCAGAGAAAGGCGGGCACCGAGGCCCGCCCCGCCAGGCCGCTTCCCTGCCCCCACCCGGATTTCTCATCCCGCCTTTTTCTTCACCACCAGGACCGGGCAGGGGGCCTGGCCGATGACCCGTTCGGTGACGCTGCCCATCAGCAATCTCTTGAGGCCGGTGCGGCCATGGGAGCCCATGACGATGAGGTCCACTTCGTTTTTGATGGCCGCCTGAATGATGCCGTCGTCCGCGGGCTGCCCCTGGGGCAGCGAACCCTGAAAAGGCACTCCGGCCTGATTAGCCTCGGCCATCAGCAGGCGGATGACCTCCTGGGCCCGGGGGATCTCCCCTTCTTCCATGGCCACGGACACCGCGCAGAGCTTACCTGCCCGGACCCGGGCCAGGGCCAGGGCTTCCTGGGCAGCGGCCTGGCTGGAAGGCGAGCCGTCACTGGCGATGAGGATGCGGTCAAAGCTAACCGTTGCCCCCTTGGGGACTATCAGGACCTTAAATGGGCTGTGGCCGATGACCCGGGCGGTGACGCTGCCCATCAGGAGCCGGTCGAGGCCGGTGCGGCCGTAACGGCCCATGACGATCATATCCGGCTGGATATCCTCGGCTTCCTCAAGTATGGCGTTGAACACGGAGACGCTGCGGACCACCCGGGGCTCCAGGGTTACCCCCATTTGGGCGGCTTCGGCCTTGGTGTCCTCCAACTGGCCGCGCACCTCCTGGGCCATCTGGGCCATCAGGTCCGGGGCCACGGATTCAAATTCCGGGATAATCGCCACCACCTGGAGCAGATAGACCCGGCTGCCGCAATTCTTGGCCATGGCCAGGGCTTCCGCCAATGCGGCCCGGCTCTCCTCCGAACCGTCGGTGCAGACCAGCAACTTTTCCAGTTTTCCCGGGCAGATCGGCGCTTCCATGGAGGTCCTCCCTTAGCTTGATGCTACTTTATGGAAAAGATAATTACCATCCGGTAGGATGCTATCCTTGCGGCCATAAATTATGCGCTTTAGGGGCAACCGTCCATAACCCCGGCCTTTAATTTTGGGGGTTAGGGATCAGTCGCTTTGCCTCTATTGCCACCAGGCACTAATCCCTAATCCCTTAGGCGGATTGGGGATGGCTATAGGGGCGGGTTTAAAACCCACCCTTAGGCCTCCCCCGGCCCCATCCCTGACACTCCCTGTTCCTCCCCTGCCATTACCCCTACTCATCGGGCCGGTCGTAGTGGCCGGCCAGGAAGCGTTCGGCCAGTAGATAGATCTTGGAGTCGTTGGACATAACCATATCCATCTGGCGCACATAGGCCATGAGGCGGCCCAGGAGGTCCAGCCGCTCTTCGTTTTCCGGCGCGGGGCGTTTGCGAAACCGGGCCCGCACCACGTCCTTGAAGACTTCCAGCTCGAAGCCCAGCCTTTCCAGGATGATGGCGATGAGTTTGGCCCGGCGGATGCGCCGGGGTTCATCAGCAGCCCCGCCCTTGAAGGCGAAATTGATGAAATTGTCGTCCGGGTCGGGTCCGCAAAAGCTGTCCACAGTGGCGAAATGATAGCCCAGGCGGCAGCTGTAATTCACGTAATTGGCGGCGACAATGGCGTAGGTCTTGTCCCAGAACCTCTCCGGGGGGCGGATCGCGGTCTGGGCCACGACGTGGAGAAACCCGCCCACGGACACCGGCACCGGCCCGGCCCAGGAGATGCCGGGGTGGCTGATGCCCCGCCACAGGGAGCGCATGGGCACGGAGGTGATGCTGGCCGGGGGCACCGGGGTCACGTGGGTGGCCAGGCCCCCTCCCAGGTCGATGATGTGCAGGTTGAGGGGCAGCATGGTATCCAGCTTCAGCAGCCGGAGCGCGGGGAATCTCCCTTCCTCCACCCCGTCCATGAGGCCGAACATGCCCTGGATGGCCTTTTCGTGGGCGAAGCGGGTGATATCATGATAGGTGCGGCAGTTTTCCGGGCGGAAGCCCGGGCTGCGCCGGTCCACCAGGGTCAGGGGCACCACCAGGTCCGCCACGGCCCGCAGTTTTTCATAGAGAGGCGATAGGAGCAATTGGGGGTTTTTCCGGGTCTGGTGGCGCAGGAGCTCCTCCACCCGGCCCCGGTAAACCTTGCCGTGGTAAGCGTCCACGGTCACCACCTCCCCCTCGGGGAGCAATTCTCCGGCCCGCATGGTGTCCACCAGCGCGGGAATGCCGTACTCCCGGGCCACCAGGGCCAGATGTCCGGTGGTGGAGCCCACGTCGGTAACCAAGGCCGCGACCCGGGGCAGCACCGCGGCCAGTCGGGGGGTGGTACGGGGCGCCACCAGGACCGCGCCCGGGGGCACTTCCGTCAGGCTGCGGTCCCCATAGAGCCGGAAAACCGGCCCCGCGGCCGCACCCAGGGAACCCACCCGCCCTTCCGCCAGCAGCACCTCCGCGCCGCTTTCCACGCCCGCCATTTCCAGGCAAGAACGGGTCCGGGCATCGGCCAGCCGCAGGTGGCGTGACTGCACCACGTAAAGCTTGCCTTTTTCATCCTTGACCCATTCCACGTCATGGGGGCAGCCGTAATACTCCTCCAAGACCAAGGCCAGACCGGCCAACTTTTCCAGATCTGCGCCATTGAGACAAAGGGCCGCCACCAGTTCCGGGGCCACGGCCTCCCGCATCAGGTGGCCATCCCGATACACCAAACGGTATTCTTTGCGTCCATATCTGGCCTGGATTTGGCGCCCACTCTCCTTGGACACGGTATATTCATCCGCGCTGACCTGCCCCCCCATCAAGTCCGCGGCCAGGCCCCAGATGGCGCTGACAATCAGGCGATCCGGGTCGCAGCTCTCCGGGTCGGTGGTGAACATCACTCCTGCCACCCGGGCTCGGACGAGACGTTGGATCAGCACCCCCATGGCGGCCTCTTCCAGGATCAGCCCCTGGTTCTTAAAATAGACCAGGGCCCGGGCCGAAAATTGGGAGGCCACCACCTTCCGCCAATATTCCGGGACCTCTGCCGGGGCCACCCCCAGGAAGGTCTCGTATTGCCCGGCAAAAGTGGCGGCGATGTCCTCCCGGGCGCCGCTGCTGCGCACCGCCAGGGTCTCTCCGGGGAGTTCCGCCAGGCCGCGGCTTTCCGCCACCAGGGCCGTTGCCAGTTCCTCCGGCAGCGGCTGGGCCAGGACCAGGGCCTGCAGCTTCGCCGCGGCCTCTTCCAGCGCGGCCTCATTCTTCAAGTCCAAAGCCGCCAGGTCTTGACGCAGACGTTCCAGCAGGGTGTCTTCTGCGCCCGGCACCCTCTGCTCCATGAACAGCCGGTACGCAGCCAGGGTGGCCACCACCCCCTCCGGCACCGGCAGGTTGATGTCGCTAATCACCCGGGCCAGGTTGGCGGCCTTCCCCCCCAACGCGGCCCAGATCTCCGGGGGGGCCCCCGCCAGCCGCACCAACAGGGGACTGGGAGGGATCTGCGGGCGCTCCTCCAGGCGCTGCTGCATGGCCTTTTGCAGCCTGAGCCTGGTTTTCTCCAGCTCGTGCCAGCGCCCTCCGGACATGCGCTGCAGGGCGGTCACCAGATTAGCGAGATGCTGATCCAGGGAATCCAGGCGGCTGCGGAGAAACTGGAGGTCGAAACCATCGCCCTGGGAGAGCTTTTCTTCCAACTGCCCCATAATGGCCAGGGATTCATTATTGGCGACGAGGACCTGTTGGAAGCCCTGGAAGATTTCCTTGAGAACGGGCTCCCGGTAGGGGGCCTTCTTTTTTCTCCGGAAGAAGCTGAACAATCCCATAAAAAAACCTTATCCAAAATTTACCTTGACTTGGGGGTTAAGGGGTAATAAATTTTAACGATAGATATTGTGAATAATTTCACTAAGGTTATTGAGCCTAAAAGATATTAGCAACTTTTGGACCATATCACCCTCTTTGAAAAATACCAAATATTTCCTTAACTTGCATAAAAACCTTTGTCTATGTTTAATCACCAAGACCTAATTTTTTGCCCAACTGCAAATCTTCTGACATTTTTTCTGGAACATGACCGGCATTTTTCTATTATTCTTCTTAAATAAAAATAAAGCTCGTTTCTTTTTGATATTCCAAAAAGTTATCTCCCGACAAAGCCGAAGGCATGGAAAACCGGCTTTAGTTAAGAAGGTTTCGGCAAGGCCAAGGATATGGTAACTCCTAACCAAGGGCTCAAAAAGTTCAGGCGGCAGGGAACGCATAGGGACCGCGCCTGGACAAAGGTTCAGGCGGCAGGGAACGTTTAGGGACCGCGCCTGGGCTTATTATAAATCTAACCATGGATTTGGAGGTGAAAAAAGATGAAAAGATTTTGGGTGGTCTTTTTTAACTGTTTCCTGCTGAGCCTGCCCACTCTGGGCTGGGCCGCAGCGGAAAAGGCCGAAGCGCTGGAGAAGAAGGTAAACCTGGCGAACCTGAGCGGCATCAATTACATGTTCGCCAAATGGTACAACGAAAATATGTGGCTGTACGCCCTCATCGTCACGGTGCTCATGGGCGTAGTGGGTATGCTGATTGCTCTGGTGACCGACATCTTTTTGAAGATGGCCGGCATGGAAGTCAGCAAGATCGAACACCACGAATAGCACCTGGATGGGAGGAAATTCATAATGTTTGATATTTTTAATGTATATCTGCCTATTGCCGAAATGCAATTCAATGCCCTCATCCTGGTGGCCATCGGCTTCTCAGTGGGGGTTTTAGGGGGCTTCTTTGGAGTCGGCGGCGCCTGGGTGGTGACTCCGGCGCTGAATATCTTCGGTTTTCCCATGGCTTACGCCATCGGCACCGACCTGGCGCATATCTTCGGTAAATCCATCGTCGCCACTGCCAAGCATCGGAAGATGGGCAACGTGGACATGAAACTGGGACTTTTATCCATTGTCGGCTCCGTCGTGGGGGTGGAAATCGGCGCCCAGAACGTCATGTGGCTGACCAGGCTGGGCATCGCCGGCCCCATCGTCCGCTACACCTATATGTTCCTGCTCTTTGGCCTGGGCATCTACATGCTCTATGACTTCCTTACCAAGGATAAGCGAGCTGCGGCCCAGGCGGCCAAAGCCGCTGAGGCGGCCCGTGCTGGGATGGCGCTGCCGGTGCGGAAGACCTGGGACCTGCCGCCCATGATCCATTTTCCGGCCTCCGGGATTACCATTTCGTTTTGGACCGTCACCTTTGTCTTCCTGTTCACCGGCTACCTCTCCGGCTTCCTGGGTGTGGGCGGCGGTTTCATCCGCATGCCGGCCCTGATCTACCTCATCGGTTGTCCTACGGCCATTGCGGTGGGCACCGACTTGTTTTCAGTACTATTTTCCGGAGCTTACGGCTGCTTCACTTACGGCGTCAAGGGCCGGGTGGAGATCATTGCCGCCATCCTGATGCTCATCGGCGCGTCCATCGGCGCCCAGATCGGCGTCACCGCGGTCAAGTATATCCGGGGCTACGGCATCCGGCTGCTCTTCGCCATCATGATCATTCTGGCCGGGGCCTCGGTGGCCTTGAAGCAGTTCAACCTGACCACTGCTGCCGCCTGGATGGTGATGAGCGCGGCCCTGGGCATGTGCGTGGTCATTATGGTCCAACTCTGGCAGGGTGTTCAGAAAGAGCGGGCCGAGAAGGCAGGCCACTAATTTAAGGGAGGAGTTGCAACCATGAAGATTCTCGTACCCGTCGATGGTTCGGTCTTCTCGCTTAAGGCCGTGGAAAACGCCTGTAATCTGGCTAAATCCAACCCCCCTTCCGAGGTGGTGCTGCTGGCCGTCTACCTCTCGGTCTTTGACCTGGAGGAGGAGGGGCACTATGTGGCCGACAAGCTCAAGGTCCAGGCCGAAAATGCCTTGAACGTGGCCAAGGCCAAGGCCCAGGAGAAAGGGGTCGCGGCCCAGGCCCTGATCGCCACCGGGCTTTCCGCCGCGGATGAAATCGTGGAAGCGGCCAAGAAGGAAAAGGCCGACCTCATAGTCATCGGCAGCCGGGGCCTGGCCGGGAAGACCAAATCCTTCCTGGGCGGCACGGCTTCCAAAGTGGTCACTTACTCACCCTGCTCCGTGCTGGTGGTGAAAATAGCGGATTAATAATCGCCGCAGTCTGCGCATAAAACCAAGCAAAGGCGGCCCTGAGGCCGCCTTTGCTTTTCCTGAAAAGCGGCACCTTGTAATCAATCATCCGCCAGTCCGGCATGCCCCGCAGTAAATTCGAATAAAAAACGTAGGGTGCGCCCCGGGCACCTTTCCTTGCCCTACCCCCTCTCATTGCCCCTTGACTTTCTCCGCCCTCCCCTTAAACTGGGAACGGCTAATTGCCGCGAATCCGTTCCATCAAGGGGGTACCCAAATGCGACATCCGACCCGCAGCGCCTTGCTTCTGTTATCGGCAATTTTTCTGCTTTTTGCCGCGTTTCCCGGTCATGCGGCCAAACCCCTGCCCGCCGTGGGGCAGGTGACCCTCGAGCTGCAAGGCGTGGGCGCCCTGGTGGGGGTGAGCTGGGGCAATGGCGTCCTCCACTTCAAAGGAAAAAAATACTCCATCCGCGTAGAAGGCCTGAGTGTGGGGGACCTGGGCTACGCAAAAATCAGCGCCCGGGGCAAGGTCTATAATATGAAACACCATCTGGATATCACCGGCACTTACGCGGCCGCGGGCGCGGGCGTGGCCCTGGCCGGGGGCGTGGCCGGCCTGGCCATGAAAAACGAACGGGGCGTCGTCATCGACCTCTCCGCCACCCAGGCGGGAGTCAAACTCAATCTCGGCCCCCAGGGCCTGACGATCAGGATGAAGTAGGGACAGGCGCATAAAGGGGTGGGCCGGTGGCCCAGGCGTCCCCCCTGGGGACCATAACTCCTCTCCCCCAGACTAATTAATAAGATCGGATATCCAGAACCCAGAGGATCACCGCGAATTATGAAAATTGGGAACCGCTGCCTTTTGGGGCTATCCATGGTGGGGCGGCCGTCTCTGGCCGCCCTGACATGGGCGGGCACGGAGGCCCGCCCCACCGGAGGCATTTCCATATTAAGGTTTAATTGAGAAATATCTCCTTAATGGGCTTTCCGGATAACCTGGATTCCTCATGACCTTCCCGGTGATCATGCCCGGATTTATGTCCTGAATTATTTATCAGCTTTAAGCACCATCTTGGCCATACCCCCTCTCCAGAACTTAAAAAACCTAATATTTATGCGGAAATATCTCGCCTTGCTACTCATTGCCACGCCCCTCCTCATCTGGGCCGTGGCCCTGTGGGGCGCGCTGCAGGGACGGGAATCCTACGCGTCCTGGCTCTACTTTTTTGCCTGGTGGCCCTATATCCTCCTGCTGGAAGGCTGGCTGTATCTGCTGGAGGGTAGATTTTGGCTCCTGGCCCGGCCCCGGGAGTTTCTCCGCATCTGCGGCTGGTCGGTGACCTTCTGGCTGGTGTTCGAGGCCCTTAACCTGGTCCTCCATAACTGGCGTTATGCCGGAATGCTCCCCCGATGGTGGCTCCGCTGGCCCGGCTACGCCCTGGCCTTTGCCACCGTGCTCCCCGGTATTCTCCTCACCGCCCGGGTGCTCACCGCGCTGGGGGCCTGGAAAGGAGCCCGGGGCCGCAGCCGCAACTGGACCGCGTGGCCGCCCCTGTCTCTGATCCTGGGCGTCCTTTGCCTTATCTTACCCCTCTACCTGCCCCGCTATGCCTTCCCCCTGATCTGGCTGGCCTTTTTTTTCATCCTGGACCCGGTCAACACCTTTATGGGAGGTAAATCATTGACCCGGCGCTGGCTGGCCGGAGAACGCCAGGAAACTTTTTGTCTTCTGGCCGCGGGCCTCATCTGCGGGATCTGGTGGGAGGCGTGGAACTACCCGGCCCTGTCCAAGTGGGTTTATGTCCTGCCGGTCCTCAACTTCGGCAAGATCTTCGAGATGCCCGTGCTGGGCTACCTGGGGTTCCTCCCCTTTGCCCTGGAGGCCGCGGTCATGTATAATTTCGGTAAAGCCCTGGAGGACAGGGTGCTTACCAGCCCCGGGCGGCGGCGCCTGGCCTGGCTGGTGCAACTGGCCTTCTGGCTGGTGATGTTTGCCGCGCTGGACGCCTGGACGGTGATTTCTTATCAGTAGGGCGCGTCCTACACGCCATTTTTGCCGCACTCCCCATTCTCAGGTTAATGGTGCGTAGGACGCACCCTACGTTTACTCGTTCCCAAGCTCTTGTCCGAAAAGTTATGCCTCACGCAAAGACGCAAAAATTTAGCTTATAAGGCAGCCTGTGGCCGCCGACAGCACGCCTTGATTAGACAGGAAAACGGCGGGCACGGAGGCCCGCCCCACCAGTCTTTTCACGGTTTACGGGTGAGCCGCAGGTTCATGAGCGACTGCTTGGGAACGGAAGATAAATCAGCAGATCATAGGGCGGGCCGGGCCCGCCTATTTACGGCGGCCAGGGGCCGCCCGATAAATTTATGAACCCAAATACCACCCCACAGAAAACAGAAAACAGAAAACAGAAAACCGTTTTCCCCATTAGCCTGGGCTGTCCCAAGAACCTGGTGGACACGGAAATCATGCTGGGGCATCTCCGCCAGGAGGGCTGGGAGGTGGTGGCCTCGCCGGAGGCCGCGGCACTGCTGTTGGTGAACACCTGCGGGTTCATCCAGGACGCGGCCCAGGAGGCGGTGGACACCATCCTGGAAATGGCCCGCCATAAAGAGGCCGATCCCGGCAAACGCCTGGTGGTCACCGGCTGCCTGGTGCAGCGCTACGGGCTTGAGCTGGCCAGCCAACTGCCTGAGGTGGATTTTTTCATCGGCGTCAATGACTTCCCCCGGCTCCCCCAAATTTTGCAAGGGATTCCTAGCCGGGAAGAAACCCGCCTCTTTCACGGCGCGCCGCCCTTTGCTTACGCCCGGCCCCAACCCCGCTATCCGGCCACGCCCCGGGCTTCGGCCTATCTGAAGGTGGCGGAAGGCTGCAGCCACCGCTGCACCTATTGCACCATCCCCTGCATCCGGGGGCCTTTGCGCAGCCGCCCCCTGGAAACCCTCCTGGCTGAAGCCCGGGCCCTGGCCGCGTCCGGAGTCAAGGAGTTGAACCTGGTGGCCCAGGACACCACCGCGTACGGCCGGGACCTGAAAGGGGGCCCGGGCCTGCCCGAGCTGCTCCGGGAGTTTGGTAACATTGAAGGAATTCAATGGCTGCGCATACTCTATGCTCACCCGGCCCGCATCACTACGGAGTTGCTGGAGACCATGGCCGCGTATCCCCAAATCTGCCCGTACCTGGACCTCCCCATCCAGCACGGCCATGACGAGATGCTCCGGCGCATGGGCCGGGGTTACACCCGCCAAGACATCCTGACGGTGTGCAGCCGCGTCCGGGAATTTCTGCCGCACGCGGCCCTGCGCACCACGGTCATGGTGGGTTTCCCCGGGGAGACCGAGGAGCACTTCGCCGCGCTCTTGGACCTGGTCCAGGAGGTCCGCTTCGAACACCTGGGGGTCTTCCTCTACTCCCCGGAGGAGGGCACGCCCGCGGCCAAGTTGACCCCCCTGGTGCCCCGCCGCGCGGCCCGGCAGCGGGCCCGCTTACTCAAAACTCTCCAGGCCCGCGTCGTCAAAGCCAGGCTAAAATCCCTGAAAGGCACCATCCAGCCGGTGCTGGTGGAAGGCGTGAGCTCCGAAAGCGAATACCTGCTTAGCGGCCGCCTCATCACCCAGGCCCCGGACATCGACGGCCAGGTCTACATCACCAATGGGGAGGCCCGGATCGGGGAGATCCAGCCCGTACTGATCAAGCGAGTTTTGCCCTATGATCTGGTGGGAGAGGTCTGTGAGTAGCCAGTAATCAGTGATCAGAGATCAGTTTTTTTCACTGATTACTGATCACTGATCACTATCTTCTCTCCGCAATCTGCGGCTAAAAGTTGACTTCCCCGGGGAAGTAAGTTATTTTATTCACAATATATGGGTGCCAAAGGGATTCTCAAGGAACTGGAGGGAGAGGTTGCCGCCATCAACCAGGCGTTGGTGGATAATCTCCAATCCCATGTTCCTTTAATTTCGGAAGTGGGGCGGCATATCCTCCTCAGCGGGGGCAAGCGCATCCGTCCCCTCCTCTTTCTTCTTTCCGCGCGCCTGTGCGGTGTCCGGAGCCCGGACCTGGCGGATTTCTCCACCATCTTCGAATACTTGCACGCGGCCACCCTCCTCCATGACGATGTGGTGGACGCGGCCGCGGTGCGCCGGGGACGGTCCACGG
>Ga0265296_1003548_pt1 | contig 14335 bp, 21 predicted proteins | sample MunlanPumphouse1_FD_189073 | JGI IMG/M metagenome (GOLD analysis project Ga0265296, IMG submission 189073) | Groundwater microbial communities from a municipal landfill in Southern Ontario, Canada - Pumphouse #1 | ecosystem: Environmental > Aquatic > Deep subsurface > Groundwater | place... | reverse complement strand
ACAGGTAAAAAGAAAGCCAAACGCAGTATTTTAGTTGTAAATTTCGAGAAGAGCAGAGAAGCGAGATATTCATTCCGGAATCTGCCTGGCGTTCTAATGATCAATTTCGAGAATATCAATTTGCTTGATCTTCTGAAATACAAAGAGCTGGTCATAACTCAGGATGGGCTGAAAAAACTGGAAGAACAATACAAATAAGTTTTTTAGAAAAAATCATCAATCCAAATGAAAATATTTAATAACGAGACAACTGAAAGCAAAACCAAGAAAGCTCCGACCGCTAAAGTCGCAAAAACGAAAAGCGCGGCAGTTTCCGGAACCAAAGACCTATATGCCGATTCAAAGCCGGCGCTTAAGGGCGGTGAAGGCAAACCGGCACAAAGCAGTGCCGCGACCAAGGAAAATGCGTACCGCATTTTAGCAAGGCCGTTGATAACGGAAAAGGCGACGAAGTCCGGGGATCTGAATAAATATTTTTTTGCAGTAGGCGAGTCGGCTAATAAGATTGAAATAGCAAAAGCGGTATCAGCGGTCTATGGCATCAAGCCGGTATCTGTAAATATCGTTTCGATGCTGGGGAAAAGAAAGCGCAGCGGTAGGATCATCGGCAAGCGGAAAGATTGGAAAAAAGCGATTGTTACTTTGCCAAAGGGTCAAACCATCAATTTATACGAAGGAGTTTAGCAATGTATGATCTGTGATGTACGATGTATTTTATGATTAAATTACATCATAAATCATATGTCATATATCTTATATTAATATGGGAATTAAGAAAGTAAAACCGACAACAGCAGGAAGGCGTCAAGCAAAATTTGATGATTTTTCCGATATTACCAAGAAGTCTCCGGAAAAAAGATTGACAATTATAAAAAAACGCAGCGGAGGACGCAATGCGCAGGGAAGAATCACTGTCAGGCACAGAGGCGGCGGTGCGAAGCGCAATATCCGCGTGATTGATTTTATTCGCGATAAATATGATATTCCAGCTAAAGTTGCGGCAATCGAATACGATCCGAACAGAGGCGCTCGGCTGGCTTTGCTTTTTTACAAAGACGGAGAAAAGCGCTATATCATTTCTCCGGTCGGCTTGAATGTCGGTGATGAAATTATTAGTTCCAAAAGCAAGATTGAAATAAAGAAAGGCAATGCGATGCCGGTCGAGTTCATTCCGGCAGGTGTTCCGATTTACAATTTGGAAATGATTCCGGGGCGCGGCGGACGTATTGCGCGCGGAGCAGGCAATTCGGTTTCGGTAATGGGCGTAGAAAAAGAATTCGCCCAAGTAAAGCTTCCTTCTGGCGAAATCCGCCTGATTAACAAGGGTTGCCTTTGCACGATCGGCCAAGCGAGTAATCCTGACAAGCGGCACATAAAACTCGGTAGTGCCGGTCGGAAACGCCATCTCGGTATCCGTCCGACAGTCCGCGGCACAGCCATGAATCCTGTTGATCATCCGCACGGCGGCGGCGAAGGAAACCAGTCGATCGGTCTGAAGCATCCGAAAACGCCATGGGGCAAGCCGGCTTTAGGCGTTAAGACTAGAAAGAAAAAGAAAGCGTCATGGAAGTTTATTGTTGAAAGACGCGGCAAGAAAAGAAAATAACCGAATAACTAAATTTTCAAAAATATTAAAATATGTCAAGATCACTGAAAAAAGGTCCGTATGTTAATGAGCGGATTATCAATAAAATCAAAAACCTGAAACCGGGCGACAAGAGCGTCATCAAAGTTTGGGACAGGGCCTGCACGATTACTCCGGTAATGGTCGGTTTTACGATCGGTGTTCATAATGGCAAAAAACACGAACCGGTGTATGTGGTTGAGAATATGGTCGGACATAAGCTGGGCGAATTCGCTCCGACCCGCAAATTCGTCGGACATGGCGGCAAGAAAGCCAAGGAAGAAAAGAAAGGGTAGCTTATGTTCCTGGAATGTTTAAAAGGAATAATTCGATTACAGCGAGTATTGAAAAATAATTTCAAAAGCAAAATATTATATGGAAGTTAAAGCAACAGCAAAAACAATTAAAATAGCGCCGCGCAAAGTGCGCTTGCTGGCCGGGTTAATCCGCGGCTTAAACGTTGATAAAGCGGGCGATCAGCTCCGTTTTACGGGCAAGAAAGCGGCTATGCCGATGTCAAAATTGCTTGATTCGGCGATTGCTAATGCGGAAAATAATTTTGAATTGGATCGGAATAATCTTTTTGTCAAGGAAGTACGCGTTAATAGCGGAGTCACCATGAAGCGCTGGGCACCGAAGGCCAGGGGCCGGGCGACTCCTTTGCGGAAGCGGACTAGCCATATTTACATTACATTAGGAGAGTTGGTTGACAGCGGCTTTGTCAAGGCGAAAAATGCGAAAATCGATGCGCCGATCAAGCTCGAATCCAGGATAAAAGAAGCCGAAGGCGTAAAGATAAAAGACAAGAAGATAGAAGAAACTCCGGATATGAAAAGCGAAGGCAAGGCCAAGAAGATTGTTGATCCGCGCGGCGAAGGCAGAGGCAAGAATACCAAGATCGAAGGCCAGGGCGGAAAGGGATTTGCCAGCCGAATATTCCGCAGAAAATCAGGATAAGCATATTGCATATCGAATGATATTTATAGAAAATAACACGCTAAAAATAACATGGGAAAAAAAATCAATCCAAAAGTATTCCGTTTGACAACTACCAGGACATGGACTTCCAAGTGGTTTGCCGATGGAAAGAAATATATAAAAAACCTTGAACAAGATGTGCGGGTTAAGCGTTTTCTTTTGAAAAAATTGCGCGAAGCCGGAGTTGACAGGGTGGAGGTTGAACGTAGTACCGAAAAAGTAACTATCGGCGTATATACGGCAAAACCAGGTGTGATTATCGGCCGTGGCGGCACAGGAGCCGAAGATTTGAAAAAAATAATTCATGGCAAATTCTTATTCAATTTCAAGTCCGGCAACGTCAACCTGAACATATTTGAAGTCGAGCGACCGAATCTAAGCGCCCAGATATTGGTGCAATCAATGGCAATCGATATCGAGAAGCGCATGCCCTTCAGACGGGTAATGAAGCAGGCTATGAATAAAGTGGAAAGAGCGGGCGCCTTGGGGGTAAAGGTGATAATCAGTGGACGTCTGAACGGATCCGAGATTGCTCGCAGTGAAATGCTTACGTCTGGAAAAGTGCCTTTGCATACTTTGCGCGCGGATATCGATTATGCCCGCGGCGCCGCGAATACAACTTATGGCGCAATAGGCATTAAAGTATGGATATATAAGGGTGACAAATTTGAGAAAGAAGAAGAGAAAAAGGGTGAAGTGGTCGGCGCAAGGCCGAACAGCGGTAAAAAATTTATAAAGTAATCCGCGAGTAATGCGGACCGGCCGGAAGCCGGAAAAATGGATTTTTATGTTAATGCCAAAAAAAACCAAATACAGGAAATCACATAAACCGAAGAGGGGCGGGAAAGCCACTCGGCTGGTTAAAATCAGTTTTGGAAATTTCGCGCTCAAGAGCATGAGCGCTCACTGGGTTTCGAGTCGGCAGATCGAAGCGGCGAGAAGGGTGATGTCGCGTTTTACCAAGCGCGGCGGCAAGATTTGGATCAGGATATTTCCTGATGTGCCGATTACGAAAAAAGGCGGAGAAATTCCGATGGGAAAAGGCAAAGGCGCGGTAGATTATTATGTCGCCAATGTCAAACCCGGTATGATCATGTTCGAAATGGACGGTGTCGCCTTGGATATTGCGAAAGAAGCGATGAACTTGGCCGCATATAAATTACCGGTGAAATGCAAATTTATCGCAAAGTAAAATTTTTCAGGCTCAAGACTGCCAAGTAAAGAAAAAATATGGAAATTAAAGAATTAAAAAATAAAACAATCAAGGATCTAGGACGCCTGCTCAAGGAGTCGCGTGAAAAATTGCGCGAACTGCGCTTTAAAGATGCGAACAAGCAATTGAAAAATGTGCGAGAGATCAGGATTTTGCGCGCAGATATTTCCCGCCTGCTTACAGTTTTGAATCAGAAAGGCGGCTTGCAATCCGATGAAGCAAAGGACATGGCACCGACAGAAAATAAATAAATCCTTTAAGCATAAATCAATATATATATGGCGAAAAAAGCAACAGAAAAAAAAGCAAGCGCCCCAAAAGAGATTATCGCAAAAAAAGCATCGATTAAGAAGCGTTTTCAGGGCGTAGTGGCAAGCGATAAGAACGATAAGACGGTCGTGGTAAAAGTCGATAGCGTAAAGATCCATCCGAAATATCAGAAGCGTTTTGTGATGAGCAAGAAATATAAGGTTCATGATGAAAAGAACCATTTTAAAGTAGGGGATAAAGTTGTATTTGAGGAATGCCGCCCTTTGTCGAAAGACAAGCGCTGGCGAGTGATTTATTAATTTAGGATTTAAGATATTTGATATCGGATTTGCATATCTGAGATCATAAATCATAAATCTGAAATCAAAAGATGATCCAAAATGAATCAAAAGTTAAAGTGGCAGATAACACCGGAGCGAAAATGGTGAAGTGCATACGCGTGCTCGGCGGTTATAAAAAGCGCTATATCAATGTCGGTGAAATATTCGTAGCCGCTGTCAAAGAAGCGGCTCCGCATATGCCGATCAAGAAAGGCGACGTTGTTAAAGCTGTTTTGGTACGTTCTCGGAAAGAGATCAGGCGCAAAGACGGAACTTACTTGCGTTTTAGCGAGAATGCCTGCGTAATTGTTGATAAAGAAAAGAAGGAACCGAAAGGAACCCGCATTTTCGGGCCAGTAGCAAGAGAAGTCAGAAAGGCCGGGTTTGTAAAAATCGCGAGCTTGGCTCCCGAAGTATTATAATATAAGTTTTATGAATATCAAAAAAGGCGACAAAGTAAAAATAATAGCCGGCAAGGATAAGGGCAAAAGTGGCAAGATTTTACAGGTTTTTCCGGCAAAGAATCGGGCAAGCGTCGAGGGCTTGAATCTTTTGATTAAGCATATGCGGCCAAGAAAGCAGGGTGAAAACGGACAAAGGATCGAATTTCCAGCTCCTTTAAACGTATCGAACATGATGCTGGAGTGCCCGAAATGCGGAAAGCCGTCTCGTGTCGGATACAAGATCGTCAAAACCGAAGGAAAAAAAGACAAAAAATTCCGCGAGTGCAAGAAGTGTAAGCAGATAATCGATTAGCCTAAATAATATGACTCTACAAGAACAATACAAAAAGAATATTTTGCCGAAACTGAAAGAAAAGTTCGGATATAAGAATGATTTTGAGGCAGCGCGCTTGCTGAAGGTTGTTATCAATGTCGGTTTTGGAAGACACAATAAAGAAAAAGCTTTTATAGATAATGTTTTGAAATGCCTTACTAGAATTTCCGGGCAAAAAGCGGTTTCAACTAAAGCGAAGAAATCAATTTCTTCTTTCAAAATCCGTGAAGGAATGGTAATCGGCGCCTGCGTAACTTTGCGCGGTAAAAGGATGTTTGATTTTGTTGATAAATTGGTGAATATTACATTTCCCAGGGTCCGCGATTTTCGCGGAATAAGCGACAAGAATATCGATCGTTGCGGAAACATGACTATTGGTATCAAAGAGAATTTGGCTTTTCCGGAAATCAATCCGGATGAGTTTGAAAATATTTTCGGAATGGAAATTTCGCTGGCTACCAATGTCAAGACCCGCGAAGAAGGATTGGAATTGTTCCGTCTGATGGGCTTTCCGTTTAAAACGGAATAATATTTAGCTTTCCCGCAATATGAAGCGGGTGGATAAGGCAATAAATAATAATATATCAAATATGGCAAGAACAGCATTAGTTGCAAAAGCAAAAAGAAAACCGAAATTTTCCACGCGAATAATCCGTCGGTGCTGGCGTTGTGGCCGCAATCACGGCTATATGCGTGATTTTAATCTTTGCCGCATCTGTTTTCGCGAGTTAGCGGAAAATAATGATCTTCCGGGAATTACGAAGTCGTCCTGGTAGCGTTAAAAAAAATAGCAAATAATAAGAATTTTTATAAAAATATGATTGATCCAATCGCAGACATGTTAACAAGAATTAGAAATGCCTCCGCAGTTAAAAAAGAAGAGCTTGTTTTGCCTATGAGCAAGATTAAATTTGAAATAGCGAAAATCTTAAAAAGCGAAGGCTGGATTGAGGATGTTGAAGTCCTGAAAAGCGGAAGGGAAAGCGAAAAGAACATTGCATCGGTTTTTGACGAATTGAAAATAGTATTAAAATACAAAAAAAGCGGCACTCCGGTAATAACTTGCATCAAGCGCATCAGCAAGCCGGGTCTTAAAATATATACAAACAAAGAAAACCTGCCAAGAGTTTTAAATAATATGGGCATAGCAATCTTATCGACGCCGCAGGGCTTAATGACAAATAAGGAAGCTCGAAAAAAGGGTTTGGGCGGAGAGATATTGTGCGAGGTGTATTAGCAGGAGGCTAAAATATTTAAAAGATCAAATATAAAAATATGTCAAGATTAGGAAAATTACCAGTTGAATTAAAAGCAGGCATCCAAGCTAAGCTTGAAGGCGGTTTTATTATCGTGAAAGGCCCGAAAGGAGAGCTTAAGCAGAAGATCCATGATTTGGTAGAAGTTAAAATTGATGAAAAAGAAATAATCGTTAGCGTTAAAGACAAGAAAAATAAAACCGAGCGCGCTTTATGGGGTCTTTTTCGCACTTTGATCGCGAATATGGTAACCGGAGTGAATGAAGGTTTTGAGAAAAAGCTGGAAATCAACGGAGTCGGTTACCGCGTAGCGCTTGCCGGCAACAAACTTAATCTTAGTCTTGGTTTTTCGCATCCGGTTGAATTTATTTTGCCGCAGGGCATTAGCGCAACAGTCGAAGGGAATGCCATAACCGTAAAAGGCGCAGATAAACAGCAAGTAGGCGAAGTCGCGGCAAATATCAGGAAAATCAAAAAGCCGGAACCGTATAAAGGTAAAGGCATCAAATATTTTGATGAAGTGATCCGTCGCAAAGAAGGCAAGACCGCCGCTAAATAATGCTTTAAAATATCATATATGAACAAGGAAAAAGCTAAACAGCTAAAACAAATAGCAAGAAGAAAACGCATTCGGGCAAAGATTTCCGGTACCAGTGATTGCCCGCGCTTAAGCGTGTTCAAGTCCAATACCGGCCTATATTTGCAGTTGATAGACGATGAAAAGAGCGTAACGCTGGCAAGCGTGAACACTCGTGATTTAAAGGATGTCAAAAACATGAAAAAAAGTGAGCAATCGTTTGCGGCCGGCAAGGCCTTTGCTGAAAAGATCAAGGCTTTAAAGATTGAAAAAATTGTTTTTGACAGAGGCGGAAATAAATATCACGGACGGATAAAGGCCGCGGCTGAAGGTTTGCGCGAGGGCGGATTATCCTTTTAAAAAAGAATTTATTAAGGCACTATAGCAATATGACAGAGGAAAAAAAACAAGTAAAAACGGAGAAAGCGGAAAATATTCCGTCAAAATCAGGTGCGAATTCGTCAACGGACGGCGCGAAGAATGCGCCAGGCAGGTCTGTGTATTCCCAAAAGAGAGCTGAAAAAAGCGGCGCTAAAAAAGGTTTTGGACGGAAAAGCGACAAGGCTCCGGAAGAATTTGAACAGCAGATTATCGATTTGGCGAGAGTTACGCGCGTTATGGCAGGCGGAAAGCGCATGCGTTTCCGTGCCTGCGTGGCAATTGGTGATAAAAAGGGCCGAGTCGGCCTTGGTATGGCCAAGGGCGCGGATGTTACGATTGCGGTAAATAAGGCGGTAACCAATGCTAAGAAAAAAATTATCATAGTTCCCACGATCAATGGAACGATCGCTCATGAATTATTTTGGAAAACAGGCGCGGCAAGGATCATGTTGAAACCGGCGCGACGCGGCCGAGGCGTTATTGCCGGCGGTGCGATCCGGATTATTTTGCGACTTTCCGGCATTCAGAATATCACAAGCAAGAACCTAGGGACAAGCAATAAGGTTAATGTCGCGAAATGTACGATTGAAGCTTTGGAAAATTTGAAAAAAAGCGACAAAGCAAAAGAGCCGAAAAAAGGCGATATAGCTAAAGATGCTGAAAAAGATACGGAAAACGCGGAGAAAAAAGCCGAAGAAAAAAAGCCGGCGAATAATACCAAGAAAATCAGCGAATAAATAAAAATATGACATTATCACTTCATAAAATCAAGCCGCAGAAAGGCTCGCAAAAGAAGCGTAAAAGAGTCGGACGCGGCAATGCTTCCGGCCACGGCACTTACAGCACCAAAGGTCTGAAAGGCCAAAAATCTCGTTCCGGCGTGAGTAATCTGAAAAGATTGGGCATGAAGCAGATGCTTTTGCGTACTCCGAAAAAACGTGGTTTTAATTCTTTGAAAGAAAAGGATCTGATCGTCAATTTGGAGCGCTTGAACGGCATATATAAAGAAGGCGAAGCGGTTACTCCGAAAAGCTTGTTTGAAAAAGGCTTAATCGAGACTCCGAAGGCGGTGATCAAGATTCTTGGCAAAGGCGAATTATCGGTTTCGAATCTCGTGTTCAAGGGCGTGAAAGCGAGCGAAAGCGTCAAAGAACAGATCAGCAAGACGAAGGGCAGGCTGTTTTTAAAAAAAGGAACGAAAAAAACATCCAAAAAAGCCAAGAAATAAAATCGCTATCTTATGTTAGAAAAAATATCGCAAATTTGGAAGGTTGGTGAATTGAGAAACAAGATTTTGTTTGTGCTGGGAATGCTTGTTATCTTTCGTTTCGCCGCCCATATTCCGGTTCCTGGAGTAAACGCTCAGGCATTGGCGCAATATTTTGCATCCAATCAGATAATGGGTCTTTTGAATATTTTTTCCGGCGGCGGTATGGAAAACTTTTCCATCGTTATGATGGGCATTTCGCCGTACATCACGGCATCCATTATCTTTCAGCTTTTGGGTATGATTATTCCTGCTTTGGAAGAGATGCAGAAAGAAGAACAGGGTCGGCAAAAAATCAACATGTGGACACGTTGGCTCACTGTTCCTTTGGCGGCTTTGCAGGCTTTCGGCATGATTACGATTCTGCGCAATTCATCTTCTGAAATATTAAAAGAAATCAACCCGATTGATTTTGGAATGATGCTGGTAGTGATTACGGCCGGCACGGTTTTTTTGATGTGGATCGGAGAATTGATCACCGAGAAGAAGATCGGAAACGGCATCTCTCTCTTGATATTCGCCGGTATTGTTTCCGGCTTGCCACGCGCTGTCCAGCAGATGTTTATGCAGTATGATCCTTCCCAGCTTTTCATAATGATCGGCTTTATTGCGATCGCGGTTATAACCGTTATCGGCGTTGTTGTCATTACTGAGGCACAGAGGAATATTCCGGTGCAATATGCTAAGCAGGTCCGCGGCAGCCGAATGTTCGGAGGCACGACCACTCATTTGCCCCTGCGCGTCAATATGGCCGGTGTTGTTCCGATTATCTTTGCGATTTCAGTGGTGCTGTTCCCGCCGATGGTGGCGCAGTTTTTTTTACGAGCCAAGACTGCTTGGCTGGCTAGCGGGGCGGAAAAAGTGATAATGCTTTTTAACAATCAACTTTTTTACGGGATTGCATATTTTTTAATGGTGTTTTTGTTCACTTTTTTTTATACCGAAGTCATTTTTCATCCGACTCAGATCGCAGAAAATCTGCAGAAGCAAGGCGGATTTATTCCCGGCATACGCCCAGGGCGGCATACGAGTGAATATTTGGCCAATACGACTTATAAGATAATTCTTGTCGGCGCTTTGTTTTTGGGTATTATTGCGATTCTGCCTTTGATCATGAAGGCTTTTACCGGCTTCCAGTCTTTGGCGATTGGAGGCACCAGTCTCCTTATCGTAGTATCGGTTGTGATCGAAACCGTCAAACAGATCGAGTCCCAGCTTTCGATGCGGGAGTATGAAGGAATGTAAAAAAGAATTTTCATATTGCGCAAGACTTGGAAAAATTAAGTATTTATTTTTTGAAACAGCTGCGAAAGCGGCTGTTTTTTTATTGGAATGTTTTTTGCGGCGAAGTGCCAAAGTGTGGTATAATTATTACAGTTCAAGCGAGCGTGGATATCGCTGGTTTAGTTTAACTTAAAGATGGATCCCATAATCCAGGTAAAAAATTTAGATTTTGTTTACAACAAAGGCAAAGACAACCAATATCATGCCTTGATTAATGTTAGCTTGGACATTTATCCGGAAGAATACATAATGATATTCGGGCCTTCAGGTTGCGGCAAATCAACTCTTTTAAACATTATTGCCGGTCTGGAAACTCCGGACAGCGGAAATATTTTCGTTTTTGGCAAAGATCTTACCAAAATGAATGAAAAAGAATTTGCCGCTTATCATCGTCGTGAAACCGGTTTTGTTTTCCAGGCATATAACTTGATTTCTTCTTTGACCGTTCTGGACAACGTGGCATTGCCCCAGATATTTATCAGCGCCAGTAAAGGCAAGCGTGAGGCTTGGGCTAAACAACTTTTGGAACGTTTCGGTATTTTGAAGCAAGCTAAAAAGATTCCGACTGAATTGTCTGGCGGACAACAGCAGCGCATCGGCATCGCACGCGCGATTGTCAATAATCCGCGCATCGTGCTGGCGGACGAACCGGTTGGCAACCTTGATTCGAATTCTGCAAAGAATGTGTTGGAGATATTCGGCGAGTTGAATGAAAAAGAGAAGAAAACCATCGTTATGGTAACGCATAATCCGGAAAACCTTATTCATGCCGACCGGATTATCTATATGAAAGACGGGGTAATCACTCATGAAGTGATAAATCACGATAAAAACAAGAAAAAGCCGAAAGAAAAGAAAATCGGTGATGAAAACATCGTTAAGATCAAGCCGCCTTCAGCTGAATTACGCGATCTAATGCGTGCTTATCAGGGTTTGTCGCCGGAGCAGATTAATATTCTGATTATGCCGTATAAGGCGAAGATTTTTTCCCACCATTTCATTACTACGAGAAACATGGAAGAAACCAGTATTTTTGAAGAGGTGATGCAGAGGAGGCTCTTGGGAGCGATTACGCAGGAAGAATTTTTCGAGGTTTTGCACCGCAATAGCCAGGAGGGCGGTGTCGGATTCGATCGACGGACAGCCGAAAAGATCGCTCGGCGTGTCAATCGTTTGATCAGGGCCGCTTATTTCGCTTATCGTCGCTATCATCAGGCAAAGAATAAGGAGGGCCGCCATGATGAGATCAGTGCCGAGGAAAAAGCAAAAAAGACATCTGAGTATATTTTGAACTCCTGTTATCGCGAGCATCGTGCGCATTTGAGCGCGGCCCAGCTTTCACTGATCAAAAATGCCGTGCGTCAGCGCCTGTCAGGCAACATGCAAAAGGATGAATTTTTTAAAAAGCTTGATTCGCCGGAGCGCGAAGGCGGCGCAGGGCTGAATTCCAAGACAGTTAAGGCTTTGACCGAGGAAATAGAGCTGATATTGATCCTGGGGTTCGGCATTGTCCAGACCAAAGACATGGAAATCACAGAAAAGAAAGAACAGTCAAGCGCGCCGGAGCTGAATACCGGCGTAACCCTCCAAGACGCTATCAATTCCGAACAGGAGCGAGAAGAAAAGATGAAAAAATAAACTTTATATTATGCTTATAACCGATTTATTTCGCCTTGCTACGCGGATGTTTCGCGTCAACCGATCTCGGACATTGCTTACGATTCTTGGAATTAGCGTTGGTATTGGCGCGATTTTATTCTTGCTTTCTTTGGGCTACGGCTTGCAGGAGCTGATCTTGAACCGCATCACTTCTTCGGATGCTCTTTTGAGCTTGGATGTCAATGCCGGTGAAATTGAAGGCTTGACTATGAATGACGGCACAATCGCCGATATCAAGGCTATACCCGGCGTGGAAAAAATCAGCCCGCTCGTTTCGGCATCTGCACAGATGACTGTTGACGGTATTTCATCGGAGCTTACCGCGCATATGGCCGGCGCCGATTATTTTCTTCTTGATGGAACCGACCTGAAAAAAGGGCGTTTTTACGGCGATAGCGAGGAGGACCGGAACAAGGTGATAATCTCTTCGGCGGCATTGCAATTATTTAATTTGTCCGAAGATGATGCCTTTCAAAAGAAAGTCTCTTTTTCAATATTGAAGCCGGATAAGACGGAAGGGGGTATAATCAGCGATTTTAGCCGATTGGAAGGGGAGTTTGATATTATCGGCATTATCGACGAAGAGAGTTCGAACTTCATATATTTTCCGTTTGCATTAAGCCGTGAACAAGGACTGGACAATTATAGTAAAATCAAGGTGAAAGTGTCGGCCGATACTTGGCTTGATTCGGTCCGTACGGCGATCATTGACAAGGGGTTTATGGTGAGCGCATTATCTGATATAATAGAACAAGCCAACCAGATATTCAAATTCGTTCGTATCGTTTTGGCATCATTCGGCGTTGTTGCCTTGATCGTGTCGGCGATCGGCATGTTTAATACAATGACTATTACCTTGCTTGAGCGCACTCAGGAGATCGGTATCATGAAAACTCTAGGGGCGACCAGCTTGGATATTTGGAGCATGTTTTTGTCAGAATCGGTCATAATCGGCTTTTCCGGCGGCCTTTTTGGAATCGTGATCGGATGGCTCGGCGGAACCGCGTTCAATTATCTGATAAATTTATTAGCCGGGGCTTTTGGCGGCGAAAAGATCGATATGTTCAATACGCCGGTTCAATTTGTCGTCTTGATTATAGCCTTTTCCACTTTTGTCGGCTTGGCTACCGGGTTTTATCCGGCCAAGCGGGCGGCTAAAATAAATGCCCTAGAAGCTTTGCGATATAAATAAATGCCAGAACCAATTATAAAATTGAAAGATTTGGAGATTACCTATAATCCGGGAAAATCCAATGAATATAAAGCGACACAGGGAGTTTCCATGGATATTTATCCCGGTGAATTCGTGGCTTTTTTCGGGCCATCCGGTTGTGGCAAGTCAACACTTTTTTATTGCATTCTCGGTGTATTGCCGCCTTCGGCCGGAGAGCTTTATGTAATGGGTCAAAATCCTTATTCATTTTCTCCGGAAGAGATGGTGAATTTCCAGACTAACACTATCGGCATCATTTATCAGGCGTTCTTTTTGATCAATTCGATATCCGTGATCGATAACGTGGTTTTGCCGCAGATTTTTCATGGCGTGCCTCCGGCAAAAAGACGGCGCTGGGCCAAAGAGCTTCTGAAGCGTTTTGATATGGAAAAGCACGGTGAGAAATTTCCGGACAATCTGTCCGGAGGACAATCTCAACGCGTCTCCGTTGCTCGTTCTATGGTGAATAACCCCAAGATTCTTTTGGCGGATGAACCGACCGGTAACTTGGATTCGGTCTCGACGAAGCAGGTGATGAGCGCACTAGAAGAGATTAACCGTGTTGACAAGAAAACCGTTATTATCATTACGCATAATGCCGCCCAGCTTTCTTATGCTCATCGCGTTTTTTATATGAAAGACGGACTTTTGGAACGCATCGTGCCGAATCCGGAAAAAAAGCAGATTGCGAAAGTTGATAAACAGAAGATATTAGTGACGGAAATGGACAAGCTGGCTAAAATCTATCCGTATGAAACGCCGGTGCGTCTAAAGGTGAAAAGCTTGGTTAATTATCTTACGCAGGACATTAATTTTGACCAAATTTTAAGGCTGGAAGATTTTGTCGAATTGATGGTCGAGCGCAAGATCTGCAAAGACGAATTCATCAGCCTCTTGAATAAGCGTTTTCATGAGGGCGGGCTGGGCTTGTTTCCGGCTGATGCGCGCGATATGGCTGAAAAAGTGGAAAAGGTCTTGAAGCAATCAGAAGACGCGCGCCGCTTCCGCCGTCGCTTCATGGATAACAATTTTTTTTCGCGCGAAGATCTGCTTTTGCAGAGGCTTGCCAAATATATTGCCGATGAATGCGGCGAAGATCTTGATGTTACCCGCAAAAAAAGACTGAAAGACCTTGTCTATAAGCGCGTCGCCGGCTTGATTGGCGTTGCCGATTTCGAGAATTATTTGCGCGTCAAGATTGATGACGGGGGACTGGGAATCAGCCGCCTGCGTGCGCGCAAGCTTACTTTGCATTTTGAGAAAATTTTGATCCAGGGGACGGATACGAAGGGTAATGAGCACTAAAATTATAAATTTATGGCAATGATGAGAATACAAGATACTTTGAAGCTGGCGACGCGCATGTTTCGAACGCGGCCGGCTCGCACCTGGCTTACGATTCTCGGCATCGGCGTCGGCATTGGCGCTGTCGTGATTTTGGTTGGTCTTGGCTATGGTCTGCAGGGCATTCTTTTGGAGCAGATCGTTTTCGGCGAAGCGATGCTTAGTTTAAACG
>Ga0265296_1003547_pt1 | contig 14335 bp, 16 predicted proteins | sample MunlanPumphouse1_FD_189073 | JGI IMG/M metagenome (GOLD analysis project Ga0265296, IMG submission 189073) | Groundwater microbial communities from a municipal landfill in Southern Ontario, Canada - Pumphouse #1 | ecosystem: Environmental > Aquatic > Deep subsurface > Groundwater | place... | reverse complement strand
AGTGGAGGGTTAAGAAGTCCACACCCTGCTGGCAGTGCTCGCGGATGACCTTAAAGAGCAGGTCGGCATCCACATCAGCTGCATTCCCGGCCCGGCGTACCGCTTCATAGACCGGCACGGTCCCGACCGTTGTAGGGAGCGCCAGCATCTTCTTCCGGATCGCTACAAGGTCGCCGCCGGTCGAGAGATCCATAATGGCATCGGCACCGTTATCGAGCGCGGCTTTTGCCTTCTGCTCTTCCATCGCGATATCGCACCGGGAGCCCGATGTACCGACATTCACATTGATCTTGACCGTGCATCCCTGGCCGATCGCACACAGCGGGTGCCTGCGGGCGGGGTTCGTGGGAATGACAATCCTGCCCGCCGCAACCAGCCGTGCCATGCGGCCGGGATCCATCCCCTCAGTACGGGCTGCCGCTGCTACTTCTTCCGGAACACCGCAGGAACACCTGCGGACCAGCAAATCCATAAGACACATCTGTGCGGAGTCCTTATTATTGTGCATGCAGGTCGAGTGGATAACGAATGGAGACATGTGGGGAAATTCCTTTGTCGTGGGAAATATCCTCGTGGATGCCGGGGTCCTGCCCATGGCAGTAGCACCGCACAAGGAGCGGATCGAGACCATTGTTCTCACCCATTGCCATTTCGACCACACAGCCCGGGTAAAAGAGATCGCGCACATGTGCAAAGCCAAAGTCGCGATACACAAGAACGATGTCCGGGGACTGTTGGACGATACACAGAGCCTCTCGATGCACTTTGGTGCCCGCTCGCCGGGAATACTGCCAGACATAACGCTCAAAGAGGGAGACACCATCGGTGACTTTGTCGTCATCCACACACCGGGTCACACGCCGGGATGCATCTGCCTGTTCTGCGAAAAAGAGCAACTGCTCTTCAGCGGCGATACCGTATTTACCGACGGGGCTTTCGGGCGCTACGATTTCCCGGGCGGGAGCCGGGCAGAACTCCAGCGGTCACTTGAACGCCTCGCACTGCTCGACGTCGAAGGGCTCTTCCCGGGCCACGGGTCGCCGGTAGAAGAGAACGGGAGGCGGCATATTGCCGCTGCACTCAGCCTGATCAAGAGCGGTTATGGATAAGGGAATTTATTGTCTAGTTTTTAAAAATCCCGGCTGTAAGGTCCGGATCGGTGCGCTCGGTGAGATCACGTTCCAGCCCGGCTGGCACTGTTATGTCGGTTCCGCGCTGGGCAGCGGGGGCTTAAAACGTCTTGAACGCCACATCAGCCTTGCAGCACAGCGCGACAAACGTCCGAAATGGCATGTAGACTATCTCCACATTTCATCTTGCTTTTCTCTCGTATACGCAGTCTATGCAATCACCAGCGAGCGTCTTGAATGCCGGCTTGCTCACGAGCTGGACACTGGCGAAATTCCGAAATTCGGGAGCAGCGACTGCGATTGCACATCCCACCTTTTTTACCGGCAGAGCGATCCGCAGGAAGAGATCATCTCTGCGTTCCGGCACCTCCGGCTCATACCTACAACCAAAACAATCATGAGCCCGGGCGTGAAGGATACCTTATGAAAGTGCTGGGGATTTCTGGGAGCATGCGCAAGGATGGCAACACTGCTGATCTGGTCAATGTCATTCTCGAACGCTGTCATGTCACGGGGATCAAGACAGAGTTCGTCTCGCTTGCAGGAAAGAAGATACACCCGTGCCTGGGCTGTGAGAAATGCAAGGAGAAGAAGTGGTGCGTGATCGAGAACGATGACTGGGATGCCATTGCCAAAAAGATACTCGATTGCGATGTCCTCGTGATAGGATCGCCTACATATTACTTCGATGTGTGCGGCCATCTCAAGAATTTCATCGACCGTACGTATTCTCTGTACCACGACCATAAACTGGCGGGAAGGAAGGGCGTCGCGGTTGCAGTGCATGCGAATAAAGGTGCAACCCGCACGATTCAGACGCTCGAAGGATTCTTAAGCACCCATGAGTTTTCTTCACTGGGCTCAGTCATAGGGAAAGGGTATCACGACGGCGAGGTACTCAACGATAAGGAAGCAATGGAAAAAGCACAGAAGGTTGGGGATAAAATCGTTCGTCTTGTCAAGCGCGATCATCGCTGATGATATCAACCATATTTTTTCCCCGTCATTTCCGTTATATCAATCCTGATCACACAGACACCCTGAAGTTCCTTTTCTGAAAAGAGATGGGGTTCTGCATCATAATGATGCATTATGCAGTTCAATCCATCCTGTTTTTCTTCAGGATCCTTAATGAAATGCGCTCTCCCCGTGCAGATGACACTCCGGTAGTGCATCTCCCATTTACAGGGTTTTTTATCCGGCAGGACTCCCATGCACTCATCGACTTCAATGCAGCACGCCGGGTTCTTCATTAACAGGGTAATCTTCCGGCCTTCATGGGCGGAATGTATATAGATCACACCCTCCCGGTAACCGAATGATACCGGCACGATATAGGGCATGCCGTCATCATCACAGCCGAGCCTGCACACCTTCGCTTCGCGAAGAAGAGATTCCATCTCGGAGCGATCGGTTATCTCACGGTCATGTCTTCGCATAGTAAACCCGTGTTTTACCAGTTCATGCCCCGCACGTTACAGAATCTCATACAGCGTTGTACGGCGCTGGAGGGGCCTGCCCACATCTTCTGCCACCCGTTGCATCTCTTTGGGATCGAGATAATCGGTATTGACCGCTCCTGCACCTTTGGAGATGCTCTCTTCAAACATCGTCCCGCCGAGATCATTGGCTCCGGCAATGAGTCCCAGCTGGGCCATCTTGATCCCTTCTTTCACCCACGAGACCTGGATATTCTTAAAATTATCAAGGAAGAGGCGTGCCACGGCCACCATCAGGAGATCCTCTCTCCCGGTCGCTCCTGCCCGGGCAATGCCGGCGCGGTAAATGGGCGTGTTCATGTGGATGAACGAGAGGGGAACAAACTCGGTAAACCCGTGGGTGGCGTCCTGTATCTCCCGCAGGATAGCGAGGTGGCGCACCCGGTCGGCGTCTTTCTCGCAGTGGCCGTACATGATAGTCGCAGTCGAGCGGATGCCGAGCTCATGTGCCTCTTTGATAATACGCATCCATTCGGCAGTCAGGATCTTCTCGCGGCAGATCGTATCCCGCACGGAATCCACCAGGATCTCGGCTGCCGTCCCGCACAGCGATCCCAGCCCTGCTCCTTTCATGGCAACCAGTACCTCCCGGGGGCTCATCTTGCTCTTTTTTGCTGCATACGCAACTTCCATCGGGTTGCTTGCGTGGAGATGAACCCCCGGCGCTGCTTCATGAATCCACCGGTAGACATCGATATAGGATTGTGCGGTGAAGGACGGGTGAAGACCGCTGACCGTGCAGATCTCCGATACTCCGCGTGTCTTTGCCATCGCGGCTTTCTTCTGGATCTCCGCCTTTTCATGGAAGTAGATCCCCTCATCACCGGGCTTTTTTGAAAAACCGCAGAACCCGCAGGAATTGACACAGAGATTGGTCACATTGATGTTCTGGTTCAGAACCCAGGTAACTGCCGGGCCCGCACGCTGCTCCCGCATCTCATCGGCCGCAGCAGCAATCTCCCAGACCTGACGGTCGCGAACAGAAAACAGCGAGAGGCATTCATCTTCACTCAGCCTATGGCCACTTTTCACGTCATTAAGCAGGGTCCGCAGGTTTTGATCCATGATTTACTCCACGCAATTTCCGGTCCGGAACGATCGTATAGTTGTGATTGTATCGTATTCCCATGCCACATGATTATTATTCCCTTGCGACAACCATGATAACAGGAGAGATATGCACCAGATAGACATTCATCTGACCAGAAAAGTAGCAAAGGGGTTTATCATCCCCCTCGGCCCGGCGAACCTTGTCGCGATCAAAACGGATGTGGGGATGATCGGGTGTGGCGCGTTCGATGTTGCGGCACTCGATTCATTCAGTTATCCGGCAGTAAAAGTCAGGCCATCCGTCGGCCCGTCCATTGTCGACACCGATGATCTCTTAAAAGGGATTGTCAAGGAGGCAAACCGCTCTGCAATGGGCCGGGGGATCAAGAACGGGATGACCGGGCGTGCTGCGCTCGAACTGCTCTGATCGTAAGATCGGGGAAAAAACGTTTTTTCTGCCGGTTTTACCGGTTTTTATCGCACATCTCACACGAGTTCATAGAGGGTTGTCCGCTGCCGGAGTTTTCGCCCGATATCGGTGACGATCCGTTCCATATCCTTTGGATCCAGGTAATCCGAGCCGGAGGCCCCGGCATCACCGGTTACGTCATCGGTGAACATGGTGCCCGCAAGATCATTGGCGCCGGAGAGTAGGGCAAGTTGGGTCATCTTGAGACCGACCTTCCCCCAGGCAACCTGGATGTTGGTAAAATTATCAAGGAAGAGCCGGGATACTGCGATCATCAGGAGATCTTCTCTGCCCGTAGGCCCGGCCCGGGCGATCCCCTGCTGGTACAGCGGCGTATTGGTGTGGACAAAGGGGAGGGTAACCAGTTCGGTAAATCCATGCGTCTCTTCCTGGATATCCCGCAGGATACCGAGATGTTCAATCTGGTCCGCTGCGGTTTCATATGACCCGTACATGATCGTCGCCGTTGATCGCAGGCCGATCCCGTGCGCCTCTTTGATGATCCGGACCCAGTCTGCGGTGGGAACCTTGCGGGGGCAGATCACCTGCCGGACGGAATCAACAAGGATCTCTGCTGCAGTCCCCTGGATGGTGCCGAGCCCCTCTTTTTTGAGCCGGGCGAGCACTTCCGGGGTTGATAACCCACCCCGGTGTGCGGCATGGGCAACTTCATCCGGGCTGAAGGCATGGACATGGACACCGGGCGCTGCTTCATGCACCCAGTGAATCAGGTCGACAAAGGTGTCCAGCGTAAAGCCGGGGTGCACTCCCGACAGCAGGCAGATCTCGGTTACTTTCCGCTCGTATGCAAGTTTAGCCTGTGCCTGGATCCCCGCCTTATCGTGGCAGTACGCTCCCTCGTCATTCACTTTTCTCCCAAACCCGCAGAACCCGCAGAGGTTCTTGCAGATGTTGGTCACGTGCAGGTTCTGGTTCCGCACGTAGGTGACGGTATCCCCGACACGGCGCTCCCGCATCTCATCGGCAGCAGCAGTGATTGCGAGCACCTCGCGCCCTTTCGCGTTCAGGAGGATTTCAGCTTCCTTTCCGGTAAGCCGGTGGCCGCCAAGCACATCGGATAGCAGGGTTGATACGTTTTTCTTCGTCATCTCCCCTCACCGCTGTTTCTTTCCGCTTTTTTTCTGCATTTTTGTTATAGTTGCTTCCTCTTTCCTGCGAAGGTAGAGTTCATGGAGCACCATGATGATGACAACAACGATGATCACTTCCACGATATGGAGCGGGAGAAGACCGATATAGGGCACCGTGAAGAGCGCCTTGCCGATAACCCACTCCTTTGCTACGGGTTCAACCGTCCCTGTCCCGGGAATCGAGAGGTATCCCTGGTCGCTGAAGTTGTTGTTGTCACCCTTGGTGATGTACCCGCCATGAGTGGTTGTAGTATCGGTGTTCCTGACATAACCGGAGTTCGCGATTACCTCATTTGCGGGAAGAACATAATTTCCCTGCGGGATTTTCATGATGAGATCCTTTGCCCCAGGGGTGAAATTGGCAGCAGGGGGTGTTCCTGCACCGGTTGAGAGGATCTGGTATCCGTTTGCCGTTTCACCGCTGACCGTGAGCGGGAGATACCCGGTTGGCGTGATCTTTCCCCGATAAACGTTGATATACGAGGGAATGGGTTGCCCGGCTTCGGTCCAGGTCATTGCCCGGTGGATGATCGGGTGCTGCGCCCTTGACAGCGGGAGGAGGCCTACCGAGGCCCACATATCGGTGGCGCCATTCGGGCGATAGATGATCACATCCCCGTAATCACCGAATTTCTTGTACCCGGACTTCTTCCCGTCATCCCATGTCTGGAGATCCCCAAACCGATCTTTCTGGACGACAACAACGAGGTCCCCCACGTTCATGTTGGGCACCATACTCTCAGATTCGATAGTGACCACCGCGGGCCAGGTACCACAGATCAAAAAGAGAGCGAGCGCGATGCACCCGACAACCGCTACTACCCAGATCAGATCGCGGGCAAGGGATATCGCCCAGTGATCGCTTGTCCGGAACTGGTTGATCAGCGTGCGAATGTCCCGGGATTTTTCCTTGTCTGCCATCTCTTGCTACACTGTATGGGATTTTTTGTTAATATAGCGCACCGGTCTTTACCACGAATTACTGGACATAAAGGATCGAGAGGTAGTATGCCCCGAACAGGATGAGAAATACCCCGCACAATGCCATGATCCTGCGGTACGAGGTATCGGAGAGAATTGATCTTCCCTGCGAAACCCCCGCAGATACGAGCGTGTACCACCCGAGATCCGCACACCAGTGCCCTATCATGAAAACGGCCGCAAGGACAATTCCGCCTGCAAGCCCGGCAATCACCATGGCACTGCCGATAGTGAGCCACCATATCCAGAAATAGGGGTTTGTTGCACTGGTGACCAGTCCGGCAACATACGGGTTGCTGACCGTCCCTTGTACCGGGTTGTTTATGGATGCGCCACGGCTTCCCATGATAGTGAGCCCCCCAAATACTATCAGGGCAATCCCCCCAATCACCGCGATGGCAGTTGTATAGGGGAGGGCGAGTGTTGCAAGCCCCAGGACAATTAAGAGAAAGAGTACACTCTCGACAATCATATGACCCGCCATAACTTTCGGGCCGATCTTCCAGTCACCGGTAATCGAGGCATTGATCGTAGCAACCAGCGTTGGCCCGGGTGCAAGGGCGCCGGTAAGACCGATCATAAGTCCGAGAAGAAATGTCTGGATTATATCATGCATGGGGGGTTTTCCTCGATCTTAAACGATGTAATCATGTGTGCAGGAAAGCACTATAAATCTCCCGAAAATAAGGGGAAATTCCGGGCACGATGATATGCAATGGGATTCTATATTTTCTCAGTTGACGATATTGTATTCATGCTTGATGTACAGCAGATCACACTCGCTTTTTTAGAGGCACGGCTGCAGGTACATCCCGATGTAGTGCGGTATATCCTGGAACAGGGTGAACCCGACCTGATCGAACGTATCATTTCCGGGGTTCCGGACCATACTATCGTAGTCTCGGCACAACACATCCCCGGTATGAACGTTACCCGGGACGGGACCCGGTTTCTCACCGATCCCAGCGTTGAGGTGGTCAGCGGCTCTGCCGGGACCTCCGGGCCCATAAACGGTACCGGTGATTACCTCCATTATTTCCGCGACCGGTATGCCCGGCTGGGGGGAATGATCCGGAGCCGGTGCAGCACCATGCCGATAGAGGCACTGACACGCTCCAACCGGTACCGGCAGGAGGAGTGCACCATCATCGGTATGGTGACAGACGTCAAGACCACCACAAATGGGCACCGGATCGCTGAACTTGAGGATACCTCTGCTAATATTCCGGTCCTTTTTAAGAAGGGCACCCCCGTCTTTTCCGATGCCGAGCGGATTATCCACGACGAGGTAATTGGCGTGAAGGGCAAGCTCTCCAGCGATGGGAAACTGTTCTTTGCCGAGCTGCTCTATCGCCCGGATATCCGTATCGACAACACCCCGTTCAAGAGCGAGACACCGGGAAAAGCGGTCTTCATCTCAGATGTCCACGTTGGGAGTGACACCTTCCTGACAGACAGCTGGCACCGGTTTTCCGACTGGCTTGCGGATTCGGATTTCTCCTACCTCCTGATTGCCGGTGACCTTGTTGACGGTATTGGTATTTATCCCGGGCATGAAAACGAACTGACGATAAAAAACATCTACGAGCAGTACGAGGCGTTCGGCGCTATGATGCGCGATCTTCCCTCGCGGATGAAGATCATCATATCACCGGGCAACCACGATGTGGTTCGTGGTGCAGAGCCACAGCCGGTGTTACCGGATGCATTCATTAAAAAATTCCCGGACAATTGTATCCTTGTCGAGAACCCGGCCCTTGTCAACCTGCAGGGCGTCCGGGTGCTGATGTACCACGGGCGATCAATCGATGATATGATCGGGCTTATCCCCGGGGCATCCTATGAACAGAGCGGGCTTATGATGCAGGAGATGCTCCAGCGCCGCCATCTTGCACCGGCTTACGGGCGAAGAACCCCGATTGCTGCAGGAAAGATCGACAGGATGATCATCGATCCACTGCCAGAAATTCTCCATACCGGGCATGTCCATATCAAGGGGATTACGAGCTACCGGGGGGTGCTCGGCATCAATGCCGGTACCTGGCAGTCCCAGACCAAATTCCAGAAGCAGATGAACGTGAACCCGACACCGGCGCTTGCCATTGTGGTCGACCTGCAGACGCTGCTTCCGGAGACGTTCACGTTTGCGTAAGAAATCACAACCCTCAAGTATTTTGATTCGCAATATCCGTGAATGGAAACCGGAGCAGGAAAAACAGGGGCAGACCGATGAACATCAAGACCCGGTTTGAGAATCGCGATCTCCTCTGGAATGCAGCAATACTTGGAACGACAGCGACGGCACTTCTCGCAAACCTTACCGGACTCCTTTTCGGAATATCAACAGGTCTTCCCCATCTCCTGTACATTCCGGTGGTAATCGCTGCGTACCAGTACCCGCGACGGGGGACCATCATCGCAGGGTGCATCGGGGCAATCTACCTCCTCCTCGTAATCCTTTTCGCTGGAAGCTCATCGACAATTCTTCTCGAAGCGCTGCTGCGCACGTTTGTCATTGTCGTGATCGGGTGGTTAATCGCTACCCTTACCATCCGGCTCCGGGAACAAGAAGATCTCTACAAAGGTCTTTTTGACCATTCGGAAGGTGGCAGCATCCTCATTGCAGATACCGGCAGCAAACGGACAATAGAAGAGATCAACTGGAAAGCTGCGGTCCTTCTCCGACGTAAAGCCAGTGAACTCAAAGGAACTTCAATCACGACCCTCTGGAAAGGGGATGAGGAACAGGAATTTTTCAACCGGCTCTCTCGCGAGGGGGCGGTATATGCTATTGAGACGAGATTCTCCCTTCCTGATGAGAGCACATTTATCGTGCTGGTCTCTGCTGCCTCGCTTCCCGGTGAACGTGCAATCCTTACGTTCTTCGATATCACCAGCCGGGTTCATGCTGAGCATGCATTGAAGATGGCAAATGACAAACTCAGCATCCTCTCACAGTTTTCAGCAGATCACCTCCACCGATCGGTCGACCAGATCATAGAGACCGTTGATGAGGCAGATACTCACTGCAAAGATACCGGGATACGCACATATATCGAACGGATCCGGACGCTGGCATGGAATGTCGCCCGCCAGCTCTTCCTCACCGAATCCTACAAGGATCTTGGGACGCTTCCACCGGTCTGGTTGAGTGTGCAGCGGACGCTTGAAACAGCCCGCTTTCCTTCAGATGACGGGACGGTCTCGATCAGATGCTGGACAGGGCGCCTTGAGGTCTACGCAGATCCGCTCTTTGCCGATGTCCTCACCCACTTTCCGGAGAATTCACTGCGGCATAGCAACGGCAGGATAAAAAACATCGTTGTCACGTATCGCGAGACAGCCAATGGGCTTGACCTCTGCTTCAGTGACGATGGCGCCGGGATCCCTAAAGAGAAGAAACAGCAGATATTCGAGTATGATGCCGGGGGACACGCAGGGATTGGGCTCTTCATCTGCCGCCAGATAGTTGAAGTGACCGATATGACGATACAGGAGACCGGGATCGAAGGAAAGGGAGCACGATTCGTGATCCACGTTCCATCCGATGGTTACCGGATTGAGGGCGCAAGCGATGAGGCGCCTCCGCTCCCGGTATCGTCTGTGCCGGCACGGCATCTCGCAAAACACAGCACCGGTGTGGTTGTAAGAGAACTGGTTGCATCGGAGTTTTCCCTTGCAGAAACCCTCTGGATCGATTACCACAACACGAAGGGCGACGCGAAAACAGACCGGATATTTGCAGCGTTTTTTAATGGGGAGGCTGTCTCAATCGCCCGGTGCAAACGACATGTCGATGGGTTTGAAGTAGATGGCGTGTTCACGCCGGCCAGCCAGCGTGGTCATGGGTATGCAAATGCCGCCGTTTGGGGGCTGATCGAGGCGTGCGGAGAGGATACACTCTATATGCATTCGGTCTGGGGCCTCACGAAATTCTACGGTAATTTCGGATTCGTCCCGATAGACGAGAAAGAACTACCGCCTACCATAAGGGAACGATTTGCGTGGGCGGGAGGGGAGATGGAAGGGGCAAACGTCCGTCCGATGAGACGAGATCCAACTCCCGTCTGAATGTAGGGATAACGATAAGGAATGCACAGGTGCCGCAGGATACAAATACCCTTTGAGATATATACGGCCCCACGAGAACCTGGTAAATCCTATTCAGTAATAAAAAAAATTATTCGGTTGCCGGCTTGGCTGCATCAGCAACTACCGGTTCCTTCTTTTTTGGCCCTGCCACGGTGAACTTCTCAAGACCACCCCGGGCAGTCATTGCCGGGCGATACTGGTTATCCATGGTGAGACTCTTGGTCGGGCACGTATCAACACATATTGCGCAGACTACGCAGCGCATCTGGTCGATCTCCCATGTCTTTTCCTTGACCTCGACACAGATCGCCTGTGTAGGGCATTTGCGCTGACAGATCCGGCAGGTAATGCACTTTGTCGGGTCGATCTTCACGTGCCCGCGGGTGGCTTTCGTTTTCTTTGCCGGTTTTACCGGGTACATCAGGGTCGCCGGGCGGGAGAATACGCTCTTTAACACGGTTTTTGTCATCTCAAAAAATGTCATCGCCGCATCACCTCTCCGCACAACCAATACAGGGATCAATAGTCAGGACAATCACCGGCACATCAGCAAGTTCGCACCCTTTTAATAACGTTACAAGTGGCGGGATGTTGGTGAACGTCGGTGTCCGGACCCGGTGCCTGACGAGATTCTTCTTCCCGTTACCCTTGATGTAGTGGATGACTTCTCCCCGTGGCTGCTCAGCCCTTGAGAGGTATTCGCCATCCGGTGCACCGGTAACTTTCATATCTACCGGCCCGTCAGGGATCTTCTTTGCGCACTGCTCGATGATATCGATCGAGGTGAACATCTCTTTTGCCCGCACAGCACAGCGGGCATAACAGTCACCGTCGTATTCGACAACAGGTTTGAAATTAATCTTACCAAACGCTGCGTAGCCAGTCTCGCGGATATCGATTGCAACGCCGCTGCCTCTTGCGGTCGGACCTACTGCCCCGAGGTAATAGGCATCGTCATTACTGAGCACACCTATTCCTTTCAGCCGGTGCTGGATCGAGCTGTCATGCAGGAACACATTCGTGAGATCCTGGAGCTCGTGCTCAATTCCTTTGAGGCCTTTTACCATCTCATCCAGCTTCTCCGGGGCAATATCACGCCGGACACCCCCTACCTTGCAGACACCCTGGATAACCCTGCCACCGGTGGTTGCTTCGAGATCATCGAGGATATGCTCACGGAGTCGCCATGCGTTCATGAAGACGCTCTCAAAGCCCATGCTGTCGGCAAAGCAGCCAAGCCAGAGCAGGTGTGAATGCAGCCTTGAATATTCCGACCAGATGGTCCTGAGGTATTGGGCCCGTTCGGGGATCTCGAGCCCCATGATCTGCTCGATACCCTGGACATACGTCTGGCTGTGGATGAAACTACAGATACCACAGATCCGCTCTGCGATGAAGACGTATTCAGTATATTCTCGTTTTTCAACGAGTTTCTCAAGACCCCGGTGGACATATCCTATGGTTGGGATGACATCCACGACCTTCTCATCCTCAAGCACGAGGTCGAGGTGGAGAGGTTCGGGCAGCACCGGGTGCTGGGGTCCGAACGGGATGGTTATTTGTTTTGACATGCGTCGTCCTCCTTTACGATGGTCACGCTGAAAGGATGTTTGATTGCCGTCTTGTAGAACGTGCCCTTGAAATCGATATTGATCCCCTTTACGTGAATGCCATACAGGTCGTGGATCTCGTTCTCGTACACAAATGCACCAAAGTACACTCCGCTGATGCTGGGGATTTCATCCTCCTGTTTTACTGTAACGCGGTAATTTGTCAGCTTGTAGTCTTTGTCATAAACATAGAGGATCTCGAAGTCGTCTCCGATTTTTGTGCACCCGATCTGGACGAGCCGGTTGCCATCTTTCTTTGCCTGTTCAGCCTTTGTAACAATGTCGCCGACACTAATGGGAGTGATTTGTTGTGGTTCCATCATTGTGCACCTCCTTGCGCGTGTTTGTGATGTGCTTTATGATCGTGGTCAGTGACCGTGGGAGAGCTGACCCGGTTCTTCCGTTTCTCTTCAAGAACACCGAGTGCTGTTACAATCCCATCGATGATGGACTCGGGGCGTGCTGCACAACCGGGCACATAGACGTCGACTGGTATGAGTTTGTCGATACCACCGGCTACATTGTAGCATTCCCGGAACACTCCACCAGAACAGGCACAGATGCCGACTGCCACAACCACCTTTGGATCTGACATCTGGTTGTAGATGTTCTGGATGACCTCCCGGTTCTGTTCGTTAATCGAACCGGTCACAACAAAGATATCCGCATGTTTTGGATTGCCGGTGTTGATGATACCGAACCGCTCGACATCATACATGGGAGTGAGGCAGGCGAGGATCTCGATATCGCAGCCATTGCAACTCGATGCATCGTAGTGGATGATCCATGGCGACTTTGAAAGGTAGGTCATCGTACACCTCCAGATAAGAAGTAAAGGGCAGCGAGGTTGACCACACCCACGATTGCGGCAATCAGCCAGGAGCTCTTCACCACAAACTGCCACCTGACACGGGCATTCGTGTTATCGATCAGGATCTCCAACAGGTAGACAATGATCACTGCGGCTACACCAATCAACGGATTGAACCCGAAGAAGAGGTAGACGAATCCCAGTAATAAGACGGTCTCGTACCAATGGGTGATCTCGATGAGACCGAGTGACGGGCCGGAGAATTCAGTGGTCACACCCTTTACAATCTCCTGGTGGGCGTGATGGGATGTCGAGATATCGAACGGTGATTTGCGCAGCTTGATGGTCAGCACGTAGAGGAAACCAAGGAAGATACCGGGTATGAGAAGAACTACCGGTATCGTCGTCGATGCAATATCGCTCACATTGAAGCTCTTTGTTGCGACGAACATACCTACCGCAGCCAGGATCACCATTGGTTCATAGGCCATGATCTGGAGCAGTTCCCGCTCCGCACCTACGTAACTGTAGGGGGAGTTTGCGGCAAACGCACCCAGCACAAGGAAGATCTGTGCGAGCGTGAGCGCGAATATGACAAGCAGCAGATCGCCTCCTGCAAAGAAGAGCGCCCCGGTGAAGATCATGAAGATGACGTAGCATATCGCATAGAAGATCTGTGTTTCGTTCACTACCGTCTGCTCTTTTTCGAAGAGCTTGCCCACATCGTAAAACGGCTGCAGGATTGAGGGGCCGACCCTTCCCTGCATATGGGCAGTAATCTTCCGGTCAATACCAGCAACCAGCCCGCCGACAACGGGGGCTACAAGGACAAACACAATCGCCCAGACAATATTAATCACAGGATCACCCCCCGGAATGCGGTTGCAATAAACATGATCCCGATGATGGCTGAACAGACCCAGATACCTGCGGTTCTGAGTTTCGTTTCACCGAAAAACTCGTGGAGATAGTAGTTCGAGAGCACGGTCTTTTTCTGGACGCCCAGGGATCCCGAGAATCGCATATCGTGCGTCGTCGTCCTGCCGCCCATGTAAGGAGCAACATGCTTGTGCTTACTCTTGGGTATCAGGATGCTCAACGGCAGGATAACGAGGAGGAGGAGCATCAGGATCATGATGATGATATTGTCCTGCGACAGCTGGGCCACGTGGCCGTAGTTCTGCATGAGGAACGGCTCGAGAAGTTTTGTTGAGAGCAGCGGGAAGATCAGCGTTGTGATAAATGAGAGCCCGGCAAGCGAGACCAGGGCCGCCCATTCGCTGTGATCAACCTCTCCTTCGATGTTCTTGCTGTCTGAGGTCACAGAAATTATCTTACCCATCCATTTGGCCCAGAAGAAGACCGTCATAGCGCTGCCAAAGGCTAAGATGATGACAAACACAAAACCATAGGGTGCATCGATGAACGCCCTGATGGCGGCCCATTTCGAGATCAGCATACCAAACGGTGCAAGGAACATTCCTGCAATACCGATGACCATCATGGCGGTGATCTTTGGCATGCGGACAATGAGTCCGCTCA
>Ga0265296_1003546_pt1 | contig 14338 bp, 12 predicted proteins | sample MunlanPumphouse1_FD_189073 | JGI IMG/M metagenome (GOLD analysis project Ga0265296, IMG submission 189073) | Groundwater microbial communities from a municipal landfill in Southern Ontario, Canada - Pumphouse #1 | ecosystem: Environmental > Aquatic > Deep subsurface > Groundwater | place... | reverse complement strand
GCGCCTTCAATGGCAAAGAATATTTTAACCTAGTTTACGATGGCGTGACTTGGCTGAATGATGTTGGGTTAAATTGGGTTGTGAATATACAATAATTTATTCATTATAGGGTGCTTAGGCATATAGTTTTAGTGTTGGTCTGTTATATTTGTATGTAATGAGATTTATCGGTAAGCAAGAAATTATATTAATAACTATTACGGTTGCTATCTTACTTGCGCTTGGACTTAACGCAACAGTTATTCTCTTTTCTTTAGTTATTTGCTACAAATTACTTAAAAAAAGCTTATCAGTAAAGTTATTTAGCAGTAAATTATTTATATATGTTATAACTTTAATATTCTACTTTAGTGTTTTGCAGATATCGGTGTTGCTGGCCTGGCTAGTATCACACGATTTCCCCTTGGATAAAATAGCCTTATTTACATTTGCAATTTTAGTTTTATCATTGATATGGAAAAATAATATTGATTCTAAAAAAACAGAAAACAAGAAGTTAAAAGAAAAAGATCCAAGAACCATAGTCTTTTATGATTATGTATCACTTTTTATAGCATTTATCATAGTGTGCCTTGTTGTGGTTGGGCCTATAAAAAATTCAATCAATAACTATAGTGCCATTAATAAAAAATCAATAGCCATAGACTTAATAAATTCCGGTTTAGATAACTCAAATCATCTTTCGCTTGTTAATGATAGGGTCCAATTAAATAGGGGTGTTTTATATAAAACCAATGTGTCACGTTATGTAGTCTTCGGAAATATTATTAGTTCATATCCCCCGGGTTGGCACTCAGCAAATGTAATAATAATAAAATCCTTATATAAAAATATTAAGGTAGGTGGACAGAGCCTGCTCGCATATAATTATGCTAAATTGTTTTGGTTTTTTGTTTTGGTTTTTTGTTTTTGTAGATCAATATTTGGCATTATTGGTTTCTTGCGTAGTGATAAGTTTAAAGTTAGAGGCTATGCCATTTGTTGCTATGTTTGGATGGCTAGCATCATTTCATTTTTTTCATATTACATGCTACTGGAACAGTTCAAAGAAGGTTTTTTTGGTTTTGTCCCCGTATTGTTTAGTATGTTATTGTTAATCCCTCTTTTAATCCAGCTTTCCGATAATGCAATAAATAACCAAAAAACTCCCTTCAAAGGACTCCTGCCACTAGTTTTGTTATCAACAAGCATTATATTGTCCTGGTTCCTGATTTTACCTGCTTTTATATTAATTGCCTTATATCTTTTATCCGCGCCCATAAACACATTGGGGATTAAGCTGACTTTACTAGAATTTTACCTTTATATGAAAAAATATATCATATTTGTTTTTGTGGTTTCGGCCTCTATCATTACACAGTTTTTGTTACTAAGCGCCCCCGGATCAAGAACTTTCCAAGAAGGGGTGAATGACCCAGGGGCAATAACCATGCACAGTAATTGGTATTTTGTTTTTGTGGTGTCAGGCATTATGTTATTCTATTACCTTTTGAAGCGACAGCAAAAGAAATATGTTTCAGGATTGACTGTTCTTTTGGCAGCCTTACTTTTGAATATTTTTTTTATTTATATATTCCAAATCCTTACCATTAATAAACCTGAGTATTATTTTTTTAAGTCATTAACCACTGTTATGATCATAGCAGCCCCAATGGCAATTATTGGCTGGCTTCTTTTTTTTAGGCTCTTGGCCCAGGGCCTTACATTGTTATCGTCTGTAGGTTTAGCAATTGGATTCACGGTATGTATGGTAGTTTCTGTAGGTATCGAACCCATCAATACTTCTAACCTATCGTTTATTAAGGGCAGTCGTTCATTCACCAACAATGAGAATATATATATATTCGACAGCATCAACAACAGATCTCTAATCAATGTAAAAACACGGACGACAGATGTGATTATGTTCACCCCTGGAGAAGTTGCCCATAACATCGTTGGGACCAATATCCTAAGATCCATACAAACTGTTGATGATTGTGATGGAAAAATCTTTGATTCTTTGCAAAAAGATAATGAGACCTTGCTCTTATTAGCCATTGATGGTTGTACCAAGAATAAAATTATAATTGTTACAAAGCCACAATCATATCCCGAGATAGTTAGCAGGTTGAACTATATAGGAAATCGAGATAAAGTTACAGTTGTGCCTATCTAATTATTGCTTTTTAGATAGCTGTCAACACATCTAAATATAAAAACTTTATAAATAATAAAATTCCACAGTGCAATTATTGCGCCAAAAACAATCTTTAATATAGTTATGTTCATGTCGAATCTTGATACTAAAAATTCAATTAATAATGATGATGTGGATAGGTTGAAAAGCACCAATGCAATATAACTAAGTATTTGCATTTTTTTACTAAGCAAAAAATTGTTACTGGATTTAAATACAATACCCCTGTTCCCAAAGAAATTTATAGCAAAGCCCGAGACAAAACCAATCGCACTAGAGAGCCCCGGAGCTAATTGGACAAGCCTGTATAATATGGTAGTCACGAATGCATCAAATAGAAGTGTCATGGTCCCAACAAATAAAAATCTTACAAATTGTGATGCAATAATTCTGCCTATCATATAATCTTATATAGAATACTACATTGAAGGAGAATTAATTTGTATAAGAATAAAAAGATTGGGGTGATAGTCCCTGCCTATAATGAAGAAAAAATGATTGCAAAAACCCTAGGTACTATGCCTAAGTTTACCGACCACATTATTGTTATTAATGACTCTAGCAAGGATAACACTCTAGAATTAATCAATCGGGCAGCAAAAAAAGACCAAAAGATAACAATTATAAATAATACCGAAAATGGTGGTATCGGATACAGTCTGAAAAAAGGGTTAAAAATGGGCGCCGAACTCGGATGTGACCGCATGGCAATTATGGCTGGTGATGCCCAAATGGATCCTGCGTATCTTGATAAGTTATTAGATGCAATGGACGAAAACCAACTAGATTATGTCAAAGCAAATCGTTTTATGCATTACGAAGCTCTACAAACCATGCCAAGATATCGAAGAATCGGTAATATTGTTGTCACAATATTAACCAAATTTGCTACCGGTTATTACACCATTTTTGATACTCAAAATGGCTATGCTATTTACACAAAGGATGTGGTTGAACGAATGCCATGGCAGCTGGTTGGCAATAGATATGAATATGAGAATACGATATTAATTGCCTTATCTATAATAAATGCTAAAGTTGGAGACTACCCGATACCGGCACTTTATGGCGACGAAACATCAACAATTAAGCTGTTCTCCACAATGACAAGAGTATTAAAAATACTTTTTATTGGATTCTGGAGGCGAATCTATTACAAATATGTTATTTATGGTTTTCACCCTATTGCGCTATTTATACTAGCAGGAGCTACTTTAAATATTGCTGCTCTTGTGGGCTTTATATTTTTGTTTATTAGTAAGGTTTGGCTGCATATATCACCAACAGCAGCTAGTGTTATGCTAGCATCTCTACCATTAATACTTGGTACACAAATTCTTTTTACCGCTTTAATACTTGATGTTATCGAAGAAAAACGCTAGTTCGTACGAACCATTATATTTAGAATTTTATTGGTAATATTCATTATTCTAATCGCATCGTTTACAGAAACTTTTTGTTCTGATGGGGTAGCTTCGCCCCTTATACAATTAATAAAATGTATTTGCTCTAAAGTTAGTGGCTGTCTTGAATCTTGGGCAAAATAAGAAGAGGTCCGAATCTCCTCTGTATATGTACCGTCTGGGGTAATACGCCCTTCGCTGCCTTTCTTTTTTAGAATAGATTTGGTTAATAAATTCGCAATATATTCACCATTTTCCGTCTCGGCTTCGATAGATCGAACCTTACCTCCGGAATATGCTCTGCTGGCCCTAAAATGAGCGTCAAAATTATCACCAAAGTTTATTATCGCCTCGGCTGGGTCGGGATCGGCTAGAGTGTCTGAACGCCCATGGCTCAGCAGAACATTAGCAGATTTATCTCCGCGACTGTCAGCAATCATTTGTGCTATCGAAATATCATGTAGCATTAGATCTTGCACCACATCATGTTTCAATCTGCTCTGATCATCGACAAACCCCAATCTCTTAAATCTTAAAGACCTGATGTTCTCGCCGTCTATTAAGTCATCTAATTCTCTGACGACTGGGTTGAACAACTCTATATGCCCCACCATTGCTATCAAACCCACTTTTTTAGCGGTCTCATTTATCAAATGAGCATCCTCAATGTTCAGTGCAACTGGTTTTTCAATTAATACATTAACCCCATTATTTAAAAGATCAATGGCTGTATTGGCATGATATTCAGATGGGCTTGCAATTATTGCGCCGTCTACAATATCTCCATCCATATTCTTAAAATCCTTATTAATTCTTGCACTATCGCTTATCCCTAGATCGCTGGCTAGCTGTTCTGCTTTTTGGGTATCGGTATCTATAATCTGTACAATTTCTGCTTCGGCACCAAGATTATTGACAATTGTGCGAGCATGGAACGTGCCCATTGAGCCACTACCAATTAAAGCTATTCTTTCCTTCATCTCTTCTTACCTTTCTGGATTGAACCAATTGCCTCTATAATCCTGAAGATATCTTGTTCACTCAATCCTGGGTGCACCGGTAGGGATAATACTTTTTTTGCTACTTCTTCTGTAACATTAATTGAACCTACTTTTATTTTTGGATGGTTCCTAAAAGCATCATGATCAATCATAGATTTGGGATAATACACACCCGATCCTATGCCTAATTTATCTAACTCATCAGCCAATCCATCCCTATCCAGCCCAAAGCTTGGTTCAACCATTATTGTGTATTGATGCCATACATGTTTACGATTTCTATCGACAATAGGGACCGTTATCCCTTCGATTTGACTTAACCCTTCAGATAAAAGTGATGCGTTGTATGCTCGCTTAGCAGCAAAAATAGCAATTTTACCAATATTTGGCCTCAGGATAGCCGCATGTACATCAGTCATCCTCAAATTGTCACCTGACATTTCATATACATAGCGCTGGCTCATCCCCTGGTTCCTATACATACGTACAATATGATCAATATCCTCGTCATCACTTAGTACTGCACCGCCTTCTGGGGCTGATATGTTTTTAGTAGGATAAAACGACAGACTAACAGCATCTGCATGCTTAACAATATGCTCATTATTAATTTGTGCTCCATGAGCTTGAGCTGCGTCTCTTACAAGAGCAACCCCTTTTTTGCTTAATACTTCTTCTATTTTTGAAGTGTCCGCCGCTTGACCATATAAGTCCACTGGCATAACTGCAGCCGTGTTTTCATCTACCGCCTCTAAAATTGAGTCGGGGTCAATACAAAAATCAGACTCTCTTATGTCTACGATTTTAGCGTCTGCACCAATTTGTAAAACACTATTAACTGTAGCGTTAAAACTAAAAGCTGGGATTACGATATTAGTTTTTGGCAATTCCCTATCAATATATTTAGGGCTTATACCCCTAATCTTACATATTGACGCCAAGGCTGCTGCCTTCAGGGCAGCAGTACCATTAGAAACCATCGCTACATGCTCCGAATCTAGACTTTCACACAACTCCTCTTCTGCTGCGGCAACTTGCCTGCCTTGTGCGATTTGGCCTGATTCTAGTGCTGCCTTTAAATTACTCAGCGAAGCATCTACATCGATATCCGGTTTGCTAATATTAATTCTTTCCATGAGCCATCAACTCCTTATTTATTACTTTCTAGGTATTTTTCTATGGCGCCTCTTGGGTCGCTGATTACCTGCATCAAACCCTCTGGCATAATATCATCGTGAGATATCACATTCCCAGCAACATCAACCCAACCAATTCGTTTTGCTGGGTTACCTACATATAAGCTGCAGGGTTCAATGTCTCTAACTACTACAGAGCCTGCCCCCACTAATGCCAGAGCCCCAATTTTTGTTCCGGCTACGATTGTTGCATTAGCACCTATAGAGCTACCTATTTCAAATTTGCTTTTAGATAATTTCCACTCACCAAAAGCACGTGGGTTCCTATCGTTTGTGGTGGTAGCATTAGGACCAAAAAAAACATAATCATCTGCGTCCACACCACGATATAAAGTTACACCCCTCTGGACCTTACAATAATCACCAACACTCACATCATTCTCTATATGAACCCCCGCCCCGATAACGCAATGTGAGCCAATTTTAGCACCAGAATATATTTTTGCACCATTCCATATTTTTGTTTCTGGGCCAATGCTACTGCTTTCATCTATATTTTTCATATCTAAATCATGATCAATATAGTACACACCACCTAAACATTTTATCTGATGCATATTTCTCCTAAATCTTTTCTTTCAAAATAACATAATTATCTAGCTAGGTCAAATTTATACGTTTGCACAACTAGGCATCTAGAAAAAGTACCATTATACAACTTTATGGATATCAAGCCATGTTAAAATATTTGCCATTAACAGATTAAATAGATACAATGTTTGGTACTTACCAATGAAAGATTTGTTGCAAAAAAACGCATGAACAAAAATATATACATAGATGGTCTAGGTCTGGTGGATGGGCATTTTAGTGGCGTTGGCCAATACATCCTAGGAATTTTGCGTGGGCTAGATGAGCTACTGACAGAAGCAAAGTACAACGGTGATAAATACCCAGATATTTATGTATTTATCCCAAGAGATACAGTGCCAAAATTTCGTTCTTTTGGTTTTAAAAATATAGGCTATAAATCTATACCAATACCGTTTAGATATATGAGCGCTTTATGGATTAGAGGCAAAATGCCTCCTATTGATTTATGGTTGGGCAAAGGTTATTACATATTCCCTAGATTTGTTTCTATGCCTTTACTTTTTAGCAAATATTCAATTGTTATTTATGACTTGTCGTATGAACTTTATAGGCAATATTCGGATGAAAGAAACGCTATTTTTTTGTCAAATAGTGTTAAAAAATCATTAACGAAAGCCGATCATGTATTCACAATTTCTAAAAACGCAAAAAAAGAAATTGTCGATTTTTATATGTTACCTAAAGATTTTGTAAGTATTTCTACACCAGCGGCTGACCAAAGATACTTTTATAGACGTAGCCAAAATGAAATAGATAAAATCAAAGAAAAATATGATATTAGAGGCGATTATATTTTAGCACTCTCTAATCTTGAACCCAGAAAAAACTTAGACGCATTGGTGGAGGCGTACTGCAATCTGCCAAAAAAATATCGTGACAATAATAGCTTGCTACTCGTGGGCGTTAGTGGCTGGAAGGCAGACAAATTATTTCAAACTATAATTCAAAGAGTAAAAGATGGTTACAACATTATTAGACCAAGTGGATACGTTTCCGACCTAGATAAACCAGCGGTTATCTCTGGTGCTAAAATGCTAGTTTATCCAAGTCATTATGAGGGTTTCGGGATGCCACCACTAGAAGCTCTTGCATGTGGTGTCCCAGTAATAACCGCAGATAATTCATCTCTCCCAGAGGTGGTAAGCGATGCTGGTGTTATGCTAGAGTGTACCGACACAAAGGAAATAACTAAACAAATGCGTAAATATTTGGATAATATTAAAGAGGAAACGTCTAAAAGTATTATAGGTGGACCGTTACAAGCAAGTAATTTTAACTGGGGAAAAAGTGCAAAAATCTATTGGGACTATGTTATGGAGCAAACCCAATGAAAATAGGCATAGATATCTCCACACTACAGACACCACACCGCATGCGGGGTATCGGATCATTATTAATAAATTTTATAAACAATCTATCAAATGATATTAAGGCATCACATGAGTTTGTCTTCTATCTAAATCACTTTAGTGCATCCAATAACCCACTGGATTTACTGAACCTTGAAGAAATCAAATACGAAATTAGATATAAAAACCAACGAGTACAAAATAATTTAGAACAAACTAATATACTGCGCAAGTACATACCCGCACCTATAAAACGGATGCTAAGAAAGATTATGTCCGTTTCGATTTTTTTTGATCTATATTTTGGGAATTCAAGTATTAAAGATTTGGGTGGGGTTGATCACTTTCTTCAATTTGATCAAAATCAGCCACCTCCTTCGAATAATAGAACTAAAACTACCCTAATTATATATGACTTGATCCCATACATCTTAGAGTCTGATTATTTATGTTCATACAAGACCTCACGCAAAAGAGGTCTGGGGAAAAAATCAGCACTCCTTAGATCCTATAGAAGATATAAATACATTAAAATTGCAAAACTGGTTACCAAAAAGGCTTCACACTTAATAGCGATTTCAGAACAAACAAAGCGAGATTTTATTAAATATGCAGGCGTTGACCCAAAAAAGATAAGTGTTTGTTTACTAGGAGTCAATAAGATTACCACAGTCAATAATAATAAAATTACATTTAGACCATACCAGAACACAAGTTGGGGTTATCTACCAATACATCAAATTTATTTCATAAATAAACCGTTTCTATTATTTGTGGGTGGGATAGACCCCAGAAGGAAGCTTAATGAATTATTAGCAGCTTTTAATAATTTAAGAGCTCGTGGTGTAGATATTAATTTAGTATTAGCTGGAGATACAATGACCGGTCCAACGTTAATACCAAATATCGAGGTACAAGAATACTTAAAGAACACATCTTACATGGATGATATCTTCTTTTTGGGTTTTATAACTAACGAGCAAAGAGACTATTTATATCAACATGCCGTTGCTTTTGTATATCCCAGTATTTATGAAGGTTTTGGCCTACCAGTTTTGGAGGCGATGAATTATGGAACTCCAGTAATTACTTATAGTAATTCATCCATCACCGAAGTAGGCGGTGATGCAGTTGTTTATGTAGAAGATTATAGTGGTATATACAATGCAGTAACAATGCTGCTTAATGATAAATTAAACTACTTAAGGCTAAAAAAGGCAGGGCAACAGAGGGCATCAAAACTATCTTGGTCTAAGACTGTGACGAAAATGGTTGATTGTGTCTCAAATATATAATTGTATAATTTTTGATATATTAAGAACTAGGCACAAAACAGGTGAATAGTTTTTTTGGCATACAACGGTAGATTATATTATTAAATCATTAGCTTAACCCTATTGATTGTCTGGAATATATTCAATAGCCAGTGACATATTTTAAAAAATCTTTTTTTATAGCTATGCTTGAATATATTTTCAATTTCTGGGGCTAGTGGCTGCAAACAATGCCTCCACTGAACGCTTTTGGCTAGGTTATCTTGCTCGGGAGTCTTTTTGACATATTGTTCATCTATAGCATTAACAATATTTTCTTTAAACTTGTTCGTTGAATTTGCGAAAAAAATATTTGGTAAAGATAAGTATTTTTCAAAACCCTTAAAGGAAAATTGTGTTGCAACAATTTTTTTACCAGATAATATAGCTTCGGCAGTTTTTAGATTAGAACCTCTCTTGGTAATTATGGGGAGTATGATTACATCACTTATGCGTAGCAGAGCTGCCAAGCGCGGCTCTTCAAGTTCACCGACGACTTCCACGCCAGACCAAAAACGATAACATTTGCTTTTATCCTTATACTCATTTTTAAAATAATTAGAAACTCCACCAGCAATAAATATTTTACTGTCTTGGGGTAAAAATGTAGTGTCATCACCCACCATCTTCAAAAAACCCTCCCAATTCGGTGGGTGTCCACTACCAATAAAAGTAATTACGTGTTTTATATTATTTTGCTTCTTGAAATCATACCAATAATTAATCTCATTCTTTGGTGCGTAGACCCTACTAATTCCGTTTGGTATGACAATACATTTTTTAGCCCCCATTTTTATGTGTTCATCGGCATCTTCAACATTAACCGATATTACCAGATCGGCCTTTTTCGATAAATTATACTCGAGATCTCTGGTTTGTTTAACAAGTGATTCTCTAATTCTTGGTAGCGTCTTCTGCCCTTTAAATATCCCACCCTTCAACACAAACTCGATATTTTGAGAGCCAAATATTAATTTTGGAGTTAGTCTTAACTCTTTGAGCAGGATTTTAAGACCAATATAGGGGAAGGGTTGTTCAATATGAATCACATCGGGTCTATACCCTATTAGAAATTTAGCCATGTTACTTCTTACATGGATATCATTATCTATCGCCTCGCCCGCAATAAGTTCGCTAGCAGGGGGGAACTCATCTATCTTCTGTATAATATCAGGCTGTCCTAGCAATATATCATCCTCACCCCAGTCCGGATACTGGCCTCGGTGGAAAACACCTATATATTTTGTATTTATAAAGAGATTTTTATAAAATTCAAAAATAGCTTTAGCTCTTTTTTGTCCACCATGTATGGGTTTTGCTATAGGATAGGTCCCTATGATAAGAACTTTTTTATTTATCATTGTTTATCCTGCCTGTAATTTATCACTAAAAGATCTAAAACGAATAGGTCGAGAATTCAGGAGCCGGAAAGATCATTATGCCCCCCTTCTCAAGATACTCATGTTCTCGTTGAATAAAAGTGTTCCGAAAGAACCAGGGCAATATTAATAGATAGTCTGGTTGGGCCTTCCGCATCTCTGCTTCTGAATAAATTTGTATATTAGTACCCACTGTGTGCCTGCCCCATTTAAATTCTTGTTTTTCAGCTATACCATCAATCAAAGTATCGTCTAAACCAAACATTTGGAGTAAGGTGTTACCTTTGGTACTTGCACCATAGCACCACACTGATTTGCCATCAGATTTAACCCTTTTTATAAAGCTAACGGTTTCTTCTTTCAGTTTTAGAATTTGCTGGTAGAAATCCCTGTAGACTTTCGGGCTATTAAACCCCATTTTTTCTTCCCAAAGTAGCAACGATTCGACACGGATTTTACAGACATCACGATCTGCTGGTGTTAAATAGTCGTTTGCAGCACTTTTCTTTTGTAGGTACAGGCGCAAAGAACCGCCATTGACGTTATTTAGCTCTATGTCTTTTATTGCAAAGCCTACTTTATCTGTCATCCACTTAAGTGAAGTTAGATTGTAATAACTAAGATGTTCATGACATATTACACCCAGTTCCGTCTGCATAATATTAGCTGGCGTGTATGATAGTTGTATTGTAAATAAACCATTGTCTTCAAGGATATCATATACATCCTTCAAAAATTTTACAGGTTCATCTACGTCATATAAAACCGCAGCGCAACTAATTCTAGAGGCTTGCTTGAAGCCTGCATCCTTAAAGGCCTTTGCTGAAAAGTATGCTTTTATATTAACGTCAACATTGTCTTTGTTGTTGGCTTCTGGATATTCTGATGGGTCAATACCTACTCGTATATATTTTTCTTTGTTGACAGTGGATAACAAGTAGCCATCGTTTGAAGCTATGTCTAAATATATGGTTTTTTTATCGCTTTCAGAAACTGATTCGCAAGTCTTTTTGGCTAAATCACGTAAAGCTTCTCGCATAGCAGGATTAACCGCACTTCTGTAGTAATACATACTGCCCCACATCAAAGAAGCATCAGGCTGTTTGGTCAATTGCGCCGCTTTGCTAACTGGGTCAAAACTCAGCGCTAGCTCGCAAGGTGGTCCTTTTGGCCTCTCGCCTTTTTTCAGGAAATCGGACACGTAAAAATCACCTAGACTAAAAAGTGGCTCTAGTGGAGCACCCGAAACCACACTTTTCTTATATTCTTTCATATCCATTATACTATCAAACTACTAACAATAAGTTAAGGTGTTAAATAGATGGAGTCACAGTCTTATTTATTTTGTGTACTTTTATATTTTTCTAAACCATGGCCTATTAGGCTTATTTACCGCGCCGGCCTCTAGTGCTTCCATCTTCTCATAATCATCAGCGGCAATCCCACCCTTTAGTTCCATAAGAACATGACCCACATAATTAAACTTCTTTGCTCTATCTGTTTTTAAGTCAGTATAATATTCATTTAGCCCATCAAAAAATACTTTTCCGTAATCATGCTTTTTTAGCAGCGGTCTCCAGTCTCTGAGTATGTGATCTGCTTCGATACATATAACCTCAGGTCGAAATTTAGACCAGTCGTTTCCTCTCAGCACCTCATACTCATAACCCTCTACATCTACCTTTAAAAACTGTATCGATCTGATCTTGTGTTGTTGTAGAATAGTTTTTAGAGTAGTTACTTTTATAGAAATATCTTCATATTCTTCTTCATTCTGATGTTCATTTTTTACTTCAGGAGAAATAGTTGACAACCCCTGATTGTTTGGGTATATCCGTATTGCCAATGTAGCCTGTCTGTCCGAGACCCCTATATTAAGATTGATGTCCCTCTTTCTTTCAGCTTCGAATAAATGAAAAAGATTAGTCTGAGGCTCGATATTGATACCCCTCCAGCCCTTGAGGTAAAAACGCTTCGTTACAGAAGCAACATGGGGGTGACAAGCCCCTACGTCAACATAGAACCCACTTTTCACGTCCTCAAAAAAAGATTCTAAAATAAGATCTTCGCGATTTTGGGAATAATAAATTCTTTTATCTTTGAGTCTTATCATATGTTTACTCTATTGAAAATCCAATCGGAGGATTGACGATATATGGGGTCCTTTTCTCGTTTGTTATAGAGAAACATTTGGCGTCTTCCCACCAATCCGCGACTTCTGTGACCGATTTATACATTATCACGAGTTCAATATAAAATCTCCCTTCATTAAAAATATTTGGGAGTTTCCATTGTATTTTAGCCTCTTGCCCGACCCTAAGGGGTTTGATTTTTACTTGCTCAATATTTGTGTTTGATCCTAGAATTGGTTGCCTTACTTCATTCGCAACCATAAACCCGAATGTCGGGTCTAGTATATCCTCTCTGGCTTCGACCAGCATGGTCAACAAAATATTTTCTCCATTATCAACAAGTTTAGTCATCACCTTTTTGTAGATTGCCTTTTTATTACCCCAGCGCTTGGACTGTCTAGACGGTTGAGCGTTTTGCTCTCGGTACTCCGAGAAAAGCTTCACATATTTTTTTGCCACCGTTTCTGCATCATTAATGTCTATCAACCTCTTAGAATCAATCAACGCCACCCTATCACAGTATTGTCTAATCGCCCCCATGTCATGAGTGACAAAAATGACCGTTATGCCCTCAGACTTAATCCTTTGAAAGTACTCATAGCACTTACGTTGAAAATCTGCATCACCGACAGCTAAAACTTCATCAATTAACAATATATCTGCTTTAGCCATTGTTGCACAAGAAAACGCCAACCTAACTTGCATCCCACTGCTATAATTCTTTAGTTTTTGATCCATAAAATCCTCTAGCTCGGCAAATTCAATAATTGTTTTATACATTTCATCAATCTCTTTGTGAGAGAACCCCAGCAACGCTCCGTTTAGATATACATTCTCTCTACCAGAAAGTTCTGGATTAAAACCAACACCTAATTCTATAAAAGGCACTATTTTACCTAGTGATCTAACTTCTCCAGTAGTTGGCTGATATATACCGGCAATAATTTTTAAAAGAGTGCTCTTGCCACTACCGTTTCTACCGACAATACCAAAAAACTCTCCTCTTTTAATCTTAATATTAATATCTTGTAGTGCCTTTTGTTCTGAAAATGTTGTTTGTGATTTAAAAAGGGTAGTAAAGATTGACTTTATTGATTGTTTTTTTTCATGAGGTAGTAAAAATTGCTTACTAACATTATTAATTTCTATAATTGTATCTTCCATCTACACATCCTCGGCAAAATATTTAGAGTTTTTTCTAAAATATAAAGCACCAACCACAACAACAATAATAACTATTGTGATGGGTATTAGCCTTGGCCAGGTGGCATTAAAAACAGAGCTAGTTACCGTATGCTTTGTTACTATTAAATATCTAGCATCCTGAATTATTTGAGCAAGCGGATTTAGCAATAACAGCTTTTGTATTTTTAACGGCACCAAGGTTAGTGGGTACAATATTGGTGTTGCATAAAAACCAGCTTGTAAAATTACCTCCCATATAAAGCCGGCATCTCTGTACTTAATATTTATAGCACTCAATAAAAACGCAAAACCTAAACCAAAAAGATAAAGCTCAACAAGCAGCAAGGGCATCACAAATATAGCTTGCCACGATACTTCTGCACCAAATATTAATATAAATGCACCAATAACAACCAAATTAAGCAATAAATTTATAAGAGCCGCGAAAGAACTAGACAGCACTATAACATATTTGGGAAAGTTGATTTTGCGGATTAAATCACCCCTAGAGACTATCGAAGAAACACTTGCAGTTGTTAACTCTACAAAAAAGTTCCACAACACAATGCCAAGTAAAAGATATATTGCATAATGAGGTATCCCTGCG
>Ga0265296_1003545_pt1 | contig 14338 bp, 13 predicted proteins | sample MunlanPumphouse1_FD_189073 | JGI IMG/M metagenome (GOLD analysis project Ga0265296, IMG submission 189073) | Groundwater microbial communities from a municipal landfill in Southern Ontario, Canada - Pumphouse #1 | ecosystem: Environmental > Aquatic > Deep subsurface > Groundwater | place... | reverse complement strand
GCGCGGAGCCCGTTCAAATGGGATGGCGGATGCCCCGCGAGCAAGGGATTATAGGCATGGGTGGGCGCAGCCGCCAGAGGGGGTTGTAATGCCTGTTCAGGGCCAATATAGGCGTCCGAGGCCCTGTTTTCATCAGTCGGCGCATTGGATGGAGCGGCGGATGGAGCGAGGCCGGTGCCAGACGCAGCCGGCAGATCTCCACCCACCCCCTTGTCCCTAACCCCGAGACCCATATACATGATTATCGGCTGAAAAATGAAAAAGTTACGCGGTTTTTTTTGATCTCAGAGACCCGCTGTCCGGCAGCGAATGAATGAGCCCGAGCGCCCTCTGAATCCAAGAGGCGCAGGCCTATCCCAGGCGCATAATGGCCGTGACCGCGGACGACGTGCTGCGCGCCGCGCAGAGATTCATCCACCCGGATGCATACACGATGGCGGTGGTGAAGCCGGCGTAAGTAAAGAAAGAGAAGAGAAACAGTAAACTGACAACTGATTGAGAGAAGTCGAGAGAAGAGAAATAGATCGGGACCTATCGCAAGGCCCCGATCTTCACATAGGCCAACCTGAGCCTCGATTTGAGCGAATCAACTTCCCGAACTCGGATCAGCCCGAACGCACAAGAAAGATCTAGCGCCGCCGCAACCTCGGCAATTGACCCCAACGATATCTCGAAAAACCGCCGCCGCTCTGCAGTAGAACGCCTCTTGCCGTTGCCCTCCGCAAGATTAAGAACCGCTGAGGCCATCGCCCTATTGTCATCCTGAGGCCCAACACTTCTCTAGCATGCCGAAGGATCCCGCTGACTTCACGGGATTCTTCGGCGTTCATGCTCCTATGCATGGCCTCAGAATGACACCGAGATAAGCGACGAAGCAGCGATGACGATGCGATCTTGATGATGGTGCGATCAAGGCGATGATAATGCGATTTATCGATTTCACCATTCTCTCGTCTCAGCAGCTCTCAGATTACTGTTCTCTCAATCTTCGTTTCTGATGTGAGATCATTCAGGGGGCTTGGGTATCTCATGGATCAGCAGCGGCGGGCGATGGCGTCCGTAGTTCTCAATCTTGCGGAGGGCAACGCCAGGAGGAGTCAAACGGAGCGGCGGCGATTTTTCGAGATATCGCGAGCTTCAGTGGCCGAGGTTGCGGCCTGTGTGGATCTCATGTGTGCGTTCGGCCTGATCAGACAGGATAGGAATATTTCGCTCAAATCGAGGCTCTCAGAGGTGAGCAGGATGATCTGGGGGCTTATGCGATGATCGCCCTTTTCGCTGTAAATCGTTTCAGCGCTGTATCATCGTCTTATCTCGTTGCGACATCGCAGTCGCTCGCAGCACCGTCGCCGTAATATTATTCATCACGGCATCTCATTCCACCCATTCAGCGGGCACTCCTCACATCGCGGTGTCGTGCGGCAGAACTCCTTGCCCGCTTCCACGATCAGCGCGTGGTATTCGTTGAATAGCGGCACGTCGTCGGCAAGGTTATTCATGAAGAGCTCTTGCAGCTCCAGATATCCATCCTCCTCCGAGCAGATGCCGTGTCGCAGGAAGATGCGCTTGGTATACGCATCGATTACAAAGGTCGGCTTTTTGAGAGCATAGAGGAGGATCGAGTCCGCGGTCTCGGGGCCTATGCCCTTCACCTCGAGGAGTTCCAGACGCAGTTCCTCGAGCTTTCCAGCAGCCATCGGCCGCACGCTACCCTCGTAGCGATCCACAAAATATTTCAGGAACGAGCGGAGCCTGCCTGTCTTGATGCGAAAGTAACCGGCAGGCCTGATGAGCTCCGCAAGCGCCGCTGGATCCAGCGACAACATGGCGCGCGGATCGAGCACGCCGGCAGACTTGAGATTGGCGATCGCGCGCTCGACGTTCTTCCAGTTCGTGTTCTGCGTGAGTATCGCACCGACCATCACCTCGAACGGCGTCTCGCCAGGCCACCAGCCGCGCGGGCCGAAGCGGCGGAGCATCCGTTCAAACGCCTCCATCAGAATTTTTTTTGAAGGCATATCGTTTCACTATTGTCCGGTTTAATCATGCGTTTTAACATCCCCTCCTTTGTAAGCCTGCCCTGAGCGAAGTCGAAGGGGAGGGGCTAGGGGAGGTAGATCATGATCTACCCCCTCTGACTCCCCCTTACAAAGGGGGAGGACCGCTACCCCTCCTATCCTCCCCTTACAAAGGGGAGGGAGTAGTTCCCGCGCGAATACATAAAAAACCCGTCCGCTCTTGCAGAGATCGGAGAGCGGACGGGCTGTTTATTCATCGAGAACCCTTACGCCTGCGGAGTTTCTGCTGCCGGCTTCTCGGCTGCCGGTGCCTCTGCTGCTGGAGCAGCGGCCGGCGCGGTTGCGGCAGGGGCCTCGCGCTTCTTGGATGCAGACCACGCCGAATAGTGTTGCTCGCAGTAGCCCTTCTTGAAGGTCTGCTTGCGGCAGTTCTCCTCGCCGCAGGTGCGATAGCGCGGCTTGGCCGTGAGCTCGCCCCGGCGCCACTTCTGGTAGTGCACGGTGCAGTATCCCTTTGCGCGATACGGCCTCTTGCAGTTCTCGACCGTGCAGCTCTTCCCGCTCGCGGCTGGGGTCTTTTCTTTGGTCGTAGCTGCCTTTGCCTTTTCATTCTTCGCTGCCATTTTCTCTGCTCCTCTCTTTTTCGTGACTGGTGAATGGTGACTCGTGACTGGTGAATGGTGACTCGTGACTGGTGTGAACGACTCGATCTACCTCCCCTAGCCCCTCCTTACAAAGGAGGGGAATATTTTCCCTCCCCTTTGTAAGGGGAGGGTCAGGGTGGGGTAGATCTTGAGCATAACCACTAGTCACCAGTCACTAGTCACGGCTGTTGCGTAGACGGCAATACCTGCGGTTGCGGAGCGGGCGGCTTCATGACCTGCATCTGATCGACCGAAGGCCTCGGCTGCACAGGCTGCTGGGCCCCAGCCGCTGCGCCGGGTTTCTGCTCCGGCGGAAGCGCCTGTTGACCGGGAGCACCCTGCAGCGGCCTGCCCTCCATGAGCTCTTTCTTCACCATGTCGTCCAGCTGCTTGCGCTCGTCAGGGGTGACATCCTCGGATACCGCCTCGCCGGCTGCCTTGAGGCCCTCCCCCACCAGGGAGCGGATGTCGCGAATCCCCTCCTTGACCATCGGCGTATCAAGATAGGGCTTGGCGTGCTCCTCCAACGTCTTGCCCCGGATCTTCCAGCCCGTGAACCAGAGCACGACAGCACCTATGATCGCCAGGAAAATGAGCCACTTTATCAGTTTAAACATATGCCCCCCGGACTTTTGCGCACAGTAATGGAGCACTCCCATGCCTGTCAACCCGCTTTTTTGCGGCCTCGGCGTGGACAGAGGCCGCCGGCTCTGTTATACAGCGGCTATGAACCGCGACCCCTCGATACTCATCGTCGACGACAACTCCACGGTTGTGGAGCTGTTAAGATCCCAGCTCAAACCCTTCCAGTACAAGCTCGACTCGGCGCTGGACGGGGAGGAAGCGCTGGAGAAGATCAGGCGCGACCCGCCGGATCTCATCCTGCTGGACCTCATGATGCCGCGGATCTCCGGGTTCGAGATATGCCGCCGGATCAAAAGCGACAAGAACACGCAGTTCATTCCCATCATCGTGATCACGGCCCTCACCGAGCAGGGCGACAAGCTCAAGGCGATCGAACTCGGGGCGGACGATTTTCTCGTGAAGCCGATCAACCGGCTCGAACTCACAACCAGGATCAAGTCGCTGCTGCGCATGAAGCTCCTGCACGATGACCTCGACACCAGCGAGAGCATACTCTTCTCTCTCGCAGCCGCGCTCGAGGCAAAGGACTTCTACACCAGCGGCCACTCGGAGCGCGTAGCGGATCTCGCGGTGGAGCTGGGAAGGAAGATGAAGCTAGACGAGCGTGAACTCGAATCGATCCGCCGCGGCGGGCTTCTGCACGACATCGGAAAGATCGGCGTGAAGGAATCGATCCTTCTCAAGCCGGGGCGGCTGACCGAGGAGGAAATGGCGCACATCCGCACCCACGCATCGCGCGGCTACGATATATGCGCGCCCCTCAAGAGCCTGGAGCCGTGTCTGCCCATCATCCGATCGCACCACGAGCGCTGGGACGGCGACGGATATCCGGACGGACTCACGGGCGAGGAGATCCCGCTCGCCGCGCGCATCGCCGCGGTCGCGGACTCCTACGACGCTATGACCACGGACCGCCCATACCGACGCGGCATGACCTCGGAGGAGGCCCGCGCCATATTCGAGAACGAGATGAATAGCGGCCAGTGGGACTCCTCATGCGTCAAGGCGCTGTTCGATATCATCAAGGAGCGCGTTTGAACGAACTGACTTCCATAGCAGCCCCAGTGCTTGTCACCGGAGCCGGCGGACTGATAGGTAGCGCGATCTGCCGCGAGCTGGCGGCAAGGGGCATAGCGACCCGGGCGTTCCTGGCACCCGAGGAGCCGACCACGAATCTGCTGGGGCTCTGCGGCGTGGAGATCTTGCGCGGCGACGTGCGCGATGCGACCGCGATATACGAAGCTGCAAAGGGATGCGGTTCGCTCGTTCACTGCGCGGCACTCAACTCGCTCTGGCGCAAGGACCCAAAAGAATTCTATTCCGTCAACGTCGAGGGCACCGAGATAGCATGCCGCGCTGCCATGGCTTCCGGCATCGCGCGATTCGTCTTCACGAGCTCGTGCGAAGTGACCGGCCCTGCGCTGCCGGGTGCGCCCGCAGACGAGCGGCGGCCGCTGGATCCGTCGCGCGTGCACGGTCACTACGAGAGGAGTAAGTTTTTTTCGGAGCAGACCGTGCGGCGCCACGTCGTGAACGGCCTGCCGGCTGTGATACTAAGACCGACCGCCGTGATGGGCCCGGGAGACATTCATTGCACGCCGCCGTGCATGCTCATACGCGCATTCGTGGAGCGACGCATCCCGGCCTACTACGATGCGGGCATCAACATCGTGGACGTGAGGGATGTGGCAACAGCTCACGTGACCGCGCTGACCGATGGCGAGCGCGGCGGGACGTACATCCTTGGCGGTCACAACTTGCTGCTCTCGAAGCTGTTTGCAAAACTCTCAAGGCTTACCGGCGTTAAGGCGCCCAGGCTAACGGTCGGATATTGGACCGCATACGCTATGACGGCCGTGCGCTGCGTGAAGTCGGCGGCGCTTGGCGTGGACCCCGGCGTGACGATCAGCGGGCTGCGCACGGTCCGCTACCCGTGGTTCTTCGATTCGTCGAAGGCGCAGCGCGAGCTGGGATTTGAGGCGCGGCCGCTCGAAGAGACGATCCGCGACTCCACCGCACCGGCAGGCAAGTCGACAGCGTGCCAGAGTGCGCGATGACCCGCGACTGGCATCTCGCAAGCCGACACCGAGTTTGTGTCAGCTTATAAGGCTAACGGTGAATCACTAGCTCTGCGGTCCCCATTGCTCGAAGCTGGACTGGGGACCCCGCTCGTCACGCGCCTTGATACAACGTGAGGAGCGGCACGCAGTAAGCGTGTTTCTCCCGTTTATCGATGGACCACGATCAACGGCACGGAGCGAGCGGTGATCTGCGGCAGGCTTCGAGCAATGGGGAACGCGGTGGCTAAGATTCCATCGTTAGCCGTATGAGCTGCGAATAATTCGGTGTCGGTTTGCGAGATGCCAGCCGCAGATCACCGCGTGCTTTGGCACAGTGTCGGCTTGCTGAGCGATGAACGGGAGAACCCCGCGCACTTCATGGCACGGAGCAAACTCCTGAATAATAACTCGCAGGGGAATTATGAACGGACTCCTCCAATCCATAATCCATCGCCCGTACGTATTCGCATTCCTCGCGGCATATCTCGTGCTGGCGTGGAGATACTTCGGGATGCGGCGAACCATCCTGTGGCTCTTATCCGGCTACGCGATCGCCTGGGCTTCGGAACTCTCCTCGATCCAAAATGGCTTTCCCTACGGCGATTATAAATATGTGTACGACAGCATGAGGGACGAGCTCATGGTCGCAGGCGTGCCTTTCTTCGACTCGCTCTCGTATCCGTTTCTCAACTTTGCGGGATTTGCCACCGCGTCGTTCATCCTGGGCCGTCGGTGCGCGACTGGACTCAAAGCGGTGGCGTTTGGCGCGCTGCTCACGATGCTGCTCGATGTTATCGTCGACCCTGTCGCGACGATGGGCAGCCGCTGGTTTCTGGGCCAGATCCATTTCTATGTCTATCCCGGCTGGTACTTCGGCGTACCATTCTCTAATTTTGCCGGCTGGTTTCTGGTCTCCTTCGCCATCATCGGGTTCAACGTCCTTGCCTGGCACCTTTTCCCCAAGGTGTTGTACCATCGTACCATCGTACCATCGTACCATCGTACGACTTGGATCTACCCCGCGTTCTATGCGGGGATCGCCGTCTTCAACATCGCCATTACATTCTCGATAGGCGAGTGGAGACTCGGGGCCGCCAGCGCCGCCATACTCGCGCTGATCCTCGCTCCGGCAGCAGTTTCAGCCCGCCGCCAGACCTGCTGAGACCGGGTAATATCTTACGCCAACAATTTGACGAAATTTGCTTCTGCCCACCCATCCAGCTCTCATACCCATCCAATACCTATTTAACATACTGATTTTAAAATGTTTTTTTGGCCTCGGCAAGCGCATCGCTTGGCATGTTTCCTGCTCTATTAATGAGATGGTCTGAGATGATAATCATTTTCGGCAGGAGGCGTTATGAAGTCAAAAATTAACGTCCTTGAAATGCCTTGCAGGCTCTTCTGGACATTCATGGCACTGGCCACAGCCGCTGCCATCGTCTTCTCGTTCGGCTGCAGCAGCGGCGGTTCTGGCGCCGAGTGGCTGAGCTCGACTGAAGGCGGAGGCGGCGAAACTGGAGGCACGGACGGCGGTGGCGGCACCGGCGGCGGGGAAGGCCTCACGGAGATCACGATCACGAGCACGCTTTCAAAGGACACGATCAACGAAAACATCAACCCGGACGACACGAGCCTTGCGACCATCACGTTCAGCCAGCCGATCGATAAAGACGCTGCCATTGACTACATCAACGTCTATCTGCAGCAATTTGACGGCAGCCTCATTGAGGTACCGCTCACGCTCTATCAACAAGACGCCCAGACTATCGAACTCAACTGGCCCGCTGCATACGACAGCATCTATCTCGTAGAGTTGCTGCCGGGCCTGAAATCAGTGGACCTCACGTCGGAGGTCATGGAGATGATTCAGTACCAGATCCACACCATGCTCAGGAACCCGCGGAACATCGACGGCGACGCTGCCGGCACGGCGGATGTCGCTGCAGGAAACCGGGGCTACAATGACGGGGCCGGCGCTGGTTTTGTGCTGCTCGGCAGCGAGCTCTTTTCTAGAGACGTGCTCAGAATGCCTCTGCAGTTCGATATCAGGGGACAACTCAATCCTGATTTCTACATCTACCCGGTCCCAATATACACTGACCCAAATCGGATAAGGACCGCGGTAGGATTAGAGGCCCAGAATCTGGGCAACGTAAGCGGCGACTGGCGCGCGGACTGCGCATTCAGCGCCAAGGAACCCGTGGGCCAGCCATTCTGTGCGCGTGGAGAGTGCATTGCCGGCACGTGCATCGAATACACCGGCACGCAATGCGGTTGTAAGGATGGGGACACCTGCAATCCAGACCTGGAGAGATGTTACGCCCAGATGGTCTTCTGCGATAATGACGCGGGCTGCGCTGAGGGATACTACTGTGATCTCGATTATGGCATCTGCGTAAGCGATGTCTGCGGAGGTTCCAAGTGCGGCGGTTGGCCCGCATATTGTGATAACGGCGTAGCGCCTCCTCAATGCGCGGTTGCGGGTGAAGCGTGCCCGCAGCCCATGCAGACGGAACTGCTCTACTGGGATAATATCACCAGTCCGGAGCCGACCGCGGTCTTCGCCTCCGGGGCATTGGATCCGACTCTCGTCGCCCGATCCGTCGGCGACGTGAACGGCGACGGCAAATCGGATTTCATCGTAGTCGAAACCGTGAACGATCAAATGGGCCCTGTGCAGATGATCTATCTCTTCCTGGGGCGCGATGTATTTTCCGGCACGATCGCGCTTGGAAATGCGGACGCGTCATGGACGCCATATGAGGAGCAGGGCATCGAGCCGGGCGGCCTCGCAGCGGTACAGATCATCGCAGTAGCGCCTATCGCGGACTTCAATGGAGACGGAATGGCCGACTTCGCAATAGGGAGCATTGTCGCGGATTTCGATGCAGGCAGCGTCAGGGGCCAAGTCACGATCCACTATGGATCAACAGACATTGCGGCCCTCAAGGCGGCCGATGCCAGGATCAGCAGCGGCATCGACCTTGACGGGTTCGGCGCCTCGATTGCAGGCGGCGATGTGAACCACGACGGAAAGGCCGATCTGCTCGTCGGCGCGCCTGCGATGGCGAGATTCAACGGTGGCGGCGGCCCCATCATTCCGGTCGGCGACGTAAACGTCATCCCCGGCCTCAACTTCATCATAGGTCCGCCGCAGCAAGGCCAGGCACCCAAGGCCTATCTCTTCAATGGTGCTGCCGGATTGAGCGGCAACGTCACCATCGCAAGCGCGGCGGCCACATTTACCGGTGAGGTGACTGCGGTAAACGACGGCTTCGGCATGGCCGTAGCTATTGCCGACATGACCGGCGACGGCCGGGGCGATATAGCGGTCGCGGCGCCATACCACGCAAACCCGCGCGGATACGGTCGCGTCTACATCTTCCACGGAAGCGACGGCCTCACAGGTCCGGTCGGAACGAGTGCTGCCGATGTCATGGTCACGCACGACTGGCCGTCCGTGGACACTGGATTTGATAACCTCGATTACGCGCTCGGCGTTTCAATGCAGCCGGCGGGCGACATCAACAACGACGGGTACAAGGACATTATGATCGACGGCGTGACGTTCTCGCGGCAGATGGGGCAGCTGCAGGATGCCTACGCGTGCATCTTCCTCGGCGGCCCCGCATTGAGCGACGCCAATCTGGATTGCGACAATGCCTCCGCCATAGTATGGAATTTGAATCTGCCCGCCACGCCGATGGGAGGCGAAGTCCGGGTCCGCTAGATGACGCGGAAGCGGAATACAAAATGCCCCGGGAAATTCCCGGGGCATTTGTTTATCGTTTGATTACGCGCGTTCGCCGCCGCTGCCACTACCTGAATATGAAGACCTTGCCGTGATCAAACACCCCCTGCTTGGCCGCGCCCACTATGATGTATCTCTCGCTGGCGTCCTGGACGACGTCCCAGCTCACATTCGCCTGGCTGCTTAGCGGAACCGCCTTGATGTTGGCGGGCGCCCCTGGCTTCACGCAAGGTGGCGGCGGCTGCCCTTATTGCATCGGCGTCGCAGAGACCTCATCCGACAGCTCGCCCTCGCCGACCGCGTTCTCTGCGGTCACGATGTAGAAGTAGTTCGTGCCGTTTGTAAGCTTGTCGTGGATGAACGGACCCGAGATCTTGGGGATCTTTGTGCTTGAAGTCGTCACGCCCGCTGCCGCGCCCCAATAGATGTTGTAGAAAATAGCGTCAGTTACAGGCGCCCAGCTGATCGTTATCTGCGAGTCGCCGGGTGTGGCGGTCACGTTGAACGGCGGGGCCGGCGCCTTTGCGCCTGTCTCGCCGCTGACCTCGGGCTGGGCGGCCTCGGACCCGGCAGCTCCGGGCGCACCGCCGATCGTCACCTCCGTCGATGGAGCCCCGCCGCCAGGAGGCGCCTGCTCATGACACGCTGCAAACACAAGCGCGCACGCCACAATCGCTGCGACGAGGAAAACGCGGGGATAAAAGGTCTTCATAGAAACCTCCTCTACCGCATGATATAGACACGGCCCATGGCCGGACCGACCTTGCTTGTAGACGGGGCACCGACGATATAGAAATCATCCCCAATACCGACCGACAGACCAAACCCGTCGCCTGCCTGTACCTCCCCTGCCGGAGTCACAAGCCCTGGTGCGGAAAATTGCCACCCTGTGGCGTCTCGAATCATGTTAAATACCGCGCTCGTCTCAGGAACCCCTGACAAAGCATTGCCCACGATGGCCTTTGTCCCTTTGATGGCAATCGACTGACCGAAGAAATAATCCTTCTTGGGGCTGGCCATGGCTATCGCCTGGGTCTGATTCCACTTGTTTCCGTCAAAATGGAATGCAAAAACCTGGCCGGCGTGCTCCACGTTTTTCACGGCTAAGAGCGTTGCACCTATAAGGATCTCATCCCCATCCATGGCTACAGAGGAACCAAAGTGTTCACTAATTGCGTAAATCGATGCAACGAGTTTGCCCTGCATTAGCTCCCACCCATTGTTGCCAATGCGAAGGGTATATGCGCATCCCGCTTGGTCACCCTGAACAACTGTATCTCCATACGGGACTCCGACGATTGCCTTGTCATTGCTGATGGCCACCGAAAATCCAAATGAGTCCATATTCTTGGGCACCGGATCATAGAACTCCTGTTTTAATACCCACTCGCCGGATTCCTTATGGAAGATAAAGGCCGCGCCGGCACCCAACACGTTGTTCACGGCCTTTCCAGGGGCGCCGACTATCGCATAATCACCACTCAGGGCCAGGGAAGAGCCAAATTGATCTCCCCCTGCAGGGATAGGGACGGGTAACGCCAGAGGCTTTTTTTCCACCCATTTGTTGTTTTCAAAATGGAATGCGTACACGGTCCCCGCAAAAATGCCGTTGACGAGGGTGCTCGGGGCGCCGACGAGCGCATCATCGCCGTTGATCGCCACGGAAAACCCAAACCTATCATTCAATGCCACGGCAGCAGGCGAAAGCTCCTGCAAAATGCCTTCGCTACCTATAGTGGCGTTCAGTATGTACGCCTTTCCGAGGGATTCGTCTTGAACACCAGGCATCCCCACGATAGCGCGTTCACCGCTTGCAGATACCGATACGCCGAATTTTTCCACCTTGCCTGGAGGCGGGTCGATGAAGACATAAGGCTTTGCCAAGGCCTCAGGTACGGCCTCAGCACCCTGTTCTCCGCTGACCTCCGGCGTCGCACCTTGTGTAGTTACGCCCCCGGAGATCGGCGCGGTCCCGGTAATATTCAGGGGCTCGCTCTTGCCAGGCGCGATGCCCCCGCGACACGAAGTCAGGGCCAACGCCAAGGCCACAAGCGCTACGACGAGGAAAACACGGCTGCATGCAGTCTTCATAGGGATCTCCTTCATTAGTACACCAAAGATTATACGTAGCAATAAACGCGCCATGTAGATCCTTACTGCGTTTGCGCATAATAATACATAACTCCTTGTTTATGAATAAAAATATTCAGAGGACCGGCGCTGATGCCCGCTGCGCCTCAATCTCATAACGATAAAGCCGTCAAAATACCGACAATTGCGCTACCGCTACCACCCTCACCCTTCCCTCTCCCCTCAAGGGAGAGGGTGGCGGAAACCCCGCAGCAAGCTGCGGGGAATCATTATGTTGACAAGTGAACGGTCGTTCACTTACGATCCTGTCATCCTGAGTGGTATGCGCCCCTGGGACTGGAACGATTGGGCTGAGAAATTAGGGTGACGGATTTGCAGGCGAACCGGAGGTGGGGTAGAGAAAATGGCTCACGAGAATTCGATATATGCGACGATCTTGATTCAGCCAATGGTAATGTACCCCCCCTTCCAAGGAAAGGAGCCTGCGATGGGCAAGTCGTATAGGAAGTATGAGATAGGATTCAAGCGACAGGTGGTTCAGGAGATTGAGGCTGGGTTGTTCTCGCGGACGGAGGCGGCCCGTAAATACGATATCTCTGCGAACCTGATCGACCGCTGGCTCGCTAAATATCGGAATGGCACGTTGGTGGAGCGGCCGACGACCACGGAGCTCAAACTACGGGCAGAGAACGAGCGGTTGAAGATCAAGGTGGCGGAGCAGGCGCTTGAGAACGACCTTTTAAAAAAGCTCATGGATTGCGAACGACGGAGGAGAAAAGAAGGTTCATCCGTCGTCACCGGGCGGAGCTTGGTGGTGTGCGCCGGGGGTGCGAAATGACGGAGCTTTCGGTGAGCGGGTATTACTACAAGCCGAAGCGCGACCCTGTGGAGCGCGCGCGACTTGACGCCGAACTTCGGGAAAGAATCGAAGCTATCCAGGCAGTGCATCCGAGGTATGGATACCGGCGGGTGATGTGGGAGTTTCGGCGGTCAGACAGGAGGAGGGTCAACGCAAAGCGGATTCGGCGGGTAATGCGCAAATATGGGCTGTTTGCGCAGGTAAGGCGTGCGTACGTTCGTACGACGGACAGCCGGCATGGTTTCGGCGTGTATCCGAATCTGGTGAAAGGTCGCGCGCCGGACGGTCCGAATCAAATCTGGGTCGGCGACATCACCTATATTCGGATTGCGACATGCTTCGTTTACCTCGCCGTGATTTTGGATTTATTTTCGCGGAAGGTCATAGGATGGGCCCTGTCGCAGAGCTTGCAGCACGAGCTGTCGCTGGAGGCCTTGAAGATGGCGCTTGAGATTCGGAAGCCGCCCGAGGGCTGCATCCATCATTCGGATCGCGGCGTTCAGTATGCGTGCGACGAGTACGTACAGCTCCTGATGGCAAATGGATTTCAGATCAGCATGTCTCGGAGCGGCAATCCGTATGACAACGCCTTTGCCGAGAGTTTCATGAAGACGCTCAAACACGAGGAGGTGTCGCTATGGGAATATGAAACGATGGCTGATGTGGTCGAGCGGATTCCGTATTTCATCGAGGAGGTCTACAACAAGAAGCGTCTGCACTCCTCGATCGGGTATATGCCGCCCGAAGAGTACGAACGATTGATGATGGAGAAGTCAACTAACATGGCCTGCAAACCGTCCCCTAATTGTAGGGGCTAAACGTTCCAGTTGACGGGGCGCAGTCCAATTTGAAGCGGTCCATGACCACCTGACCTCGGCGTTTGTGTCGCTTGTTGTATTTCCGGGCGAAGAGGTTGTTCACGACGCGGAAGAAATCGGAAAAGCCCTTTTTTGATGTCATAGTCCCGGTCAGATGCGGATGGTTCTCCATGAGCTGATAAGAATGGATCTGAACGTTGTATTTGTCTTTGTATTGAAGGAGCAGGCCGTAATAGAGCCGTTTTGCCCAATCCTCGCGGAGGAGCCAGTCGCGATTATGGCATTGCCAGGTGACGTGGAATGAGCAGCCGTCGCAGACGATGGTATATCTGGGTCGATAAGCCATGCCATATGACTTAAGCAGGTATCGTGCCAGATATGATCAGGAAGGCTGGAATTTAATTCCTGTTATTATCGAGAGGGTTATCATTCACGAGGACAACGCTGGATTTACTCTGCTGCTGCGTTTCGCTGCACCAGTGCACAGATTTGCTCCGTCATGAGTTTAATGAGTTTACTCGTGTCCCCCGTACTCGTGTCCCCCGAATTATTCGCCTACATCACCTTGGGAGGCCTGCCGTTATTCGTGGCCACCCGGCTGCCCCAGCTCAGGAGGTTCTTGTTGCAGTCGTCCCTGTCGATGACCACCTCGATGAGGCTGGGCCCCTTGTTGTCGAGGGCCGTCTTGATCGCCGATTCGAGCTCTCCCTCGGTCTTCACCCGGCAGCCCCAGCCGTTTCCCTCGCCGGCATTGAAGACCTCCATGAGCCCCGCGTAGTCCCAGTTCTTGATCTCATTATAGGGGCCGTCGTGTATCTCCACCTCTATCGTGTAGCCACCGTTGTTCATGAGGAAAATGATGGGCCTGAGCCCATAGCGGATCATCGTGGAGACCTCCTGCGCCGTCATTTGGAACGAACCGTCCCCAATGAAGGCGACAGGCCGCACTGCACCTGCGCTCCCCAGCTCGTAGCCCAACGTCGCCCCGACGGACCACCCTATGGAGCCGTACTGCATCTGCATCTCGTAGCGGCATCCCTCGGGGAGCCTGAGCCTCATGCTGTTGAACCAGGAATCGCCCGTCTCGGCCACGAGGACCATGTTGCGGCCTATCATCTTCTGGACCTGCGCGAAGAGAAGGCGCGCGGTGATGGGAGTGTTGGGATCCTTGGGGTGTCTGGGCAGCGGCTCCTCGCCCCTGATGCGGCTGTACGCTTCGAAGGATGTCGAGCTCGGCCTGATCTTCGTGGAGAGGCACCCCAAGAAGTCCGCCATCGCAACGTGCTCGTAGGTCATCTTGGCTACCCTCACCGAGTGCGGGTTCACGTGGATGAGTTTCAAAGGATTGACCAGGGCGGAGAAGCCGGTGGTCGCGTAGTCCGTGAAGATGGGCCCTGCGAAGAGATAGGCGTCGCTCGACTCGACGATGTCGCCGCAGCCGGGCGAGCT